>ENA-OSEO01003459-OSEO01003459.1-sediment-metagenome-genome-assembly--contig:-NODE-3459-length-18663-cov-3.618046_pt1 | contig 18663 bp, 20 predicted proteins | sample MGYA00237883_ERZ534232 | MGnify/ENA metagenome assembly ERZ534232
GTCGGCAGCCGCCTTGCCGCCGAAACGTATGGGCTCAACCTGATGGCCGGGGGAATCGAAGATAATCCCTCGAACACGACCCGTTTCCTGGTCATCGGACCGAAGCCCAAGAGGAATGACGGCGGTATAACCGGACAGGGCAAAACATCCATCCTGTTCGCAACGACCCATGTCCCCGGCGCCCTCCATCGGGCGCTCACCCCTTTCGCCGCGGCGGGGATCAACCTGACCCGGATCGAATCCTGTCCGATACGGGATCGGATGTGGGAATACCTCTTCTTCGTCGATTTTGTCGGGCACGTCGAGGAGGCGGGGACCCGGGCCTGTCTGAAGGATTTGGAAAAGCAGACGGCGACGCTCAAGATCCTGGGATCCTACCCCCGGGGGGAGGAACCGACGTGATCTGCATCCCCATTACCGCGGCACAGACAGATGAGGCACATGCAATGATGGAACGTGCCGATGCCCTGGCTGATCTCATCGAACTGAGGGTCGATCGGATGAAGGATGTCAGACTGGAGAGACTGCTCGCGGTTCGCCGCACCCCGGTCATCGTTACCAACCGTCGCCGGGAGGAAGGCGGCGATTTCGCGGGGACTGAGGCGGAACGAACGGGCCTTCTGGCCGAGGCGGCACGCCTGGGCGCCGATTACATCGATATCGAAATGGAAACCGCCCCCGTCTTGAAGGAGGAACTCCGACGCATCTGCTCCCTAACGGGAACAAAGCGGATCGCCTCGTGGCACGATTTTTTGGGGACGCCGTCGACAGAGATCCTGAAGGGTAAACTGGCGGAAGGCATGGCGGACGTGCCCGCCATCGTCGAGTATGCCAAGGACATCCCCGACGTGGCCTATGCCCAGGACAATCTCTTCACCTGCTCCCAGGACGCCCAGGCCCAGATGATGGAGATGATCAAGGAGCACGGGTTGAACCGGGTGGTGGTGGCGGCTTGCAGCCCCTCCACCCATGCCCCCATCTTCCAGGACATGCTCCGGGGCGCGGGCCTCAACAAGTATCTTTTTGAGATGGCCAATATCCGCAACCAGTGCACCTGGGTGCACCAGAACGAACCGGTCCTGGCTACGGAAAAATGCAAGGATCTGGTGAACATGGCGGTGGCCAAGGCCCGGCTGCTGACGCCTCTGGAGTACATCACCGTGGACGTCAACCGCGCGGCCCTGGTCATCGGCGGCGGCGCGGCCGGGTGCACCGCGGCCTTAGGGCTGGCGGACCAGGGCTACGAAGTGCACCTGGTGGAACGCAAAGACCATCTGGGAGGCAACGCCCTGAAGCTGCACACCACTTGGCGGGGGGGGCTGGTAAAGCCCCGGTTGGACGCGCTCTTAAGAAAGGTGCTCAACCACGAGAAGATCAGCATTCACTATAATGCCATTGTCGACGGCGTTACCGGGGTGGTGGGGAATTTCACCTCCAAGCTCACCACCGGCGAGGCCATCAACCACGGCATCGTGGTCATCGCCATCGGCGGCTCGCCCTACCGGCCGGAAGGGGAATACCTTTATAAGCAGAATTCCAATGTGCTCCTGTCCCTGGATCTGGACCGGTTGATCATGGAGAAGAGCGAACGCCTGAAGACGGCCCAGGCCGCGGCTTTTATCCAGTGCGTGGGCTCCCGTTCTCCGGAGCGCCCGTATTGCAACAAGGTCTGCTGCGCCCATTCCGTGGAAAACGCCATTAAGCTGAAGGTCCTGAACCCGGAGATGGACGTCTATGTCCTCTATCGGGATATGCGGACCTATGGCGAGCGGGAGCTCCTTTACGAGCGGGCCCGGGAATTGGGGATCGTCTTCATCCGCTTCCGCCGCTTGCATCCGCCGGTGGTGGAAGAAGACGGCGGCCGCCTGAAGATTACGGTGACGGATCAGGTCCTGGACCGCCCGGTAAGCCTGCACGTGGATCTCCTCACCCTGGCCACGGCCATCATCCCGCACCAGAACGCGCCGTTGGCCGAACTCTACAAAATCCCTTTGAACGCCGAGGGCTTCTTCACCGAGGCCCATGCCAAGATCAAGCCGGTGGAGGCCGCCACCGAAGGGATTTTCATGGCCGGGCTCTGCCATTATCCCAAGCCCATGCAGGAGTCGGTGGCCGAAGCCCTGGCCTGCGCGAGCCGGGCCAACACCATTCTTTCCCGGGATTTTTTGCAGTTAGAGTCCATCATCTCCAACCCCATCGACGAAAATTGCGACGGCTGCGCCTTCTGCGTGGACACCTGTCCTTTTGCGGCCATCACTCTGATCGAATACATGAAGGACGGTGGCATCAAGAAGACGGTGGAGGTCAACCCCATCCAATGCAAGGGCTGCGGCTCCTGCATGGCCACCTGTCCCAAACAGGGCATTTACGTGGCCGGATTCACGCCGGAGCAACTCAGCGCCCAGGTGGAGGCGGCACTGGGGTTGATTTGAGTGAGCAGTAAGCGGTAAGCAGAAATACAGACACACCTGTAGCGAACCTTGTGTTCGCCCAAAGCGGTGGCACAGGCTTTCCAGCCTGTGCGGGTTACTGGGCGGGCGAGACGCCCACCCTATGGAATGTTTGCTGAAAAAATGGTGTGTAATAGCACCCTACAGGACGCCCATGATCATTGCCGGCAGTAAAGAACCGGCTTACTGCACCCCGTTTTCCGACGGGGAGCATACCGCGCTGGCCGACACCACCAGGGAAAAAGGCGGCAGCGGCGGCGGTTTTTGGCCCCACAACCTGCTGGAGGCGGCCCTGGCTACCTGCATTAATATTACTGTGCGGAAGTATGCCGGCAAACACGGCATTCCCCTCACGGGAGCGTCTGCCAAAGTGCAATTGGACCGCAGCCGCCCCGGGGAAGCGATTTTCGGCTATGAAGTGGAACTAGAGGGCAACTTGACGCAAGCGCAGCGGGACGCCTTGTTGGAGGTGGCGGGAGACTGCCCGGTGAAAGCCACCCTGTTGAAAAAGATAAGTTTTAAATACGGAGTGGACTAGTGGGTAGGGAGGCGGCTTGGGCAATTAGCTGTAATCAGCCCAAAAGACGCCACCCCCACCCTAACCCTCCCCCCTCAAGGGGGAGGGGATTTACAGCTTTTATGAAGGTAAGACAAAACTGGGAAACTGTTTTTTTAGCTGATAGCTGACCGCTGAAAGCTGACAGCGGGCCCGCAAGAACCGGAAAGTAATCAAACGCTTTTAAACCGCAAGAACCTCAGGAGACGGCCCAAAACCATGGAAGACCAATACGAACCCAGGATCATCGCCTTTTGCTGCAACTGGTGTTCCTATGCCGGGGCGGACCTGGCCGGAGTGTCCCGGATTCAGTACCCTCCCAGCGCCCGCATCATCCGGGTGATGTGCTCCGGCATGGTCCACCCCAACCTGGTCATCGACGCCCTCACCAAGGGGGCGGACGGCGTCCTGGTCTGCGGGTGACACCTGGGCGAATGTCATTACCTGGAAGGTAATAAAAAAGCCCAAAGCAGAGCGGAAGGAATTGACATGATGCTGGAAGACTTCGGTCTGGAGCCGGAGCGCTTCCGGCTGGAGTGGATTGCGTCCAGCGAGGCCCAGAAGTTCGCGGACGTGATGACGGAGATGACCGAGACCCTGCGGGAGTTGGGGCCGAGCCCGTATAGTACGAGGGGTTAACACATGGACATCCCATTAGCCCGGAAGATGGAAGGCAAAAAATTCATGTGGGATGGCGGCGCCTATCCCACCGAGGCAGAGGCCGAGCAGGTGATGCACGGCTATGAGAAGGACGGCTTTGAAACCCGGATGTTCGTGGAGGAGGGCCAATACCTGGTTTATTCCCGCCGGGTAGTGACGGCGGAAAAAGCAGAAGGTTGATGGGCAAGGCTGACGGTCGAGGAGCGGCTGGGCAGGAGCCGCCTACCGGCCCCTAATTTAAAGGAGGGAGAGCGATGGCGGTGAAAGTAGTGGAAGATTGGTTGAACGCCTGCTCCGGTTGCGAGATCTCCATACTTAATATTGGAGACGCGCTCCTGGACCTGTTGCCCCAATTGGAATTTGCGCACATTACCGCGCTGGTGGATCATAAGTTCTACGGGCAACTGGGCGACGGCACCACCATGGAGATCCCCGAGGCTGTAGTGGGCATCGTCTCCGGGGGCGTGCGCAATGAAGAACAGAAACACGAATTGGAAGAGATCAGGAAGAAAGTCAAGTTTCTCATCTCCCTGGGTAGTTGCGCCTGCTACGGCGGCGTGCCGGCCCAGGCCAACATGTTCAAGAATGAAGAAGTCTTCGACAAGGTTTTCCGGGATTGCGTTACCACCGAGCCTGCTCCCGACCCGGCAGACCCCAATGTCCCCAAGTGGACTCCCACCTGCGCCGCGGTGGATGAAGTGGTGAAGGTGGACGTTGCCATCCCCGGCTGCCCTCCCCACCCCGATTGGATCGCCGACGCCCTCCTCGCCCTGTTGGGCGGCAAAACCTCCTGGAGCCTGCCGGAGCGCAGCGTCTGCGACACCTGCCCGGTGATCCGGGAGCAGAAATCCGGCGGCGGTCCGGTGAAGCGCTGGCTGCAAAACATGGAATTCAACCCGGAAGAGGGCCTGGAGAAGATGCGCTGCATCAATGAACAGGGCTTCCTCTGCATGGGACCGGTGACCCTGGCGGGCTGCGCCGGCAAAACCAGCGTGCCCCGGTGCATTCAGGCCCGGACCCCCTGCCGGGGCTGTTTCGGCCCCATCCGCAAAGGGGCCCGGCCCATGGTGGAAATGATGGGGGCCTTGACCTCGGTGGGCCTGGACCCCAAAACCTTGGTGGATCGGCGGGCCATGATGAACCGTTACATCGGCGGCCATAAGGTCCTGACGGTGATCCCGGCGCGGCCGGCGAGATAAGGAGGCGGCAACTATGGGAAAAGTCATTAATATTCAGCCGGTGACCCGCATCGAGGGCCACGCCAAGGTGTCCATCACCCTGGATGACGCCGGCAACGTAGCCGACACCAAATTGTACGTCCAGACCTTGCGGGGCTTTGAAAAGTTCTGCGAAGGACGGCCGGTGGAAGAAATGCCCCGGACAGTCTGTCACATCTGCGGCATCTGTCCCTGGGCGCATCACCTGGCCTCCTGCAAGGCCGCGGACGCCTGTTTCGGAGTGACCCCCCCGCCCACCGCGGTGAAACTGCGGCGGTTGATGCAGAGCATCGCCTACGTCAGCGACAAGATCCTGCATTTTTACTTCCTGGCGGCCCCGGACTTCGTCATCGGCCCCGACGCCGACTATTCCGTGCGCAACGTCATCGGCATCGTCCAGGCCGCGCCGGAGATCGCCAAACAGGTAGTGCACATGCGCCACCTGGGGGCCCAGATCATCGAAGGCTTCGCGGGCCGGGCCATCCACCCCACCTTCTCCGTGCCCGGCGGGGTGAGCAAACCCATGACCGAGGCCGAGCGCCAGAAGATTCTCCCCCAGGCCCAGGAACTCCTGGAGTTCTCCAAGTTCTCCTTGCAGTTCGCCAAGGAAAACGTCTTCCCTAAATACCTGGACGCCATCAAATCCATCGGCGTCATCAAGGTGGGTTATCTGGGCACGGTTACCGAGGATGGGGCCCTGGATTTCTACGACGGCAAGCTCCGGTTGATGGACCCTGACGGCAAGTATGAGGATTTTGCCTACGATCAGTATACGGATTATCTGGGCGAATGGGTGGAGCCCTGGTCCTACCAGAAGTTCCCCTACGCCAAGAAGTGGGGCAAGCTCAACATGTCCCTGGACAACCCGGTGGGGGTTTACCGCACCAACACTTTGTCCCGCATCAATGTGGCCGACAAGATGGCCACTCCCCTGGCCCAGAAGGAACTGGAGGAGTTCCGGGCCGCGTTCGGCCGCCCGGCGCACTTTACCCTCCTGTACCACTACGCCCGGCTCATCGAACTTCTGCAGTGCGCGGAAACCGCGGTGCAGCTCCTGGAGGACCCGGAAATCACCGGCACCGAGATCCGGGTGCCCATTACTCCCCGGGCCGCCCGGGGCGTGGGCTGCGTGGAAGCCCCCCGGGGCACCCTGATTCACGACTACGAGTGCGACGCCCAGGGGTTGATCACCAAGATCAACCTCATCGTCGGCACCACCCACAACAACGCGGCCATGAATATGTCGGTGGAACAGGCCGCCAAGGAGTTCATCAAGGAAGGCATGTATGACCAGGGCATCCTCAATAAGGTGGAAATGGCCATACGCGCCTACGATCCGTGACTGAGCTGCGCCACGCACCGCCTGGACGGCGGTGTGGCCGTGGAGCTCACCATTGCCGACAGACAAGGCAACGTGATCGAGACGCTGCGAAATTAGCTTTCAGCTTTTGGCTGGATCAATAAGGGGCCACAGGGTCTTAAGGCATGAGACACGTGGCTCCTTCCTTTTTCGGGCCTTTCCGGTCTTTTGGGCCACGCGCCAGTATGAGAAAGACTTAAGCTGGCCGAGGGGCAGCCGATAGATTATAAAGGAAGCCGCGGAATTTTATATCTTTCCATGTCACCCCTGGTCTGATGCGGTTAACTCTTTGAGGGTTAAATTATGACTGAGCGCCGGGCAAGAGAACTGTCCCGCCGGGATTTTGTGACCCTGGCCCTCACCACTTCGGCCTGCTGCCTGTGGCCCGGGTCCCTTAGGGCCACTTTGACGGCAAAGGCTAAAGGCGACAAAACCGGCAACTACTACCTGGCCCACCGGGAGGAGTTGCTTCAGGCCTTTCGGGAGACCAACGCCGGGGCCCGGGAATACCTGGGGGCCAAATATGGAGCCAACCTGGCCGGGACCATCTGTCGCTTGGCCGCGGCCCGCTTCCGGGATTTGCTGCCCCTGTTGCCGGAGGTCGGGGGAGCGAAGAACCGGGTTATTCAAAACATTCCCATTGCCGGGTGGTATGCCGCGTTTTACGGGCCGATGCGGGCCGCCGGCCTGAGTGCGGCAGACGTGGGCCGGATGATTTATGATCTCAACGCCCAGGACTTGGCCGCTATCCCAAAAGAGCAGGCCCGGGCTCAAGGGGCGTCCCGCTTCACCCCGGCCTATGTGCAGAAATTGCGGGAATTCTGCGCCTGGACCCAAAGGCGGGAGTACCCCGGCAACTGGGTGGCGTATTTCGTGGCCGGGGACGGCCAAAACTTCGACTACGGCTATGATTATACCGAGTGCGCCATCGTCAAGTATTTAAAGGTCCAGGGGGCCCAGGAGGTGGCCCCCTACGTCTGCCTCAACGATTTTCTTGGGAGCCGCACTTACGGCACGGGGCTGCACCGCACCCAGACCATCGCCCAGGGGGACAGCATCTGCAATTTCCGCTACAAAAAGGGGCGGGCTGTCACCCAGGACTGGGCCACGGAAGAGCCTAAGTTCAAGGGGGCGGCGTAGCGGCAGGCAGGGGTGATTAAAGAGACGCTCCAAAAATTTAAGGCCGTAGCCTCCAGACGCAGGCTACAGCCCTTTTTTTCTAATCCTTGGCAGGTTCCCCGGAGCCCCGGGAGCATACCTGCTATCCCGGCGGCCCTAAGAACTCTGGAAGTCGCCTTTCTCCAACTGCGGGGCGGCTTCATGGGTGACCTGAGGGAGGGCTTCTTCTTCTCCGGTCAAAGCCAGGGGCGCCGAGTCCCCGTTTTTCCGGTCCAACCGGGAGTGCCAACCTTCCCGGAGCCTGACCAGGAGGGATTGTTGGGGTACGTCGGGGCCGGCGCCATTGCCCGCGCCTCCCACCATGGCCACCAGATCCCCCACCACCAGTTTCATCTGTTCGGCCTGGTCCCCCAACTGTCCCGAAGTGCTGCTGCTTTCCGCGGCCGTGGCGGCATTTTGCTGGACCATCTTATCCATCTCAATGATGGACCGGTTGATCAGCTCTACTCCCTGGGTCTGTTCCTGGGAGGCTTCAGCGATTTCCGCCACCAGTTCCTTGACCTTGACAGAGCTTTCCTCCACCAGGGAGAAGGCCGTGGCGGTGCGATTCACCAGATCGGAGCCTTCTTTGACCCGGGTGACGGTCCCCTCAATAAGCACCGCGGTGTTTTTAGCGGCCTCCGTGGCGCGCAGTGCCAGGCTCCGTACTTCGTTGGCCACCACCGCGAAACCGGCTCCGGCCTCACCGGCCCGGGCTGCTTCCACTGCCGCGTTCAGGGCCAGAAGGTTGGTCTGGAAGGCGATCTCATCGATGGTTTTGATAATTTTTCCGGTTTCGTTGGAGGCTCCGGAGATCCCCTCCATGGCCCCGGTGAGAGTGGTCATGGCTTCGCCGGCTTCTTTAATCACCTGAAAAGTGTCGGCCACCAAGGAATTGGCCTGCAGGGCGTTTTCCGAGTTTTGGTGGGTCATCGCCGCGATTTCTTCCATGGACCCGGAGGTCTGTTGGATGGAATCCGCCTGGGCATTGCTGGATGCGGCTAGCTGGTGAGAAGTGGCGGCAATTTCTTCGGCCGTGCGACTGAGTTGCTGGGAACCGGCGGACAGGTTCTCCACCACCCTTTTCACCGGCAGGGTGATGGAACGGTAGAGAATGAGGCCCAAAGCGACAAGGATGGCTATGACTCCCAGGACTAATCCTTTATTGTAATTTCCCGTTTTTTCCTGGGCCACAGTGGACTGCCGTTCGGATAGGGAAACTACGGCCTCACTCTCGGAGATGACCTGGGAACTGATGCCGTTTAACCGCTGTCTTAAGGTCTCCCTTTTTTGGTAAAGGGGTAAGATGCTGCTGCTGGTTTTCCGGAGGTCTTCCATCATGGTGTCAAAAGGCTTCCGGAGGTCTTCGATCTTTTTGTCATTAACAGTGGGTAAGGCGCCGGTAAAATTACTGGTGTGGATGCGGAACTCCTTGGCCAGGCCGGTCTCCTCCTTCTGATACTCCTGGACATCGCCAAAAAGCAAAAGGGTGCTGGTACTTAGCCGCTGGCGTTCGATCAATTTAAGGAGGACTTGGGAAGTCCCCAGGAGGGCGATCTTTCGGGGACTGACTTCCTCCCCGAGAATAGCCGCCATGGTCTGTTCTTTTTCGAAAGAATCCACGATGTTGGTGCGCAGCATGCGGGCCAGCTTGGTAGCCACGTCTTTCTCATGGGTAAAAGTCTTTTGCAGGTCCAGGATGCAGGTGGACATCTCTTTGAAGGCCTTCTGGTAAGAAATCAAGCCGGTCCGGACCGCGGCCAGGCCGCCTTTGACCTTGCCCTGGCTTTTCGTCAGGGAGGTTAAGACCTCCGTCACCTTCTTTTCCACCTGGGCAGCGGCCGCAGGAGTCATTTTTTCCACGAACTCCTGTTCGGCGATGCGCCCCTGATAAATTCCTTTAATTAAATGATTGGTGGCGTCCGTCTGGGTTACCACTCCATTCACATAACCCAGGGAGAAAAAGTTGACTAAGCCCAAACCAAAGGCAGCCAGGATCGCCACACCCACCAGGAACAAGATCTTCGTTCTAAAAGTCATCTTTCTCATGGCTTGCCTCGCTTAATTATGAGGCCGCACGGGCCCAACCTCAAACAACACCGCCCGGCCCTGGCGGGATCAGGGCCGGTGGTGTCAGCGCCGAGTGGTCAACGTTCGCTTAATCTCCCGCCTGCTTGATAGCATCAGCTTTGCTGAAATCATAAATACCGGCCCCCACAAACCAGGGCTTGCCCGGGACCTTCATGATATAGCTGACCTTGAGAGAGGGCTCCCGGGAACCGGGTTTGGGCCACTTGTAATCGGACCAGCCATGCCCCTTGCCTTTGGCGATTTCCAGGAACTCACCGGTAAAGAGCTTGCCGTCCACATCTTTAATGGCCATCATATCCTTGTTGAGCAGATGGGGGGCCACCGGGTGGGCGATCATCTTGCCGTCCAAGTTGTAAGCGAAGACATAGGTATCTTTCCAGACAAAGGGATTATCTTTGGTGTTGAGAATCTTAAGACCCTCATCCCCTTTTTCTTGCAAAAGCTTGGCCGCCTCCTGCACCTTGGCCTTGACTTCCTGGGGGGTGGCCTTGCCCTCGGCCAGAGCCAGGCCAGACAGTAAAAAGAGCGACATAGTAATGATGAGACACTGCCAAGCAGCCTTTTGCCATGCTTTCATCTCTACCTCCCCTGCTCTGTTTATTGTTGGTTATTTGTTCCTGAATATACCGCCAGATTTTATATCGATAGAATTATTGGTTTTCATAAATGTTTTTTTATGCTTGGCTAATTTTGGCCCCCACGGGAGCGGGGGCCTGATTCCTGACAATCCCGGGTTTACGTCCGGGATTAAAGGCGTTAAAATTACCCCAGGTGAGAGCCGCAATTGACGCGGCTTCCCGGCAGAATCATTTTTTAGGAAAATAAAGGCGTTGCGTTTCTTCTAACCCCACCTTGAGGATATTCGATGGCTCGGCAAATATTTGGCAAATCCGCCCTGGTCTTTGGCTGCGGCAACATTCTCTTCGGCGACGACGGCTTCGGGCCGGCGGTGGTTAACTACCTCCAGGAAAATCATCCCCTCCCCGCCGACGTTATGGTCATGGACGTGGGCACCAGTATCCGGGATCTGCTTTTCGACCTGATGCTCAGCGAGAGGAAACCCCAAAAGATCATCATCATCGACGCGGTGGACTTTCCGGACCATCAGCCCGGAGAGGTTTTTGAAATCCCGGTGGACGCCATTCCGCCCAAGAAGACCGCGGACTTCTCCTTGCACCAGTTTCCCACGGTGAACATGCTCCAGGAACTTCAGGAGCATACCCGGGTGGAGATCCACATTGTGGTGGCCCAGGTTAAGGAAGTGCCGGAAGAGGTTAAGCCGGGTCTTACCCCAGTGGTAGAGGGGGCCATCAAAGTGGCGGCCGCGCGTATTTTAAGTATTCTTGGAGTTTGCTAATTCCAAAAATATTTGCTAAGGTGTGAGGACGTGAAAAATTGAACATGACATATAGATGAAATTTTTGATATACTTAAGTCAGTGTAAGTGGCCCCAACTGGCAAAAATCGGCGCGTGAAGATCACCAAACAAGGATGATTTATAGAAATATAGGCATTCAGACAACATATGGAGGAGATTAAATGGACCAAGCCGTTGAGGTAAAAAGAAAGGACCGAAAAATCCCGGTTGGTCCGGAGATGGCCGATCGCTGCTATACTTGCGGCACCTGCGGCGGCGGCTGTCCCGCAACCGGTCTGGTCCCCGGCTGGGACGCCCGGAAAGCCATTCGGGCCATTGTTTTCGGCATGGAGCAGGAGGTAATTGACTCCAAGTGGCCGTGGGTCTGCACCCTCTGCGGCCGCTGCCAGTACCAATGCCCCATGGGCATCCAGTTGATGAAGACCTTCCGGGCCTGCCGCACCGCCCGGGACCGGGATAAGGTGCCGGGTCCCATCCACAAAGGCACCATGATGAACCTGGAGCGGGGCAACAACCTGGGCATCCCCCGGGACGATTTCCTCTTCCTCCTGGCCGATCTGGGCGTGGAGATGGAAAACGACGAAGAGCAGCCCTGCCCCGGCTTCTACGTGCCGGTGGACAAGGAAGGGGCCAACATCATCACCACCATCAACTCCAAAGAGCCCTTCGGCGAACCGGACGACATGAAGTTCTGGTGGCGCATCTTTTATGCGGCCAAGGAAGACTTCACCGTATCTTCCACCAACTGGGAAGGCGTCAACTGGGGACTCTTCTCCGGGGACGATCCGGCCTGGAAGGAGCAAGTGGGCCGGGTCATCGAGAACGCCCGACGACTTAAGTGTAAAACCATTTTGTACCCCGAATGAGGGCATGCCTACTATGCAACCCGGGTCGGGTTCAAAACTTGGTTCCCCGAAGTCTTCGACGAATTCAAAGTAGTCAGCGTCATGGACCTGCTGGAGGAGTACATCAAGTCCGGCAGGATCAAACTCAATACCCACAAATACCACGAAACCTTCACCGTTCACGATCCCTGCAATTACGTCCGCAAATCCGTCATGATCTATAACGACAGCCCCAACAACGGCGAGAAGTGCCGCTGGATCGCCCAGCAGTGCATCGATCCCAGCCTCTACCGGGAGATGTGCGACGATCCCCTGAACAACTTCTGCTGCGGCGCCGGCGGCGGCGCCTGGGCCATGCCCTACGACCAGGAACGTTTGGATTACGGCAAGGTGAAGGTGGACCAGATCAGGGACACCGGCGCCGAGCTCGTCATCGCCCCTTGCCACAACTGCCGGGACCAGATCCTCAAGGGTCTGGGCGCCGAGCACAAGAAGAAAACCCCTGGTTTCGACATGGGCAACTACCAGGAAACCCTGTACCTCTGGGAACTGGTGGCCAACTGTCTGGAATACGAGCCCTGGAGCCAGGAAGAGATCGACGCGGCCCATGCGGCCCGGGACGCCCAGTTCGAAAGAGACGGCATCGAACTGGAGGAGGAATAGGACCAGACGGGACTTAATCTATCCCCTTAAATCCTAACACCTTGGATGCCTGGCAAACTTCGGTTTGCCAGGCTTTTTTTTATTGCACTAGCGCGTCAGCCAGCCCCGGTGGCGGACGGTGGCCCAGGCGTAAGGGTAAATCCACTGGAGGAGAAAGAAGGCGTAGTAGCCGTAGATCACCCCGTAGATAAAGTCCAGGTCCCGTTCCAGCCAGATGTAATAGAGCAGATTGAGGAGGGAAGCGATGGCCAGGACGGTGAGGAATTTGAAGAGCATCAGGGGATAGGCCAGGATGGAGGCCAGCAGCAACCCGAAGAAAAGCAGGGTCAAGGGGTATTCCAACTGAGCCAGGAAAAATTCAACGATAGGCAGCAGGCGGTATTGCCGGCGGTAACGGGTAAAAAGATAGCCCAGTTGCACCAAAGATTCCCGGGCGTTGCCCCGTTCCCAGCGCAGATACATGCGGCAGACCCCTTTATAGGTCTCCGGCACCAGGGTATAGACCACCGCGGGGCGCTGGTAATAGGTGAAATAACCCTGCCGCAGGATAAAATTGGTCAAGGCCCGGTCTTCCGTGTGATAACAGGGCGCACCCAGGAAGGTTTGGTCCCGCCAGGCCGCCAGGATGGGCCGCAGGGCCGCCCGGCGGTAAGCGGATAAAGAACCGGGGGTGCAGACCACGGTGCGGTACCGGGACTGGGAGGCCCGCAGATAGTCGAGATTGACGAAGCGCACCGCCTGCATCTTGCCCATGAGGCTCTGGTGGCGGTTATAGACCTTGACGTTGCCCGCCACCGCGCCGATTTGGGGGTCTTGCAGCAGCGGGGCCACTAAGTGACGCAACGCTTCCGGTTTCATAACACTGTCGGAGTCCAGGGTGACCAGGATTTCCCCTTTGGCGCGGGTAAAGCCGGCGTAAAGGGCCTCCTTCTTGCCCCGGTTTTTGGGGAAGCGGATGGTGCTAAGCAGTTGGGAATGACGCTCCCGGGCTTGGGCGATATAGTCCCAGGTATCATCCGTGGAGCCGTCGTCGATTAGGATGATTTCCAGCTTAGCCGCCGGATAATCCGAAGCGGCCGCGGAATCGATGGCTTTGGCCACCATGGCCCCTTCATTATAGACCGGGATAATGATGGTGAGGGACGGCAAGGGGCCCGGCGTCAGAGGGTAGGGCCGGTAGGTGGCCCAGAGCACGGTGCGAAATACCTGAAAAAGGAGCAAAGTCAGGGCGTAAGCGGCGCCCAGGGCAGGCAAAAAGGCCGTATAGGCGCTGGCTTGCACCAGTTGCAGGTAGTCATGGAGGGAACCGAACTGATAAGCCGCCACCAGCAGCAGCGTTAATAAAACCGGAAGCAGCAGCTTGAGCCCCAGGTCCAGCAGGTGCATTTTGTGAGAGAGAACCGGACCGGCCAGGGGCGGCCGGGGAGGCCAGGAAAGGCGGGAGGTGGCGGTGTCCATGAGGGTGGGTTGATCCTCCTGGCCCTTTAAATTAAGGAGAGTTCCGGCCTTTGTCAAACCTCCGGATCAGGGCTTTTATCTGATGCCATCATCTTTGCAGCCTTCAACGCCGGGTCAATCCGCCTGCCCCCCAAATAACTTCTCCAGGCTGGCCCGAGTAGCCGCGGCATAGGCATCGGTCAGGGCATAATCCCAGCCCTGCCGCTTAAATAGAGCCCGCACCTGGCCGCGATAATTCAAGGGGTCCAGCATTACCCGGCTCACGTAAGGGGCCAGGAGCTCATGCAGCCTGGCCGGATTCATGGGCAGCATGGGGGCGATGAAGACCCAGGGGGCTAAACCCGCCTCCTTTAAACGCCGCAGCGCGGCCACCCGGGCGCCGATGGGCGGGGCCTGAGGCTCCAGGATTTTGCGCACCCGGTCGTCGTCCGTGGGAATGGAGAGGCCCACGCTGACTTCGGGCGCGGCCGTGAGGATATCCAGGTCCCGGCAGACCAGGGGCGAGCGGGTGAGGATGGAGATACCCCAGCCGTACTCTTTCAAGAGTTCCAGGCAGTGCCGGGTGAGGCGATACTTGAGTTCCACCGGCTGATAAGGGTCGCAGACGCTGGAGAGAAAGGCTTGGCTCCGCTGCTTTTTTCTCCGGAGTTCGCCCCTTAAGACTTCGGCGATGTTAACCTTGACTTCCACAAAGCTGCCCCAGGGGGCCTGGGGATGGCGCCGGCTATAGCGGCGCATAAAGACCGCGTAGCAATAGCGGCAGCCGTGGCCGCAGCCCAGGTAGGGATTGATCACGAATGGGACGCCGGGGATTTTGGACCTGACCAGCGCGGTCTTGGCGGTGATTTCGGTAATATCCACGAGATTGCGCTCGGAGCTTGGCTTATGGTTACCGATTAATTTGCGGGTTGGAAAGGGAATCATGCCACCGCCGGGGCTAGTCTTTATCTGTCTGGGGAATTCCTGCCGCAGCATTATGGCCGAGGCCCTGGCCCGCCATCATTTTCAGGAGAGGGTGGCAGTCGCCTCCGCGGGCATCTCGCCCCTGGGTTTTGTGGCCCGGGAGACCCTGGAGGTGCTGGCGGAGATAGGCGTGCCCCTGGCCGGGCTGCGCTCCAAGGGGCTGGAGGATTTATCGTTCGCCCAGTATCATTGGGCCGTCAACCTGACCACCTACGACCTGGAGCATCTGTTGCCCGCGACTTTTCCGGGCCGCTTGCTCAACCGGCCGGTGGCCGATCCTTACGGCCGCAGCCTGGAGCATTACCGGCGGACCCGGGAGGTCCTAAAGCGCCTGATTGTGCAGGAATTAGCCCCGATACTGCTTCCGGCAGCCGGCTAGTGAGCCGGGCCGCCCACCGCATAAAACCTCTTTATCCGTCCAGTCAATGAGGACCAAAGGACGAGAAGAATCTTCCCGGGATCCCCCTCTGCTTTAATATTTTTCCCGTCCGGATTTATACCAAGTTCGGTTTCTGCTGCAACAAAATTAACTTATAAATTATTGATAATTTGATATCTTTCTACCGGAAACCGAAAACTGAAAACCGGAAACGGTATTAGATTGCCTCACCACTTTTCCTGCAATATTTCGGCTCTTTTCCTCTGATACTCAGCCTCGGAGATAAGACCATCTTTCCTGAGGGCTTCCAGGTCACGCAACCTCACCGCAAAGTCACTCTCCGTTTCTCCACCTGTATCACTGAGTTCGGCAATCTCGATTTTGCCTTGTTTTACCAGCCTCAAGGTCTTTATTGAACTCACAATTATGGCGATACACCCTACAACCCAGATCACAGAAAATATGGCGACAAATGGTCTTGCTTCCCCTTCAGAGATGCTGACGAATACCAAACCTAACGGCAAGAACAGCACACCCAGAATTAACTGGGCCCATAATATAGTCCGGGTGGGGGGTGGAGGCTTTAGATATACCTTGCGGGCCATGCAGCTATCCTTCCATGAATTGCGGTTTTCTTACCCTTAAGGAACAGATTCCATCTGCCCTTAGGGTGAAAAGTAACCACCGGTGCCGGAAAACTTCAGGCGCTTTGACAAGCCGTAGCTTTCTGCAACCTTTTGGTGAAGAACGACGCTCTTCTCAGGGGGTCCCAAGGCCCAGGGGCCTGCTCTGAACTCCTGGTTTTGCTAGCCCCTGACGGCCAACGCCGCCGGAGACCTTCTGGGTTCCATTTTTTTTCTGATCTTTTCTTTAACTTTGTTTACCTTTTGCTTGTATTTATCCTTAAATGATTGTTTGCTCTTCTCCTGCTTTTGGCTATTTTGCTTAGTCTTGGCCGGATCCTTGGCGAAGACGGTTTGCTGGCCGCCGGCAAACGCCCCGGCAAACAGTAATAGACAGAGAACCACACCGATTTTTTGCCACATCGTTATAACTCTCCTCCTTAATAAGTCAGGCACCCCTCCGGGCCTCGCCCAGGCGTGACAACGCTGAGCCGCCTATGTAAGTATCATATACTCTAATTGGACCGTTGTCTGTGTGAAATCGTGAATAAATTTCTCGATAAATCATAAAATTAGTGAATTACCGCTGGCGCTGGAAGGGATTGCCGGCTTTCCCGGTATGGGCGGCCCCGGTCTTCAAGCCGGGGCCGTCGAGGGGGCTCAGGGTAACATCCTTTGGGATGAGATGCTGAGATAGAGGCGTTCCGGGAAGGGACGCCTGGTGGCAGACGTGGTTTTATTTAATCTTGATAGCCTGGGAATTTTCCCAGAGGCCGTGAATATTGCATAAAGACGTAGCGATGAGCACTCCCGGTTTGCTGGTCTTCAGGGACACGGTGGCGCCATGGTGGGTATAGACCGGACCCTTATTCGGCCCCTCCGTCGATTCGCCGTGGGCCGTGAATTCACAGTTGGCCACCTGGTAGGCAAACTTGTCGCCCTCGGGCTTAAAAAAGACTTGTATCCATCTGATATGATGCTCGGTAGTGTTGGGGTGGGCCACTTCTTTGCCGAGGGATACTTTGACTTCGAACATCTCGTCTGGGGTCACCGCGTCCGGGCACTCAATGACGGGCACGTGTTTTTCCGTTTTCCAATCAGCGGTTTGGTAACACTCTCCAACCTTCATACCTAATCCTCCTTGTCTCTTGTGGCCGCGTGGTTATGGTATTTTTTCGATGACGTGATGGGGCGCTCCTTAAGCCCGGGCAGAGAAGCGATTACTCTCCCTTCATGAGATTGTTTATAGGCTAGATACGATGGCTCGCCTTGTCAAGGGAACGCCCCCGGGGGGCGGCAACCAGGCAAAGGCGGTAGGGGGAAAAATCTCCGGCGCTCGCAGCCCGGAGAGGATGTATTCGTGGGAAAAGGGAAGGGAGGAGGCCGGCATGGCCAATCTGCCCGCCGGCGCCCCCTCTCCTGGAGATTCGGGTAATTTAGAGTTTCGCTTCTTTGACCGCGCGCACCGCTTCCTTGACCATCTGGTTGGTATAACCCCATTCGTTGTCGTACCAGCTCATGATCTTCACCAGGTCGCCGTCCACCACCTGGGTCATCTCCAGGTCGACGATGGAGGCCCGGGGGTCCTGGATGATGTCGTGAGAGACCAGGGGGGCTTCGGCCACGCCCAGGATGCCTTTATAGCGGGGGGTCTCAGCTTCTTCCTGGAAGATACGGCTGATCTCCTCCACGCTGGTGGGCCTGGCGGTGACAAAGACGATATCCGCCAGGGAACCGGAAGGCACCGGACCCCGCACCCCCAAGCCGTCGAATTTCCCCTTCAATTCCGGCAGGCAGTTGGTGGTGGCCTTGGCCGCGCCCGTGGAAGTGGGCACGAAATTGGCGGCCCCGGCCCGGCCCCGGCGCCACTTCTTGGCGGGCCCGTCGACGATGGCCTGGCTGGAGGTGTAGGCGTGGATGGTGGTCATGATGGCCTTTTTGACGCCGATGCGACGCATCATCACCTCCACCACCGGGGTGATGCAGTTGGTGGTGCAAGACGCACAGGAGATGACGTTCACCCCGCCTTCCGGCTTGGTCACCCCGTGGACGATGGTGCAAACGTCTTCGCCTTTGGGGGGCGCCGACAGATAAACCAGCTTGGCGCCGGCCTGGACGTGTTTTTGCAGACCCTCGTTGTTGGTGAAGACGCCGGTGCACTCAAAGACCACGTCCACCCCCAGTTTTCCCCAGGGAAGTTGGGCAGGGTCCCTTTCGCTGAAGACCGGATAGGTTTTGCCGTCCACCACCAGGGCCTTGCCGCTGACTTCCACTTTTTTTCCATATCTGCCATACACGGTGTCATACTTAAGCAAGTAGGCCAGATTATCCAGGTCCATCAGATCATTGACCGCCACCAGTTCAAATTCCGGGGTTTCCAGAATAACCTTGAACGCGGCCCTGCCGATGCGCCCCATGCCGTTAATCGCCACCTTTGCCATGTTTGACCTCCTTTGCCGTCTGCCGACCTGGACAGGTTAGTTAAAATTTTAGCACCGCCGCGGGATACGCGTCAGTTCCTGTTAAAAATAAATAATCATTTTATATCCCTAGACCAGCAGCTAATTCAAGAAATATCAGGGAGGAGGGGGGATCAGTTGTCTCCGGGCCCTTTTCTGGGAATCTTACTCCCCCCAAACCCTTTGACAAATCCGGGTCATTTGGGATAATAATTCTTTGGAAATATCGCTGCGTTAGCCTAAGGAGAGATACATGGCCATTGAAGAATTTCCCCGGATGAAGCGCTTGCCCCCCTATGTTTTCGCCACCGTCAACGCCCTGAAGATGATGGCCCGGCGCCGGGGCGAGGACATCATCGACCTGGGGATGGGCAATCCGGATTTGCCCACCCCCCAACATATC
>ENA-OSEO01003462-OSEO01003462.1-sediment-metagenome-genome-assembly--contig:-NODE-3462-length-18639-cov-10.193083_pt1 | contig 18639 bp, 18 predicted proteins | sample MGYA00237883_ERZ534232 | MGnify/ENA metagenome assembly ERZ534232
CCAGGACCTTTTTCGGGCGAACGGCCGTTCGCCCCTACAAGAGAACTGCACAGTCATCTTAAATTGTCATCGCGTAGAGCCTGCCCTGAAGCGCTCCTGTTCAGGGGGTCTGCACGGGATCTCGCTCTTTAAGAACCCGGTTCTGACAACCCGCTTTTATAAACCCGATCTTTCTAACCCGCACTTCGTAACCCGCTTCTAAACAAGGCTCTTCTGCCCGACTAAGTCGGAACTGGCCGCACGAAGTGCGACTGGCGTGCGTTAGCAGACTGGCTCCCAAACGCTCCTATTGTCTGTCCCATTTTTCGCGAAAGACAGGGATCCTGACCAGGAGCATTGTCAGCTACTCTAAGTTGTCAAGTATAGAATTAGGAAAATTATGAGAGTGAAAGGTCAAATGGAACGTTGTTTTTCAAAAGTTGGTAGACCATTTCAGCTGCAGCTCTTGCAGTTGCTATTAGGGCCACCTTCTTTTTCACCCCCCTCTCTTTCATCTTCTCGTATTTGTTCTTGTACTTTTCAGTGTTTGCGATCAAGCTTTTAGCTAACTGGTAGAAGGTTCTTCGTAGATGTTTGTTACCCTTCTTAGAAATTGAAAGGCCGCGAGTCATATTACCACTCTGCTTAATAACAGGATCGAGGCCTATGTACGATACAAAGGCTTTCCCGGAAGAGAATCTGTCTATGTCGCCTACTTCAGATACAATTTCGGCTTCTGTGACTTCAGCAATACCTGGTATGGTTCTTAGGGGATTGTCAGGGAACTTCTCAAGAAACCTCTTTATTTCCTCATTCAGGGCTTCCACGTGGTCTTTGAGAAGCTTAATTTCAGCTATGAATGTGCTGGTAATCGTTGAGTAGGTTCCAAAGGTATCTGCCTTGCCTATTGAGTCTTTGAGTGAATCGATAACCTCTCTCGCTTTCTTTTCACTCCAGTTTCTGTGAGAGCTGAGTAATTTGACTGCATCTTCCTCGTTGGCAAGTATCTCTTCTCTGGATGGATATGCACTCAACAGATGCAACAGAACAGGTGAACTAAGGTATCTGAAGGTCTTAAGAAGCTCAGGCATATGAATCTTCAATTTGCTCTTCAGTTTCCTTTGAAGATCAGAACAGTTTGCTACTACAGTGCTTCTCATCCTAACTAAGTCCCTGAATGCTAACATCTCTTCCTCTGGTACTTGAGAAATGCTTAGTAGATCGAATATCCTGTACATTGCAACCGCTATGCTTTTTGCATCTTTCTTGTCTGTCTTTGACCTGCTCATGGCCTTCATGAATTTGCTAAGGGTATAGGGATCGAGAAGCTGTACGTCTATCCCTTTGCTCCTAAGAAATCCGTACAAGTTGCTGTGATACGAACCCGTCGCTTCCATTCCGACTTGTTTCTCCTCCTTGTAAGCATTTAGCTTCTTCAGAAATTCCCCGAAACCTTCCCTGTCTTGTTTGTACTTCATGCTTTTCATTTTCTTCTTCTCTGGTAAATAGAAACAAACGTCAAAACTTTCGCTGGATATGTCCACTCCTACATACAACATGAGGGTTCCTCCTTTCACAACCTCGTACAAGGTGCGGTCTTTTCGACCATTACTCTCAATCGTGTTAAGAAGGGTGCCCAACCTGACACACAGGCTCTAAGCCTAAGGATGACGACTGGCTACTCCCTCTACCCTCATTCTATACTCTCTACTTCCTCTCTTATGACAATACACGAGGATGACAAGAAGGGAGAGTCCCCTGCCCTTAAATCATGTTGTATCCTCCCGTTATTTCCAAGCACTCTTATCCCGTAGAGTCTGCGCCAATATGGATTATGTTCATGATCCAATTCCGTCATCCCGTGATGCTTTTGCACGGGATCTCGCATCTAGAAACCGCTTTAAGCTGTGGAGATCAGTTGCAAATTGCCAGTTCCATGTTGAAAGCCAAGAACCAGAAGAGAGTTAACCGATCAGGGACGTTCTTCGTGACCGGTTGAGTCTAAACTCTCTCTAATCATAGGCTTGACCAAGAACGAAGAACAGATCCTCGCTCTGGAACGAATAACAGATTCTTTCGGAGAACGGAGAACCTTTCAACGGTGAATCGGCTTCAATCTGCTCTTTCGTACCCCCTACCTGCTAACGCCAACCCCGATCGTTCTCAAAGCCCAGATCCCGGATCAAGTCCGGGATGACGGCTTTTGTTCATTCAGAAACACCGCATGTCGTCATTCTGACAATGCTCCTAGTCAGAATCTCGGTCTGCTCGTGCGACAAAAGTTGGGGACAGACAGGTTTTCCGGTGTCTGTCCCCCCCGTGTTGGTTCTTCTTCATGTAACTCACAACTTGCATCTTGCACTGACTTGCTTCTCTTTCGAACCCGCACACTGCAACCCCCTACCCTGGTCCTCGGTTCATGCAACTAACAACTGGAACTCTCAACTAATTACTTGCTCCTGACCAACCCTCAACCTCCGACCCCGAATCACGTTTCTGGAACGAATCTATTTAACTCCTTGCTGATTCAAAGTTAGTCCATGGGAGAAGAAATTATAAAAAAGTCTTTCGAAGTAGCACTTGACAATATACATAACCAGTGTTCTAATTGAATAGAACACTACAGAAATATGGAGGTGTGCAGGTGAATAAGAAATATCCTTCGATTATCAAGCTGGTTGTTGCGGGAGGGCTTGGTTTATTTGCGTTACTGATACCTTTCGTAGCGGTCAAGATTCTCCTTGCGATCGCTGGAATTGTGGTGATCGCACTAAGTCTGAAGAAGTTCAAATGGTTGCTTATAACTCTCGGGGTGATGTTTCTAGTTATTCCCGTGGTTGCCCTGACCGTTATAAATGGAATCGGATCGAGTTTCCTCAACTGGCCTCTAGGTTTCATAGACTCGCCATCGATTCTTCAATGGTTCAACTGGATTGAGAACGATGGTTATGAATACTATGGAGATAACGAAAGCAGATATATCAGGAAGAACTCAAATCATAAGACTTATATGCCTGATAAGTACGTGGATGGAGCAAAAGAAATCATTGTCAAGGGACTCGGTTTTGAGATTAGTTTCGACGAAAACTCAGATAGGATATTTATCCCCTCTGAGCTAGATGTCAAGAGCTCCGGAGGAAAACTGGAGATCTCAATGCCCAATGATATGGAAAACTCAACGGCCCATATAACAGTGGGGACACTTTCAAAAATCGAGAGATTGGAGTTTGATACGGTTTTCTTGAGGCTGAGCGATAGAGTGATTGTTGACGACATGAGAATCGAGACTACCTCAGGAGAGATCAATGGAGAAGTTTTGGCAAGCAAGGCGATTTCGATTGAGGGAACATCTCTTTCAGTAACGGGAACTCTAAGAGCTCCAGAAATTACAATTGAGAGAGCGACATCGCTGTCTTTCGTGGGAAGTGTAGAAGCCGAGAAGTTCTCTGTCCAGAACGGGGTATCACTGGCCTTCTCTATGGAGGCGTCGAAAATCGAGAACCTTTCGATTCATGGAACCGTGGTGAACGGTAGGATAAAATTCAGCGATTCGTGGATTGGGAGCCGGCATGTGAACGTGTCGGGTATCGGGGGATCGCTCAATCTAATGATGCCCACCGATAGTGGTGGCTTTGAATTGATTACCTCTGGCAGGGTGAGCGTCGTTACTGAGAAGTATTGAAAGAAGTGATGTAATGTTTGGAAAAATCGATAAACACGATGGCGTTCCGGCCTACATGCAAATTATGAACATAGTCAAAAGGGAGATAATGCTCGGACGTCTGGAAAACGGCGACCAGTTGCCCCCGGTAAGGGAGATGGCCGAGATGTTCGGAGTGAATATGAACACGGTAATCAGATCACTCGAAAGGCTGCAGTTCGAAGGGTTAGTGGAGGCAGAACATGGGGTAGGCTATTTTGTGAAGATGGCACATTCGATAAACAGAGAAGTTATGAACACGATTTCTGATACTGTAGAGGAATTGAAGAAAAATGGTATAGATCTGCAGATGGCGAAGGTTTTGCTAGAGGAGGTATGGAAGAATGACTGAAAAGATTGAAGCTTATTTCATGAAGGAGTTCAGTGAAAAGGCCGGCAGGATAGCCGTTTTTTCCCTTGGATTGTTGATCCCCTTCTATCCGGTGAGGATGATATTTCTCTTTCTGCTAGCCACGAGTCTTCTCCCATCAGATATTCAGCATAAGAGGCTGGGTTCTCTGCTGGCTCTTCCTTACTCAAGACAGGAGCTATTCTGGATATCTTATCTCTTTCTAATTGCGTTGAGTGTTGTGACACAGGTGATTGGGATGGCGTTGTTCGGTGCTCACATAATCTCATCGATGAATGTTTACTGGCTTTCAATGGTGATCGGTTCCATAAGTTTTTCTACTTCTTATTACGCGGTTTCAATGATAAGTGTGACGGCCGGTCTAGACAACTTCGGGATTCCATTTCTCGTGCTTATAGCCGACCTAATAGTAGGAGGTATCGGAAACAGGTTCAACAATCCATACTTCTATGCCAGCCCGGCACACCAGGGTAACGTTTGGATCAGTGGGGCCGTATCACTAGCTGTCTTGCTGGTTGCAAACTATCTATTCGTCAAGAAAGGAGTGCAGAAATGATAGTCTCTGTAGATAAACTTAGAAAATCATTCTCGTTGAAGCCCGTTCTGAACGATATCTCGTTCAACGTAGAACAGGGAGACATCTTTGCGATAGTCGGACCAAATGGCGCAGGAAAGACCACAACTCTTAGGTGCATATTCGGAGAAATCGCGCCGGAAGGTGGAAAAGTTGCCGTTTTTGGAGAGAAGGTTACCCCTCGTATTAAGGAGAAGATAGCAGTTATGACGGAGGATCGTCTGACCTTCAGGAGGTTCCTGGGAGAAGATTATCTCAGAATGTGGAGAATGCTTTATCCTGGCTGGCAGGAGAAGGTTTTCGCCAGTTTCGCTGTACACTACAAATTCGATCTTAACGAGAGAGTTGAAACTTATTCGATGGGTATGAAGACTCTGTTCCATATTGCCCTTACGGTTGCCAGTGGAGCAGATCTGCTTATCCTCGATGAACCCACTCAAAGTCTTGACCCTGTGATAAGACAGGAAGTGATGGGTGTGCTGAGAGATTACGTTCTACAGGAGAACAAAACGATGATAATATCCTCTCATGAAATCTACGATCTTGAGGAGATTGCCGGTTCTTTTGCGGTAATACTCGAGGGGAAAGTGCTCTATTCAGACACCATAGATGGGGCCAAAGAGACCCACCGTATAATCCCCAAGGGGCAGGCAATACCTTCAGGAGAGATTATAGGTGTTACGGGAGAGGAAACGCTAGTTCGGAGCGATGAAGAGGTAGGCAGATTCCCAAACTTCAAGGAAATTGTACTGGGTTACCTCCAGAGCAAGAAGGCCTTTGCGCCTTTCGAAGAGGAGTTTCGGCCGAAATTCAGGATCTGAGATAGATTTCGAAGAGGAGTTTCGTAAGGGGCGCGCAAAAGCAGCGCCCCGTCTCGCCTAAGCGATATGTCGGTAGAGAGTCTAGGCGTACTGCTCCGGGGTTGGGAGTTTAGTCTTGAGAGTGGACCATAGTTTGTCAAGATGCTCTGGAATCTGATTTGCTCTTCTTGACCGTGAACCCTTCTGAGGGAGCTTTTCATCTCATCTTTCAGTTTGGTGTCGCTTGTGTTCGTATTCCTGCCTGTTTTTGCGCTCTATCACCTACTCGGCGTGATCTCAACCTGAAATCAAACGCTTCTGTGACTCTTGAATTGCAGAGGTGTAACACCAAGGATTATCAGGTAATATATTTGTGAGATGATTTGGTGAGGGAGGTCTTCGTATGGAAGAAGAGAATGTAAAGAAGGATAGTGGACTGTCTCAGATCTTTCTGGGTTTGATCGTCATTGCGCTTGGATTGGTGATCATTTTCGTGCCGGCAGTCCTGTCGAACTTCTGGCTTTTGTTCATCTGGCTCCCGGGCATAATTATGGAGTACAACGCTTTTAAGAATCGGATCAACGGCCTGCTTGTTCCCGGAGGAATTCTTCTGGTCGTTGCCCTTGCACTCACTCTTGGAGTTATCTTTCCCAATTTCTATTCTCAAGGAGGTTGGGGTCTCTTCGTCCTTGCTCCTGCCTTTGGATTGCTGCAGCTCTATCTTGCAGATGGAAGAAGAAATTTTGGTTTGCTGATCCCAATTGCGATATTGACTGCCGTGGGTGTGATCGCGCTGATCCCGTCATCGCTTTCCCAGTGGACAATGATAGTAGTCGGTGCGGTTCTTATTGTCTTTGGTTTGCTCGTTCTTTTCAGAAGGAAATAGTCAAACGTCTCGTCCCATTTGGTAGAAATCGAAATATTGATCGTTGACTTTCATGAATCTCTTGAGTCTTCCCTCGTTTTCGAAGCCCATCTTTCTGTAGAGGGTTATAGCCCGAGCGTTATCGGTACGGACTTTGAGACCGATCCTAGTTATCCCGTTCTCTTCGGCATGTTCAATTGCAAGTCCAACGAGTGCTTTTCCAATTCCCATTCCCCAGTACTTTTTTGACACGGAAAGAGCTATCTCTGCCCAGTGGTATACCCTCTTTCTCGAGCCACCTTGCATCGTGATAAGGCCTACTATGCTCTGATCACATTTGGCAACAGCCATCAGACAGTTGCTTCTCTCATTGAAAGAACTTATGACACGTCTTTCATCCTCACTGCCCATGGTTAACTCGCCTCTTCCAAAGCTTAGGTAGTCTGACTCGTCGGCTACTGAATTGATGTATTCAATCATTCTCTCTGAATCGCCGATGTCCGCTCTGTAGAAACGACAAGAGCTGCCGTTCTTGAGGGTGATTTCGCGCAGAAGGCTCTCAGAATGGAAGTTTTCCATCTTCGCCTTCTGTAGACGTCTCTTGAGGTTCTTCTAGAACCTCTTCCGCTTCAATGGAATTCAGAAAACTGGAGTACTGTTGGTCAAGCTGCTCTTTTTCTTTTTTGAGAGTGATCAAACGCAACCTCGCTGCTGTAAGTAGCTGAATCGCCTTCTGGTAAGCTTTAAGCGCGATTTCAACATCGATCTGAGAGTTGCTTCGGAAATACTCATCAATTGCTCTAATGTATCCAAGAAGCTTCTTGAAGTCCATCGAGTTTATCTGATCTTCTTTCAATTTCAGAATTGATTCCAGAGTCTTTTCATCCATGTCATACCTCCGATTTCACTTCATCTATGGTAGCTTTTGCTTCACCATCTTTGAAAATGCAGTCAACTTTGTCCCCAGGCGAGACTATACTGACACTGTTAATAATTCTGTCGGCTTTCTTAAGGACCACACCGCCAAAAAGGAGCGAGGCGGCATATCCCCCATGTAAAGTGAGTTCATTGAAGAGGTTGTCGAGCTCGTTACCTGCCTCGCTGATTGTGTCATCGAACAGTCTGAGTATTCCGTTGTCGAGAAGCTCGACCTGTCCATTTACGTTCATTAGATGTCTGTCGAGCTGATTTCTCAATCCCTCGTAGTCTAATTGACTTTCGCTCTGGTGGAGACTTCTCTGGATTGCTGTCTCTGCCCGATTTATCAGGCCATCTGTAACTGCTGATATCTCGTTCATCGCGCGCTCAATCGAGAGAAGATATCTGCTGGGATTGAAGGACCCAAGTTCGTTAACTGCTTTAACGATCCTGTGAAGGATGGTTCCTGACAGAACCCTAATTCCATCCTCAAAGAAATGCTCAGTTCGATTCAAATTGTCTTCTATCCTGTCTGACATAATCGCTAGCCTCTCGGGATCGGTCTCGCTCCAGGCTCTTTGGAATAACCAGTTTATCTCTTCGTCGAAAAGATCTGCGAATTCTCCCAAAGAGGATACATATTCAGTGACTTGCTCGCTTATACCTCTGGCTACTGCCGTTGGGGTGTCGAATCTCTTCCATGCAACAAAGTCCGGAATCGTGAAGTCTCTTTCGTGACCGATTGCGCTGAGCACGGGGCAGTAGTTCTTGTTGAAGTCCGAAATAGCAATTCCAAGATCAAGGCTATCAAAGTACATCAAGTCGCTCGCAGAGCCGCCACCTCTAGTCAGAACAACAACATCGTATTTCACTGGACAGGAAGTGATCATCTTCAGAGCGGAAAGAACTCCAGGGACGGTTCGGTTGCCCTGCATATATGATTCGTAGAGATGCACTACGGGCTTATACGGGTAATCGACGGAGAGATTTGAGAAGAAATCTCCCAGTCCAGCAGCAGTCGAAGATGATATTACGGCAATCCTCTTTATGGGGGGCAGCTCGCCGAGATCGTGTTCTTCTATTCTCAAGGCATTCTGGGCTTTTAGAGCGAGATAGATCTCCCTTCTTCGCGCCGTAATATCCGACTCGCCGATCGGGGCAATCGTATCTATCCAGATGGAGAAGCTTGCGCGGGGTTTGTAAAAACTGAGAGTGCCTTCGAAAAGCCACTTATTACCCTTCAAATCTGACGAACTCTTGAGAGCCAGCTGTCTTCCCATCCTTGCAAAGGCCGGCTTTCCAGAGATCATGCTCAGATCTATTCGCCTTTTCGTGCCGCGTTCTTCATAATCTTGAGAAACGCTAATATATACATAGCTTCCCCGAACAGTTATGTTTGTAACATCAGCAGGAAACTTGACTCTAAGGTTATTCAAACCTACGCTGGTCAAAACCGATCTTATGTGTTCAAGCATGTTTTCAAGGTCTTTGAACTCAAGAGTCGCTTCTTCCATTTAGCTCTCCTTTAGATAAGTACTCCCTTCCATTATAAAAGAAGAGGGCGCCTGATGGCGCCCTCTGCAAGAACAATAGCGATTATTTTGCAGTATAGCCACCATCTACCATCAAAGACTCTCCGTGAACAAAGGAAGCTTCCTCGCTGGAAAGAAACAAGACGGCGTTAGTGACTTCTCTAGGATTTCCCAGTCTGCCAATAGGATGCAATCCAACGAGCGTGTCGTACATCTCCGTACCCTCTTTCATGCCTGCATTATCAAGCAGCGGGGTCTTGATGAAAGCGGGGTTCACAGCGTTGATTCGTATGTTCTTGCTCGAATACTCAAGCGCAGCGGCTTTCGTCAATCCAACAACGGCATGCTTAGCGGCGACGTAAGCGGAGGAATTGTTGAAACCTACTTTCCCAAGTATCGAAGAGTTGTTTACAATTGCTCCTCCGCCCTGCTTAAGCATCTGCTGAATCTGATATTTCATTCCGTAAAAGACACCAAGCAGGTTGATCGAAATCACTCGTTCCCAGTCCTCTTCAGGGTACTCAGACAGAGGATGAAAGGGCCCGCCTATTCCGGCGTTGTTGAATGCGACATCAAGCCTTCCGAACTTCTCTACGATCTTGTCGATTATTTCCTTTGTCTGCTTGGCGTCTGCAACGTTGTGCTTCATGAATATTGCTGTGGCGCCGGTTTCGTTTATCTCTTTGGCTAGGCTTCTTCCCTTTGCTTCATCTACATCTGTTATTATGACTTTTGCTCCCTCTTCTGCGAACGCGATGGCACTGTCGGCTCCAATTCCAGAGCTGCCACCCGTTATCATTACAACCTTGTCTTCGAATCTCTTCATAGCTAACCTCCTCCAATTGAAGATTAAACCCGATAGTTTATCTCTACTATGTTCATTATATCACAATTAGTTCGACTGTCAAAGAAATCTCGAAAGCGATTTCCTTCTGGAGTTCCCGAAAGTCGACTGTGGCCGGTTTATAGACAATTTGAGACGTTGTGCTAGAAGAAATTCCCGTTGTTCGTCAAAAAAAGAAAAGGGACTGAACTGCTGAAGAGTTCAGTCCCGAATCCGTTCTTGATTTCTGAAGAGCTTAATTCAAAGGTTGTTTTCAGATCATTGTATTGCCAGCCACCCTTCCTCAACCTCGAAGAGAGCCACCAGATTAACGACTGCTACATCTCTCGGAGACAAGGTGAACTTGCGTTCAACTTCCCTTGTGCTACCATCGGGAAGTATTTCAACTGCAGTGATTTTGTGCCATGGACCTGGCGAATATGCGACCTTTCTCTTTCCCTTTTTCACTTCCTCAAGATCTACATTGTCGACAACGACCGTTATTGTGTTTTCGGACTTGTATTCGACCCCATTTATAACTATGTCTTTGTTATCGACAAAAATTTGGTGCTCTTTGCCCAGTACATAGAGGCCGAAGCCAAGAGCTATAAGAACGACAACAAGGGCGATTCTAATCAGATTTCTTTTCATACAATCACCCTCCCGTCCCATCTTCAATTGCCGCCTTGATCGCAGCTTTTGCTTGCCTTCTTTCCGTCTCTTTCTCGACCTGTCTTCTCCAGGCGTAAAGAGCTAGTGAGATTGCGATTATTCCGTATGAGACGAAAACCCGGAAGAACTCACCAATTTGAGCCTGACCGAGCAGCTCTTTCCCAGCTCTTGGAGCTACAATGAACGTGAGATGGAAGAGAGTGATCCCGATAAAGACATTCGGAATGGTAGCTTTGGCGACAGAAGCGCCACCGATAAGAAGGGCGGCGATTGCAAACGTTCCGACCTGATCATGAGAGTTATAGGTGTTGATTGTACCTATGTTTTGTAGGAAGATGATCTGACCGAAACAGGCGAGTACGGTGGAAATAATTATCGAAAGAGTTCTTGTCCGGTCGACGTTTATACCTGCAGTTGCTGCCACTTGCATGTCCTGACCAACCGCCCTCATGTCTTGTCCGAGCTTGGTCCTGGTGAACCAGAAAACGAAGATACAGAGTGCAGCAATAATTGAGAAGACTCCCAATGGAATCGAGACTCCGCTGATCTGTATCGACCACATATTGTCAAGTACTTTTCTAACGCTTAGGAGGTCAAGGGCATTTCTAACGCCGTAACCTCTGGGAAGTAATAACTTATTGCTTGAGATTGGAATAACGCTCCCCATTCCGTACAGAATAGTCAGCTGATAGATTCCGTTGATGAAGAACCCTAGAATCATAGAAGTGACCATCTCTCTACCCTTTGCCCGGTTCAGAATTGTTCCCGCCAGAAGTCCGAGTAGTATTGCAATGGGAGTGCCCACGAGCATCGCAAGAACAATACCCGGGATTCCTACCACTCCCCAGTCAAGCATGAAAATCAGACCAATCTGACCTGCCATAGCTCCAAGAACTATTCCGAAATTCAGACCCATACCGGCCATTACCGGTATAAGCAAAGATATGACAAGGAAAGAATTTCTTCCAAGTCTCGAAATGATTTCATTCAGGAGGTAATCAGTTGAAAAGCCGGACAACGGTACAGCAAATATTAGGAGAATTATGAAGAGTATTGGAACCGCATTGGATATGGCAAATCTTACCAATGGATTCTTTGCGTGTGTTAAGCTCTGATCTTTCATTTTCTCACCTTCATTCTTCTCGTCAAAGCGTATACGATCATACCGTTGGAGACGATTATTCTTATTACCTCGGACATGTCACTCTTAATCAAGTTGTTCATAACTGAAGGAGTCATTGTCAGAATTCCCTGAAAAAGAAACGCTCCCACAATTACATTGCCCATTGACGCTTTAGAGACTGAGGCGCCTCCGAGCAAAAGGGCTGCTACAGCCGGAAATGCCATTAGAAGAGGGGCCATGTAAAGTTGGATGAATCCAAAACTCTGCTCATAAACTAAAATTCCAACCGCAGCAATTATCGTTGAGATCACAACTGAGAGGATTCTCATCCTATCAACATTTACACCGGCAGCCTTTGCGTAGATAGGGTTCGATCCGGCTGCTGTCATTGCAGTTCCAAGTTTTGTCTTGAAAAATGACCAGACGAGCAGCGCAATCAGAGCGAAGAAAAGGATCGTTCCTGTCGGGAGAAAGAAATTCCCTATTCGAACGCTAAGGAAGTTATTGAGGACCCCCAGCCAGTATCCTTCAACGCTGATAGTTGTCCTCAGCCCCGAACCGCCATATCCCCAAATCATGTTTGGGCTTTTGTATGGCAAGAGAAGCCACATCATGCTCATAAAAGCGACAGAAGAGAAGCCTACATAAGTTGCAACTACCATTTCGTCGCCCTTTACTCTGTTCAAGAGTAGACCGTAGAAGAAACCGAGTATCGCCGCGAAGGGAATGGCTATTCCTATTGCCGTTAGAAATCCCGCAAGGCCAGTAACTCCGAGTTCAATACTGGTTACGGCTCCAATCAATCCAGCAATAACACCAAGCTGCATTCCAAAGTTCAATCCACAACCGGACTGTACCATTGGAACTAGCGAAAGAACAAGGACAGAGTTCATAGCAAATCTGACGATAGTATCGCTGATAGATGTCCCGATGCTTATGTTGACAAAAGGAGCTATCACGAACATAGAAAGCAGGAAGAGAGCAATTATTACTCTGGGCCAGCCGGCCTTTTCAATGAGCTTTCCAATACTCTCAAACACCTGACTTCACCTCTTCCTGTTCACCCAGCATCAGTAGACCAAAGTCGGCCGGATCGGCAGTAGGCGGAAGAATTCCGAATATCTTTCCCTCACTTACAATGGCAATCCTGTCGCAAATTGAACGGAGCTCTTCAAGTTCAGAAGATGTCATAATTATTGTAGTTCCGTGTTCTCTGTTCTGCCTTCTAAGGGTCTCGAGGACTACGCTTTTTGCACCGACATCGATTCCTCTAGTGGGCTCAGAAACAAAAAGAAGATCAGGTTCGAGAACAAAGGCCTTTGCAAGACAGACCTTCTGTTGATTTCCGCCCGAAAGCTCTTTTGCCTCCTGCTTTTCGCTAACACATTTGATTTGCAGAGAATCGACATATTCTCTTGCAACCCTCGATATCTCTTTTTCGTCTCGCCATTTGACCAGTCCGCCCAGGAAATTCTTGATGAACCTTCCCTGGATCTGCATCGCAGTGAACACGATATTTAAATCTATCGGTTCGTCTAGAAGAAGGCCCACTCCCCTTCTATCCTCAGAAACAAAAGCGATTCCTTTGCTCAGAACGCTAACAGGATTATTGAGAGGGAGAATCTCACCTTTATAGTGAACTTCTCCTTCCGCCGGGAAGAGACCCATCACCCCGTTTGCAATCCCGAGCTTTCCTTGACCTGCAAGGCCGCCAATTCCGAGAATCTCACCCTTGTGCACTTGGAGGTTGACGCCGTTAACCTGTTCTCCAGGCATGTCGACCCAGAGATCCTTTATGTCCAGAACAATTTCAGACTCTTCACTGTCCTTTGAACGCACAGAACTAGCGTCTTTTATCTCTCTACCGACCATCAGAGAAGCAACCTCTCTCGGAGTGGTCTTGGATGACTCCAGTTCACGAACCACCTGACCGTCTCTCAATACAATCAGCCTATCAGCTATCTCCAAAACCTCGCTGAGCCTGTGGGTTATGAAGATTATCGACAGGCCTAAGTCGGCAAGCTTTCTTGCAGCCTTCAACATAGTGTCGGCTTCTGATTCCGTGAGAACTGCAGTAGGCTCGTCAAGAACAAGAAGCTTGGTCGAATGCCTGTCCATCTCTCTTGCAATTTCTGTGAACTGCCTGTGTCCAACGGGCATCTCGCTAACCAGCATGTCTGGATCAAGTTGGACCTCAAGCTTCTCGATTGCAGTTACGGCTCTCTTGTGCATCTCTTCTCTATCGAGAGTGCGAAGTCTTTCTCCAAAAACCTCAACAAAGATATTGTAATTGGTGGACTCTCTGTTCAGAAGAATATTCTCTGTTGCAGTGAAACCTGGAATCAGAATGAACTCTTGATGTACCATTCCAATACCGGCTTCAATAGCTTCAAATGGACTGGCAAAATTCACTTCGTTATCTTCAAGAAATATCTTCCCCTGGAAGCCACCCGTCTCGTGAATAACTGATAACCCGAAGAGGATATTCATTAAGGTGGACTTACCAGCTCCGTTCTCGCCGACCAGTCCAATGATCTCGCCCTTTCCAACTCTTAGGGTCACATCTTTAAGAACTTGATTTCCAAAGAAGTCCTTGCTGATGCTCTCCATTCTTAGCAGATATTGCTTTTCGTCCATGACTTCACCCCAAATACCGAAGGTTAGAAAGAATCAAGAAAAGGGGGGGTTGCCCCCCCTCTTGACGTTATTCAGCTTAGAAGTTCAGAAATTTCTCAGGAACCTCCACTTCAGTGATACCCATGTAACCTTTGCCAAATATGTAGGTATCCTGATAGATCAAGAGATAATTTTCCTGATCAATTCCATCGGCATCAACGTAATAACTTCCATTCCACGCCGCGCCAGGTGTGTATTCAGCAAAAGCAGCCATGACTGCATCGAAGTCGTCAACTTCACATTTGCCTTCAATGACATTCTTTGCATGCTCTGCAAGCGCTGCGGTTGTTGTGTAACCAAGCGAGTAGGCCCATGTTCCCATTCTTCCTGCTCCACCCTTATCTACAACGGCTTCTTCCACCTTGGCAAGAATTGCTGGCCAGTTGCCAGTTTCCTCTTCGGTAAAGGATACGCCAAGTGATCCGGGATAACCCATCAAAGGAGAGGGCAGGTCGGCTTCGATGAAATAACCACCAAGTTCGGCAATTCTCTTGAGAAGAGGTTCTGTGTGGGCATCGTTCGTACAGAAGAATGCAGTGTTTACTCCATACTCATCAAGCCAGGCGGGGACTTTCTCAAGAATGAACTGCTGTGCACCGGCGATTCCAACGTCACTGACAGGGTCCGGAGAACCCATGTCGATGAACTCGAGACCGAGTTCTTCACAAGCTGCTCTCATAATGTCTCTTCTCTTGGAAAGAAGTTCGTAAGACATGTGCCTTGGGAATGAGATGTGCATAAACTTCTCGGCGCCCAGCTGCTTGGCCGTGTAGATTATCAGGTAGCCACGTGCCAGTGAGTCAGCGTTTACTGACAGATGGGCTGCATCGGCAAGCATTGGGGGATCTTCGTGAGGAAGACCGGCCAGAAGAATGATATCAGGTCTTGTTTCCCTGATTCTTCTGAAGCTCTCGACTGTTCCAGGAATAGCCTGGTTCACAATGATAGCCTTCATCAGAGGATCATCTGCGAGACCGGTAATCTGTGCGATAACGGTCTCCTGCTCGGACATGAAGTTGTCAGGGTAGGTAAGATGTACGATCATCCCACCGGAAGCAGCGTCTCCATATTTCTTGATCAGCGCTTCGGCGCCTCTAAGGTCATCTTCGGACTGGGAGACAGTTCCGGTTACAACGCCGATGTGAAAATCCACGGCAAACATAAACGCCGCGCTAACAAGAACTACCAGCAGAACTAATAGTGCTTTACGCATTCAAAAACCCCCTTTTATTAGGAATTGAGGCTGCCCGATAGGCATCCTTTAATCATTAATTTCTGGTTGACCGAAATAGAAGCCGGATAACCCGGATATCGAAAAGGAAAGCATAATGTTTAACGAGACTAGTTTATCACAATTCTGAGTCATTTATGTAATCACTCTGTTCTCCGCTGTTCCTAGTTCAAGCTGTTAATAGCCATCTAATCTCTTCTCCTTGTTTGATTCATTAGTATGCTGGTTTATAATCCTCTTAATGACTGAAATCGTCTCGAAAGTGCTTACTTTCTTTGTATTAATAGGAATTGGCTTCATATTGAGGAGAACTAATCTGGTTGACGATCTGTTCACAAAGGGAGTTTCCAGATTCGTTCTTTACGTAACACTTCCTGCTCTGATAGTAGATTCGATGAATTTTGAATACTCTTACGAGATGTTTTCTAACTCCGTAATATTGTTAATAGCTGGAGGAGCCTTGTATCTGATTCTTTGGCTTATGGGAGTAGTCTCGTCAAAGATTCTTAGGCTAACCGGAGATTCGAGAAGTGTCTTTCTATATGCAGTTCTATTTGGAAACGTTGCTTACATAGGATACCCCGTTGTCGAACTAATTATCGGGAAGGAGGGTGTCTTTTACAGCGCGGTCTTCAATATCTGGTTCAATGTGCTTACATGGACTGTCGGTGTGCGAATTATGTCACGTGAAGCGGGCTCTTCGACACGAAAGGCTTTTCTCAATCCTGGAATGATTTCGGTATTCATCGGTCTGATTCTCTTTTTCACTCCGTTGAAGCTTCCGCTGTTTCTTGATGAAGCTCTTGCTCTTCTGGGACAAAGCACAGTTCCTTTAGCCATGGTAGTTGCAGGGATCATTTTGGCTAGCGCAAAACTCTCCACGATATTGAAAAGCAGAACTGTTATCTTCTACAGTCTTGTGAAGTTGTGTATTGCGCCGGTGATTGTCTTCTTTCTTTTGTCTGCAGTCGAAATGCCCACGATGGTGGAGAAGATATTAATAATCATGAGCGCAATGCCTGCCGCAGCAAACACATCTATATTTGCAAGGATTTTCGACTCTGATTACGAGCTTTCCTCGAAACTCATTGCATCTTCAACTCTCTTTTCTCTGATAACGATTCCCCTTATCATCTCTTTTCTTGATTGAAAAGGCGAGATATTTTCTCTCGCTTTCTATTTGGGTGTTAATAATGCTATTATCCCTCTATGGAAGCCATTAAAGAGAGGTGTTGTCAGTGAAGAGACTTCTTATAATTATTGTTTTCATGATTCCCCTAATGCTTTATTCGAGTAGTGTAGGCGTCGTCCTTTCGGGAGGAGGAGCGAAGGGCGGTTATGAAATTGGTGCCTGGAAAGCTCTTCTTGATCTAGGAATGGAAATTGGGGGAGTCTATGGAACTTCTGTTGGCTCCCTGAATGCAGCTGCAGTAGCCCAGGGAGATTTTGACAAGGCTCTGAACGTGTGGAGAGATATCTCAGAAGAGAGTGTGATGAAACCGACTGAGGCCGAGAAAAAGCTGATTGAGGCGTACGGTGGAGGAGTTGACTGGAGTCTGGGAGAGCTTTATCAGGGAGCAGTCGACGTGATAAACCAGGGAATAGATGTGACGCCGCTTAAGGAGCTCTTGCGTACGCTGATTTCTGAAGAGTCGGTCAGGAGCTCTTCGATTGACTTTGGGCTCGTTACGTTTGATCTAACCGATCTTAGGCCAGAGATGCTTTTCATTGAAGATATTCCTCAAGGGTCGTTGATTGAATACATAATGGCGAGTGCAGATTTTCCTGGTTTCAGGACGGTGGTGATCGATGGCAAAGCCTTTGTGGATGGTGGTGTCTATTCGAATCAGCCAGTCGAGATGGCATTGGAAAGAGGCTTCAGAGAGATCATTCTTGTCGATATTGGTAGAATTGCCCTCAGAGATAGAATTGCAAAACTTCAAGCATTCCTTGCCGGGGCGAATCTAATTCATATAAGACCGAGAGTAATGTACGGGAGTACCTTGGATTTCGACGCTGAAAAGACGAGGTTGCAGATAGAAGAGGGTTATCTCGATACGCTCGCTGCTTTCGGCCTTCTGAAAGGTGAGTACACATATATCTTCGAAGATCGAGACGTGTTCAAAGAAATGTTTGATTCTCTATCTGAAGATGAGAAAAGGGTCGCTATAGAGATCGCCAGTGATCTTCAAGACTGGGAGGATCCCGACAGGTTCTATTCTGAGTTACTATCATCCCTCGGAAAGATCTACAAGAGGGATGATCCTATGATTGTTCTGGTTGATGAGTTAGCTTCCATTCTAGAGATTCCCTCACTTGTTCTGTACAGTACGGCTGAGATCCTCGATGCGATTGAAAGTGCCTATGCGGAAAAGGGTTTTCAAGATCAAGGAACCTCTCTTATACCCTATGGAAGAATGCTTGAGTTTGTCCTCTTCTTGCATGACAAAAGTGAAGTGCCTTCGCCTCCTGAGAAATTCGAGATCTTCAAATCCTCCTTCATGATTCTAGAGGGAGTTGAGGAGTGAAAAGATGAAGTGGTTTCTATTGATTCTAATTGTTACGATCATCATGTCTGGTTGCGTGCCAATGGCTCTAATGATGGAGCCGGAAATTCTGCCCAGGGGTACACTGAAACAGGCAGTCGGAATGGATCTTATCGTAGCATTTGATGAATTGGTTGTCGTTCCCTGGAGTTTCCAATATCTTGCAAGGATGGGATTGACCGAGTATCTCGAAGGTTCATTGAGAGTGGCCATTCCAAGCATCTTCATATCTGCCCCGGCAGCAACCGTTGAAGCAGGAGCAAAACTTGGAATTCCCGGCTTGAGAAACGCAGCAATTCACATGAGCGGTGGAGTCTTCTTTGGAAAGAGACCTAGCGGAATTAGTGGCGATGATTATTTCATACCTTTCCTTAGAATATCGCCGATGGCTGGAATCTATTTACAAGACTGGATGGTAGGGGCAAAACTCCAGCTTTTTGTGGCGAATGAGGTGGGTGTGATTCCAGGTCTATTTCTAACCAACGGAAAATTCTATTTCGAAATCGACATTCCATTTGCAGAAAGCACTTCAAGTCCAGATGGGGGCCTGTTTGGGATCGCTGTCGCCTTCTGATATGGTGACTATGGCGTTCTCCTGATCTGATTCCTTAGATCTTCACAGCCAGTCTGCTGATGCAGGCCAGTCAGGCTCCGCCTGGCCAGTCTCTGCCTCCGGCAGAGGCCAGTCACCTTCGGTGGCCAGTTCCGCTTCGCGGGCTAGGAGCCGGTGAACGCTTAAGAACGAAACCCCGTTGGTCGCTGTAAAAACCGAGAAAGAGCACGTCGGAGACGTTCGCTTCGCTCACGAGAAGATGAGAGCGAAAATAGGG
>ENA-OSEO01003463-OSEO01003463.1-sediment-metagenome-genome-assembly--contig:-NODE-3463-length-18637-cov-3.520797_pt1 | contig 18637 bp, 10 predicted proteins | sample MGYA00237883_ERZ534232 | MGnify/ENA metagenome assembly ERZ534232
TCAATGCCCCCCAAAACTTGAGCCTGTACTACGGGGGGAAAATTTATGCCCACCTGGGAACCCTGACCCAGGGGAACTATGACGGGGTCAGCAACAAGTTCCTCTTGTACCAATCGGATCTGCGCTATGCCCGGACCACAACCATTGGGGACAAGGGTTTAAACCTGATTTATGGCCTTACCCTCAATAATAATCCCACCGTGCAAGACGTCTGGAACAGCACCCCGGCCAGGAGTTTCCGGTACGTCTTTCCCACCGTGGGTCCCTTTCCCGGGGCCGCGGCCAAAATCGATAATGCCTTGGGCCTGCAAGTGGGCGGCATCGGGGCCTATGCCTTTTGGAATAACCTGGTTTATGCGGAAGTCAGCCTTTACCGCACCGCCCGCAAAGGACCCTTTCAGTTCTTGGGCGCGGGCACCGTCACCCGGGAGATGGTGGACGGCTTTGCCCCTTATTGGCGTGTGGCCTTGCAGCATAACTGGAAACAGCACTCCTTCGAACTGGGCACTTATGGCATGGCTGTCCGGGTTTTCCCGGCAGACCAGAGACGGGGCGCCAGCGACCAGTTCACCGATGTCGGCCTGGACGCGCAATATCAATACCTCCTGAAAAAGCACCTTTTTTCGGCCCAGACTACCTGGATTCACGAAGAGCAGAACCGGGACGCCAGCGCCGCCTTGGGCCGGGCGGCCCGGCGGTCCAACTCCCTGGATACCTTCAGGATTAACCTCAACTATTGGTATCGGAGTGGAATCGGCGCGCTGGGGGGCTCGGTGGGCTATTTTTCCACCACCGGGACCCGGGATGCCTTGCTTTATCCCGGAGAAGTCCCTCTCTTCGGGAGCAGAACGGGGCAGCCCCACACCAATGGTTTCGTCCTGGAGGCGGATTACCTGCCCTGGGATAAAACCAAGATTTCCATTCAATACACCATCTATGACCGGTTTAACGGCGCCCGCACCAATTACGACGGCTTGGGCCGGAACGCCGCGGACAATAATACCCTTTACCTGAATGTTTGGTTCATCATTTAAGGGTTGCTATGAAAACCTGAGATTGACCTGAAGTCTGTTTTGAACTGCTCTCCGGGAGATTATACGGGCAAGTTTCGGATCAAGTTTGATGGATTCTATCTACCAGTTCCTGCAAAACATCGGCTACACCCATCGTATCCATCCTCCCCTGGCTCACATGCCCATCGGGTTGGTGGTGGGGGCTTTGCTGCTGGGCTTGGCCGCTTGGTGGCTGAAGCGGCCTAATTTGACCGCCGCGGCCCGCTATTGTGTGTTGATCGCCTTAGTTTTCCTGGTCTTCACAGCCCTGACGGGCTATCTGGATTGGTGCCATTATTATGGCGGCGCCTGGCTGGCTTCCATTGAAATCAAGCTCATCCTGACCGGAGCGCTTGCGGTTCTCCTGGTTTTCCCGGTTATTTTGAAGATGGGAACCAAGAGCAATTTGTTCCTCTACACCCTGTGCTTCTTGACGGTGGTTGGCCTGGGATATTATGGCGGCCAACTGGTTCTGGGAGGCACCTGTACACCTCCCGCAGAAAAGCCCACGGCCGGAGCCACACTTTACCATGCCTCTTGCGGGGCCTGCCATCCTTATGGGGACAATATTTTTAACCATAGACTACCTGTCATCGGATCGCCGAAATTGCAGAATTTCACGGTTTTTCTGGCCTTCAATCGAAATCCGAAGCGGCCGGATGGCTCCCGCACCATAATGCCGGCCTTTCCAAAGGATAAAATCTCGGATCAGCAAATGCAGGAGCTTTATGATTACATAAGGAAAGTTCAGCAAAGATTAAGGTGATACTTTGCTTGATACAAACCTTGGAGCGAGTGAGGAAGATTATGAGTTTTTCCCATCACTTCAAAAAACAGATTGATCAGGTCGCTGAAGAAGGAGCCAGAATGTCAGTGACGGACATGCATTTGCATTTGGTTGATTTTAGCCAAAAAACTGAAGGACTGCGGGCTTTAATTGACAAAATGAAGCAGGCGAATATCGGTAAATCCGTCATCTTTGGCTTGCCCGTAATCAAAAAATGGGCGGAATCCGAACCGGAAAGGCCCAGCTATTACCTTGATGATGATTCCCCCTGTTATTACTTCGCCAGCACTGATGAAATCGTGGCCAGCGAATATTTAAAACTTTCAGTTGAGGAGCAAAGTATGCTGGCTCCCACTCTTTGCGGCTTCAACCCCACAGACCGCCTGGCGATTGATTATGTTGAATTTATGTTTAACAAATATCCCTTTTGGCAGGGCATCGGCGAATTGCTGTTAAGGCACGATGATCTCACGGCCCTGACCGAGGGGGAACCGGCCCGGGTGAACCATCCGGCGCTCTATGACGTGTATGCCTTCTGCGCCGAAAGGAATCTGCCGGTATGCATCCATCAAAACAGCACCTCCGCGGGCCATCATGACCGCTTTGAATATTTGCACGAAATGAAAGAAACTCTGGAGAAATTCCCGCAGACTACCTTTATCTGGGCCCATTGCGGCTGTTCCCGGCGTGTCTCTCATAAGAATTATGCAGCCATGATCCGGGAAATGTTGATCTGCCACCAGAACCTGTGGGTGGATTTATCCTGGGTAATTTACGAAGATGCCGTTTGCCACTGCCTGGAGCCTAAGCCGACCTGGGTCAAGCTTATTAAAGATTTCCCCGACCGGTTTATGCTGGGCACCGATCTGTGCGGCCATTTTGAGCACCTGGGCAAGACTGTCGCCCGTTACAACAACCTGATCAATCTGCTCCCCTTGCATTTAAGTGAAAGGATTGCCAGAAAGAATGCTGAAGAATTATATTTCCCCTCCCAACCCCCGGAGGAGAGACAAGGCCGACACTAGTTGGCCTCGATTCCGGATTGATCCGGTCATTCATTCTTCACCATAATCCAAGTTATTATCCTTGGCCGCAGCCGGGAGCAAGAATGGCGAACTTTGCCAACTTCAAGGGAGATTTTTCCGGGGCGCTGACCGCGGCCACCGTCGCCATGCCGACGTGCATCGGTTATGGCATCATCGTTTTCGCTCCCCTCGGGGTTGATTTTGTCGCCCCGGGCGCCCTCCTCGGTCTCTATACCGCGGTCTTTGCCGGCTTCTTCGCTGCCTGGCTCGGGGGCAATCCCCTGCAGATAACCGCGCCCAAGGCTTCCTCCACCCTGGTTTTGGCCTCTCTGGTGGCGGTCCTGGCGGCGAATCCGCATATTCCCGGGGCCATGGCCCCCAGGGCGGCGGTGATCGTCGGCCTGGTTTCCCTCACCGTCATCATCGGCGGGATTTTTCAGGTCTGCCTGGGCGCGCTGGGTTGCGGCAACATCAGTAAATATGTCCCCTATCCGGTGGTGGCCGGATTCACCAACGGCATCGCCTTGGTTATGGCCCAGAATCAACTCGGCCCCCTTCTGGGCCTCGGCGGCAAGTCGGATTTTACCGCGGTTCTCCTGCATCTTTCCAGCGTCGAGCCTTTGACTCTGTTTGTGGGGGGGTCCACGCTGGCTGCCATTTTCCTGGCGCCGCGCTGGATCAAGGCTATTCCCGGCAGTATTGCCGGATTGGTGGCGGGAACTGCGTTCTACTACGGCCTAGGAGCCATCAACGGCTTCTCCTCCCTGGGTCCCCTCGTCGGCAAGATCAGCACCGGATGGCCGGAACCGGTCGTCTATTTCAATCTGCTGCGGACCTGGGATATCCAACAGGTGAGGGCCTTTCTGCCAGCTCTCTTCATCCCCGGTCTGGTCCTGGGATTACTGGGTTCTCTGGAGTCTCTCCTGACCTGTGTGGCCTCGGATCACCTGAGCGGCAACCGTCACCGCAGCAATCGCGAACTTATCGGCCAGGGAATCGGTAATATCGTCTCTTCAGGCTTCGGCGCGATCTTTGCCGCCGGGGGTGTGTCGTGGACTGTGGCCAATTATAAGGCCGGCGGCCGGACCTCTCTGGCCGGGATGATGTTCAGCGTTATCATCCTCCTAGTTATTCTGGCGCTGGGCCCCCTGGTGGGGAAGATTCCCCTGGCGGTAATTGCCGGGATTATCATCGCCTTGGCCATGGCCATGGTGGATAAAGGCACCGTAAACATAATCAAGAAACTGGCCGTCCGGGTCCGGCAGCGCCATAAAATTCCCTTTAAACAGGAGAAGGATATCCTGTTTGACCTGTTGATTTCCATGCTGGTGGCCGTAATAACCCTCATGTTCAACCTGATCGAGGCGGTGGGCCTTGGGGTGGTTATTGCTTCGCTGCTCTTTATTGCCAAGATGGGAAAGTCGGTGATCCGGCGCACTTACTACGGAGACCAGGTGCATTCGAAGAAACGGCGCCCCGGGGCCCACAGCGCTATCCTGGAGCAAGAGGGCGGAAGGATTGCAGTCTTTGAAATCCAGGGGCCTCTGTTTTTCGGGTCTGCCGAAAGTCTGGCCAAGGAAGTTGAGGGGACTTGGGGAACAGTTGACTACAGTATTCTGGATATGAAGCGGGTAAATGAAGTTGACAGCACCGGAGCCAACATCATCCTGCACCTGATCGATAGCGCGGCCATACGGGGGAAACACTTATGCATCAGCTATCTGGAGGGCAACCCGGCCCTCTGGAAGTTTATAGAGATCATGGACTTGAATAAGGCCCTTAAAAACGGCCAATTTTTCCCGGATACGGATGCCGCCCTGGAATGGACCGAGGAAGCTCTTTTGGCCCGGAGCCATTCCCCGGCCGGATTAGAGGAAGTCCCCCTGGAGCGGATGGATATCACCCAGGGTTTTACCGCCCGGGAACTGGAGATCCTGCGCCCCCGGCTGCTGGCCAGGGGTTATCAAAAAGGCGCAGTCCTGATGCGCCAGGGTGACGCCAACCGGGACTTATTCCTGTTGACCAAAGGTCTGGTAACCATCAAGATGCGCCTGACCCAGGGGGAACGGGGTAAACGGGTGTTAACCTTCGGACCGGGAGTCATCTTCGGGGAAATGTCCCTGGTGGACGCCAAACCGCGCTCCGCTGATGTCTGGGCCGATGAAGCTTCGGAAGTGCTTATTCTGCCCTATGAGGAGTTTGTTGCCTTATTCCGGGTGGAGCCGGCCGTGGTCTTGAAATTGCTCTTTAATGTCGCCAAGGTGCTGTCCGGGAATGTCCGTCGCAGTTCCCGGGAATTGCAGGCCCTGGAAGAAGCTTAAGCGCCTGCCGCGGAGACGATGACCCATGCCCAAATCCGGACCATCGCCGCCATCGGCCCGGCACGCCGGGGTTGAGGATGCGCTAACTCATAGCAGTCGCCCATGAGCCGTTGGCTCACCCTTAAATTATGAAAAATCGGTCCCTAGGGCGGGCGTCTCGCCCGCCCCGGTAAGCTGCCCAGGCTGGAAAGCCTGTGCTACCACTTGTAACTTTTCAGGACAGTTCCAAGAGGATAAATCAGGGTGGGCCCGCGCCAAAGAGGAGTTGATAAATGGCGGGCAGGGCCCTTCCTCTATTTTGGGGGACAAAAGAAACGTCATACAGGTTGGCATTGGGCGCAAAAGGTTGGACGGTCCAATCCTGGCCTTTCTCTTTGAAGAGGATAATGCCCGGCGGGTCTTCGGGAACGGAACGGGTTCCCACCGTCCAGGCCGTCTCCCCGTCCAGGGCGCTGATTCCCAAGAGATAATAACCGTCCTGGTATGAGGGCTGTTGCTGCCACTGGCTGCCGTCGAATTTGAAGATGCCGCCCTGGTCCCGCACCAGCCACACCGTGCTGGCGTCCAGGGCAAATATGTCATTATAATCAAGAATACTGGAACCCGGGGTCAGGTCCTCCCAGCTCTCACCGTCGTTGGTGGAGCGCATGACTGTGCCGCTGCCCACCACCCAGACGGTATGCGGCGAACTTCCGTGGACAGAAATAAGATATGGCGCTCGAATGTCCTGCCGGGGAGTGTAGGTCTGCCGTTGCCAACTGGCGCCGCCGTCCGTACTGCGGAGGATTACACCGCAAGGGGTGTTTGGTATAGGGAAACCGACGGCCCAGATGTGGAGAGGATCCCGGGCATAGACCCCCTGCAAACCCGCCGGCGACGTCACCAGTCCCTCCCCCTGGCGGACCCAGGTGCGGCCGCCGTCCGCGGTATGCAAGATCAGGCCATCATAGCCGACCACCCAGGCGCAGTCCCGGTTAAGGGCATAGACGTGGGAAAGTTCCAGGTCGGGTATTTGCTTCGGGTCTCCTTGCCGCACCCAATGGGCGCCGCCGTCCGTAGTGCGCAAAATCGTCCCGTAGCCCCCGGTGTTGATCCCCACCACCCAGGCGTTGTTCCGGTCGATGGCGCAAACCCCGTTGAGGCTGACATCCGGGATCTCCTCACTGGAGCCCTGGCGCACCCAATGGGCGCCGCCGTCCGTGGTGTGCAGAATGAGGCCGTAGCCGCTATTGCTGGCGCCCACGACCCAGCCCACGGCCGTGGAGGCCGCGCCGGCCCAGGCCGGCGCCCGGCAGCTACCCAACAGCCCTCCCACCAGGACCGCGGTAAGAACGATTAACTTCCACTTTTGGATGTTACACACCTCTTCCTCCTGTTTCTTATCCCCTTACCGTCTCACCGAACAACCTTGAGCGGAATTAATCTATCGTCGCCATTGTTATTGTTTATTAAGTAATGTTGACTGCGAAGATATTTTCACCCGAAGGAGCAAAAGTCAATTGCCGCGCCAGGCGTTCCATCCCGGATTTTGGCTGTTTCATCCCAAATATGTTGATTCCTTTTTTGCGGCTACTAGACTGGATGCTGACGCGGAATTGCCTGTTAAAGATGAAGCATGGTGATGCATCAAGGGGAGGAGAGAGTTCTATGAATTTCCGGGCAATGCGGATAATGATTCTGGGGCTGGCGCTGGCCCTGGCCCCGGGTTTATCCCTGGCGGCAGAGCTGGTCGTGGATATGGGTAGCACCTATACGGTGACCGGAAACATCTCCTTTGACGATGAATATGTCGGGCGGAACAGTACGGGCACGGTGAACCAGGACGGTTTCACCAACACCGTGCAGTTCAACCTCGAATTGGGCCAAAACAGCGGGAGCAGCGGCGCCTACAACCTGAGCGGCTCCGGCCAGCTTGCGGCCGGCCATGAATACATCGGCATGGCGGGCAGCGGCACTTTCACCCAGAGCGGCGGCAGCCACACGGTGGCCCAAGACATGTCACTGGGGGCCTACCCAGGCGCCGTCGGCGTATATGACCTCCGGGGCGGCAGTCTCGAGTTGGGCCAGGGCGCGCATGAATACCTCGGCAACTACGGCAGCGGCACTTTCACCCAGAGCGGCGGCACCCACACGGTGCAAGATGACCTCCATCTCGGACACTATTCCGGCGCCCAGGGTTCCTATGAATTGAGCAGCGCGGGTCAGCTTGCGGCCGGCAATGAATACATCGGTAACTCCGGCGGCGGCGCTTTCACCCAAACCGGAGGCACGAACACCGTGGCCGGCGCCCTGACCATCGCGGCCAACGCCGGCAGCAGCGGCACCTATGATCTCCAGGGAGGCAGTCTCACAGCCCCAATCATCAATCTGAATGCCGGGGGCGCCTTCAGTCAGACCGGCGGCACCTTGACCTTCACCACTTTTAACCAGACCGGCGGCAGCGCCAATTTTAGCGAACTTTACCTGAACAGCAACAACACCTACAACCTGAGCGGCGGCACCCACACGGTGGACAACGGACTCGTTCTGGGCCAGAAGGCCGGCGACAGCGGCACCTATAACCTGAACAACGGCACTCTCATGACCTCTATGGCGGTCATCGGGGCCTCCGGCAGCGGCACCTTCAACATGTCCGGCGGCAGCCTCAAGGTCGGCACCGGGGACTACGGCGATGAATATATCGGCCAGGGAGGGACCGGCGCCTTTACCCAGACAGGCGGTTCCCATACTGCCTTTAATCTCTATATGGCCAATAATCCCGGCGGCAGCGGGTCCTATAACCTGAGCAACGGCACCCTTGAAGTATACAACGATGCCCATATCGGCAAGGCGGGAAGCGCCACCTTCACCCAGAGCGGAGGGTTCCATAAACTCCACGATTCCCTCTATCTGGGCGATAATCCCGGGGCCAGCGGGTCCTATCACCTGAGCGGCGGCACCTTTATGGCCGGCAGCGAGGAATACATCGGCAACGGGGGCGCCGGCAGCATTGTGCAGAGCGGCGGTTATTACCAGTCCGATATAGAATACCTGGGCTACTCCACCACCGGCAGCTTCACCCAGAGCGGCGGCAGCCATTATGTGAGCACCCAGCTCATCCTGGGCCGACAACCCGGCAGCAGCGGCACCTACGACCTGAGCGGCAGCGCTATCCTGACGACGGCCGGGAGTGAATACCTCGGCGACTATGGCAGTGGCACTTTCACCCAGAGCGGCGGCACCCACACGGTGGCCCATGATATGTACCTGGGGGTCGGCGCAGGCGCCGTCGGCGTATATGACCTCCGGGGCGGCAGTCTCGAGATAGGCTGGGGCGCGAATGAATACATCGGCGACTCCGGCAAAGGCACTTTCACCCAGAGCGGCGGCACTCACCTGGTGCATGATGACCTCCATCTCGGTTACCACGCCGGCGCTCAGGGCGTTTACGAACTAAGCGGCACCGGTCACCTTTCGGCCCGCAATGAATTTATCGGCAACTCCGGCAGCGGCGCGTTCACCCAAACCGGAGGTACGAACACCGTGGGCGGGACCCTGACCATCGCGGCCAACGCCGGCAGCAGCGGCAGCTATGATCTCCAGGGAGGCAGTCTCATAGCCCCCATCATTAACCTAAATGCTGGGGGCGCCTTCAGTCAGACGGGCGGCACCCTCTCCTTCAACACCTTTAACCAGACTGGCGGCAGCGCCACCTTTAGCAAACTTTACCTGAACAACAACAGTACCTACAACCTCAGCGGCGGCGCCCATACGGTGAACGATTTGGAACTAGGATACGGGTATGGCGAAAAGGGCTCTTATAACTTGAGCGGCACCGGCCAGCTCGAGGCCCAAGAGGAATACATCGGCAACTACGGCAGCGGCACCTTCACCCAGAACGGCGGCACCCACACGGTGGGCGATATACTCGCTCTGGGCCAGATGGCCGGCAGCAGCGGCGCCTATAATTTGAACGGCGCCGGCCAGCTCACGGCCCATGCAGAAAGCATCGGCTACTCCGGCAAGGGCACCTTCACCCAGAGCGGCGGCACCCATACAGTGAGTGATGAACTGGTCCTGGGCTACTTCGCCGGCGCCAGCGGCAGCTATAATCTGAGCGGCGGCAGCCTCGCGGTGGGCGCCAACGAAGTTATCGGCTTCTCCGGCAGCGGCGCCTTCACCCAGGACGGCGGCACGCATACGGTGACCGGTAATCTCGCCCTGGGCTGGAACGACGGCGCCAGCGGCACCTATGGTTTGAGCAGCGGCAGCCTCAACGTCGGTGCATCAGAGATTATCGGCTCGACCGGCAGCGGCATCTTCACCCAAAGCGGCGGCACCCACACGGTGGCCGGCAACCTGATCCTGGCTTACGAAGCGGGCGGCAGCGGTGTCTATAACCTGCAGGGAGGCAATCTCGCGGCCGGGACCATCAATCTCAACGCGGGCGCGGCTTTTAACCAGACTGGCGGCAGTCTGGCTTACACCACCTTCAATCAATACGGCGGCAGTAGTGTTTTTAACGGCGTCGAACTCACGGTTGGCTCAGGCCAGGCTTACAACCTCCAGGGTGGCAGCCTCACCGCCGGGACCGTCAACCTGAACGCCGGCGGCGCTTTTAGTCAGACCGGCGGCGCCTTCAACTTCTCCACCTTCAACCAGGCCGGGGGGACTGCGGACCTCCACGTCCTCAAGCTGGGGAGTAACCCCGGCGATGGCGACAGCTACAACCTGAGCGGCGGCAGCTTGACGTCCGGCGGAGATGATATCGGTTCCTCCCACAGCGGGGTTTTTAATCAGACCGGCGGCTCTCACATCGTGACCGGCGACCTGGCAGTGGGGGTCGGCGCCAGCGGCACCTATAATCTGGGCGGCAGCGGCCAGCTTGCAACCAAAAATGAATTTATCGGCTGCTATAAGAACGGCGTCTTTACCCAGACCGGCGGCAGCCATACGGCCGAATACGAAGTCATCGGCTACAGCAGCAGCGGCACTTATACTCAAAGCAGCGGCAGCCACACGGTAAACGGCACACTCAATATCGCCGCGAGCGCCGGCGCCAGCGGCACCTATAACCTGAGCGGCGCCGGCCAGCTCTCGGCCCATACTGAATGCGTCGGCGCTAACGGCGCCGGCGCCTTCACCCAGAGCGGCGGCACCAACACGGTGGCCGGCAACCTGATCCTGGCGGCCAATTCCGGCAGCAGCGGCATCTATGACCTCCAGGGCGGCAGCCTCACGGCCGGAGCCGTCTATCTGAACGCCGGGGGCCTCTTCAAGCAGTCGGGCGGCAGCCTTAACGCCGATATCTTTACCCAGCAGGGGGGTGAGGTCCAGGGCAGCCTGGAGAACCGGGGCGTCTTCAACTACCTTGGCGGCCTCTTCAACGGCTGCTTACTCAATTACAGCGCGCTGAACCTCAGCGCCGACTTCACCGCGGAATACGGCCTGGCCAATTATGCCTCCTTCAGCATCGACCCGGGCCGCACGGTCACCCTGAACGGCCTGGGATTGGACAACCAGGGGAGCCTGGTGGTGAACGGCATTCTGGCGGGTAGCGGCTCCCTGTTAAACAACACCGGCGGCACCATCAGCGGCGGCGGCACCATCCAGGGGAACTTCACCAACAATGGCACGGTCAACCCCGGCAATTCCACCGGCACCCTGCAAATATCAGGCTCTTTCACCCAGCCCGGGGCCGGCAAATGCACCATCGAGATCGCCTCGGCCAGCAATTACGATAAAATCGCGGTTACCGGCAACCCGGGAACGGCCGCGATCGCGGGCACCTTAACCCCGAAGTTGCTAAGCGGCTATGCTCCTTTTGTGAACACGCTTTTTAAGGGAATCATTACCGCCAGCGGCGGCATCACCGGTCAATTCGACATCATTAACTCCACCTCTTCCTGGAAACTTCTCTACTACGCCGATAGAATCGATCTGCTCCTGACGCGGCTTACTGCTGAGGCCTTCAAATATGCTCACCCGGACTTAAGATTGACGCCTAACCAGCTCAGCGTCGGCACTATGCTGGAAACTGTAAAAAATTCGTCCCAAGGCGACTTGCGAGCGGTGCTGGAGACCATTGCCCAATTTCCCAGCGGCACCGAGGTGGCCAACGCCTATCAGCAGATCTCTCCCGATAAGGCCGCGGCCCTGCCGAACCTGAGCCTGGCAGCCTCCATGATGCAATGGCGCAATCTTACCAACCGCTTGAACTACCTCCGTTGGGCCGATACCGGCCATCGGCACTTCGGCGGCGGCGGTTCCGGAAACCTCAATGTTTCCTATTCCGACCTCTCCGGGCTGATGCTGGCCTATAACGGCGGCGACCTGGGCAGCCTGCTCAGCGGCAAGGCCCGGGAACCGAAAAACGGCCAGCGCTGGGGGCTTTACACCGACTTTGTGGGTACCCTGGGCAACCAGAATTCCTCCATGAGTCAAACCGGTTACGATTTTAACATCTTCGGGTTTAACAGCGGCGTCGACTATCGCTTCCGGAATAACCTGATCATGGGGCTGGGGTCCGGTTACTACCATACCGGGGCCGGCTTCAGGGGTTCGGGGGGCAGCGCCGAGGTCCACAGCATCCCCTTCTTCGCTTACGCCCTCTATTATCCCAGTTCCTTTTATGCGATGGGTTCCATAGGTTACACTCTGAACCTGTATGGGCTCAACCGCAGCCTGACTTTTGGCGACCTCAACCGGGAGGCGGACAGCGCGGTCACCGGCAGCCAGTTCAACCTCACCGGGGAAGTCGGCTATGACTTGCATCTGCGCGGCTTTACCCTGACTCCCGCGGCTTCCCTGTATTACTCCAAGGCCTGGATCGGCAGTTTTTCGGAGAACGGCGCTAATTCCCTCAACTTAAAAATCGGCGCCCAGAGCGCCGATTCCCTGCAAACCGGCATCGGGGTGCGGGTGGCGCGCCCCTTCAAGGTGGGCGAAACCCGCGTACTGCCCCAGGCCTCGGCCTTCTACCATCATGAATTCGCCAACAACAGCCGGGGCCTGGATGCCCGCCTGGCCCAGACCGGGCCAGCCTTTGGTTTCCAGACGGCCTCTCCCGGCAAGGATTTCGCGGTCCTGGGGGCCGGGGCCGCGGTGCAGGTGAAAAACAATCTCTATGTCCAGGCCAATTATAATGCGGAGGTGGGCCGGAGCAATTATACCGCCCATTTTGTCAGCGCCGGTCTCAGATGGGAATTTTGAGATGGAGCAAATGGGCCAACAGGTGAGGAACGGGGGCCTGGCGCTTTCGGGGTCATTTTATCTTATGGCGGCATCGGCTTTCAGGGGGCTTGAGCATCGTATAGCATTTGCCAAAAGTTCTTTCCTCTTATTCCCTCTCCCCCCGGCGGGGGGAGAGGGTCAGGGTGAGGGGGGGCGGAAAAAACTTTCGGCAACCGTTATAACTTCCGCAACGGAAAACGAGAATGGCAAGGATAAATAAACGCGGCCGGGATCTTCTTAAGACCCCGCCTTAAACAAGTCCACTGCCTTCACGGAGGAAGAAATGCCATGGCAGAACCATTGACCGTGGCTTGCCTGGGCCCGGCTGCGACCTTCTCTCATTTTGCGGCACGGCAGGTTTTCGGTGAAACAGCCGATTTTCGGTTCATGCCCCAGTATCTTAGCTGCAGGGCGGTGTTGGAAGGCTCCGTCAAATATGCCGTGATCCCGATTGAAAATAATGTTGGAGGTTTCATTGGAGAATCGCTCGATGCGCTTTATTGGAATTCTCGCATCACGATTGTCGATCAAATTTATCTTCCTATTGCCTATAATTTACTTTCACATGCCAGTAGTATCGAAAATATCGATGTTATATATTCTCATGCGCAAGCTTTTGCGCAATGTCGAAAGCATATTAATAGTATTGCGTCGCGCCGCGGAAGATTATTTGAAAGGATTGACGTATCAAGTACAACTCATGGCGTTCTCAAGGCCAAAAATGACCGGAGATCAGCCGCCATTGCGTCACTTGAAGCCTCAGAAGTGTATGGACTTCCTGTTTTAATCGATTCGCTACAGGATTACCATGATAACACAACTAGATTCTACATTATTCATCTTGGAAATATCCCAAAGAGCACTGGTAATGATAGAAGCGCGTTTCTTTTCGAAGTCGCCAATGAGCCAGGCGCCTTGACCAATATTTTGGATTTATTTTCTAAGAACAAAATCAATCTCTTGTCGCTAACCACCCGGCCGCTGCATCATGCCCCTGGATTTGACTGGAATTATGCTTTCTTCCTGGAATGTGACGGTCACGTCCATCAGGAACCTCTTGATGGGGTCTACAGATACTTTCAGGAAATGCGTCTTTCGAGTCAGAGTAGAAAGCTGCGGCTGCTCGGCTCATTTCCGGCCAGAAATTTGCCAAGAATTCCATGAAAACGGCCCTGGCGTCGGTCTCTTACAAAGACCGATAATAATCGTGAGTTTCGACCTATTATTAAAGGAATCTAGGCCATGCGGCAAATAACGGCAACCCTGGCCCTGGTGGTTTCTCTGCTCCTGCCCCAGACCGCGGCCGCGGAGAACCTGGTGGTTAACGGCGGTTTCGAGACCGGGGATTTCACCGGCTGGAGCCACACAAACAGCGATAACTTCGCTATCAGGCAGTACGAGTTTCATAGCGGCAAATGGGCGTTGTGGTTCTGCGCTAGGGACAGGGACGAGGTGCGGGAGGTATACCGGCTTTCCCAGACCTTCGCCACCATCCCCGGCCAATCCTATGAAGTGAGCCTTTGGAAGCTGGGGGGGTCCAGTCACAACAGTTTAAAAATGTATTGGGGCGGCATTGAAATTATAAGTATTGATAATTATTATGAAACAGAATGGAAATATAGGTTGGTTTCTTCCCCCCAAGTTGGCACCGGCGCCACTACTACCCTGGAGATCGTCTATGACGAGGGGATTCATAACCAAGATTTTTTCCTGGATGATATCCAGGTAAAACCCGTGCAGAACCTGGTGGTTAACGGCAATTTCGAGACCGGCGATTTTACCGGCTGGAGCCGTCAAGACGACCTTAATAGCTTGTTCGTCGACTATTCAGAGCCCTTTGACGGGAAATTCTCGGTTCATGGGACTGGCAAGGAATGCAGGCTGTCCCAGACCCTCACCACCATTCCCGGCCAATCCTACCGGGTGAGTTTTTGGAGGAAGGGCGGCGCGCTGAATAGTAATTTCAACTACTTACAGGCATATTGGAACGGCGCGCCCATTCCCAGTATCAATGAGGATTCCGGCGTTCAGCAATATTCTTTTGTTTCTTCCACCCAGGTCGCCCACGGCTCCTCCACCTTGCTCGAGTTTGTCTATGATTCCGGGTGGTCGGGGTGGACGAGTTTTTATCTGGATAATGTCCAGGTGAACCCCGTGTCCGCGATTACCGCTCCCAGGCCCGGAAAACCCCAGTCCGGAATCCAGCTTTTGCTTCTGGAATAAGTTCCAGTTTCCACCTGGCCCCGGCAACGGAGACCGACGATGGCATTAAAAACCAAACGCGGCCTGGATCTTCTTCAAGACCCCGCCTTAAACAAGTCCACTGCCTTCACGGAAAAGGAGAAAGAAGCCCTGGGCCTCATCGGTTTGGTGCCGGAGGTTACCGAATCGGCAGACCTGCAACTCCGCAGGGTGCTGGGACATCTGGCCCACCTGGCCACTGATCTGGGTCGCTATATCTATCTCCTTAATTTGCTGGACCACAACGAAACCCTGTTCTATAAAACCATTATGTCTGACCCGGCCCGTTTTTTGCCTATTATTTATGACCCCACCATCGGCGCCGCCTGTTTGAAATTCTGCCACGTTTACCGGCACACCCCGGGCATGTATCTGTCGATTAAACGTCGCGGCCAGGTAAAGGAAGTCCTGAAAAACTGGCCGCGGCCTGATGTCCGGTTCATCTGCGTCACTGACGGCGGCCGCATTTTGGGTTTGGGAGACCTGGGCGCCAACGGCATGGCCGTCCCCATCGGCAAGTTGCAGCTTTATACCGCGGCTGCCGGGATTCCCCCCCAATACTTGCTGCCCATGGTGTTGGATGTCGGCACCAATAACAAAACCTTGCTGCACGATCCCCTTTATTTAGGGCTGCGTCAGCCGCGACCCAAGAAGGAAGATCTTTATGCCTTTGTGGAGGAATTTGTGGACGCGGTGCAGGAAGTCTTTCCGAAATGCTGTATCCATTTTGAGGATTGGACCGGTGTTGATGCCATCAATTTACTGGAACGCCATCGCCACCAGGTTTGTTGTTACAATGATGATGTGCAGGGAACGGCCGGCATTATTCTGGCCGGGATGATCAATGCCTGCAGGATCAAAGGCACCCAGTTAAAAGACGAGTCATATCTTTTCCTGGGGGCGGGTTCTGCCGCGATCGGGGCCAGCAACCTGCTGTGTGCGGCGCTGGTACAACAAGGCTTGACTCTCAAAGAGGCCCGGTCAAAAGTGCATCTGTTTGACATCCATGGCCTGATAGAATCTTCCCGCCCCGATCTGCTGGAATTCCAGCGGCCATACGCCCATGCGCACGCGGCCATGCACAGTTTTGCCAAAGCCATTAAGGAATTTCGGCCCACCGCCATCATCGGGGTCAGCACGGCCAGCGGCGCTTTCGACCAGCAAGTGGTAAAGGCCATGGCCCGGGTCAATGAACGCCCCATCATTTTGGCCTTGTCTAATCCCACCGACCACGCGGAGTGCACTGCTGCGCAAGCCTATCAATGGAGCGACGGCAAAGCTATTTACGCTGCCGGGTGCCCGTTTCCCCCGGAGGAATACCACGGTCAGATCTTCCTGCCGGGACAGGCCAATAACTTCTTCATCTTCCCGGCGGTGGCCATGGCCAACGCCTTCGAGGCCACCATGGTCTTCGGCGAGCACCAGGAGCTGCCGGTGGACCCCAACCACCCCCTGTACAAGTGCTTCCCCGAGTTCGTGGAGCAGCTCAAGGGCATGATGTAAACCGCGCCGGCCTCCGGCGGCGTTAGGCCATCTTTTTGGAGAGAGGAATCAGACACATGACCCCCAAGGAACGGGTACAGAAGTTTTTCAAGAAAGAGGCGGTGGACACCATGCCCCTGTTCAGCGGCATGGGCACGGTGACCATCCAGGCCATCGAGCAGATGGGCGTGCGCTTCGCCGAGATCCACACCGACCCCGAGCTCATGGGCAAATCGGCCATGCTCAGCGCCGAGATGTGGGGCTTCGACGGGGTGGTGGTGCCCTTTGACATGTGCATCCCGGCCGAGGCCATGGGCCGCGGGGCCACCCTGTACAGTGACGTGGAGGGCATCCTCTACCCCACGGTGCCCACCAAGTGGGCCACCATGGACGAGGTGGAGCTGCCCGAGTCCTACGACGGGCTCTTCGGCGAGGCCCGCATGCCGGTGGTGGACGGGGCGCTCAAGTACTGCCTGGACTACGACGGCGGTAAGTACGCGGTGGGCGGCTGGGTCCTGGGGCCCTTCACCCTGGGCGGACAGGTCATCGAGCTGGACGTGCTGTTAAAGGGCGTGGCCAAGGACAAGGCGCGGGTCACCGCCTTTTTGGAGTCCATGACCGACTACGTCATCGCCATGGCCAAGCACTACCAGGACCTGGGGGTGGATTACATCACCATCCGCGAGATGGGCTCGGGCACCGACCTGCTCTCCCCCCGCATGTGGAAGACCCTGATCAAGCCCAACCTGGAGCGGGTCTTCCAAGCCATCGACGCGCCCACGGTCAACCACATCTGCGGCGGCACCGACCTGATCGTGGAGATGATGGGCGACTGCGGGGCCGACGCGGTGAGCGTGGACCAGAAGAACAATGTCGTGGAGAGCCGGGCCAAGCTGGGCGACGACACGCTGATCCTGGGCAACTTCGACCCCTACAAGACCCTGGTGCAGATGGACCCGTCCGAGGTGGACGCGGTGATCAAGGCCTGCGTGGCGGGCGGCGTGGACGCGGTGTGGCCGGGCTGCGACATCTGGCCCGACGTCAAGGCCGAGAACATGAAGGCCTACGTGGAGGCGGTGCGCAAGTACGGCGGAACCGCCACCCCGGCGGTGGGCCGCCTGTAACAGAGAGAAAAAACCGGCCCCCGGACGCGGGGGCCGGGGCGACAAGCATTCGAACTTTTCTGCAGAAAGGGACCCAAGGAAATGAGCGAGGAAAGAGTTCAGGAGCTTCTGAAGGAGCTGCACGAGGGCGTGGTGGAGTACGACGAGGAGCGCGTGATCGAGGCCTCCAACGCGGTCCTGGCCGAGAACCTCAACGTGTACAACGCGGTGATGAACGGCCTGGCCGCCGGCATGGAGGAGGTGGGCGAGCTCTATGACCAGCAGGAGTACTTCGTGCCCGAGCTGCTCATGTGCGCCGACGCCCTCTACGCGGGCCTGGACATCTTGAAGCCCCATATCGACCCGGCCGACGTGGGCACCACCGGGGCCAAGGGCCAGGTGGTCATCGGCTCGGTGCAGGGCGACGTGCACGACATCGGCAAGAACATCATCAAGATGATGTTCGAAGTGGCCGGCTTTGACGTGCACGACCTGGGCCGCGACGTGCCCCTGGAGAAGTTCGTTGAGGAGCAGCTCAAGACCGACAGCGAGATTGTGGCCATGAGCGCCATGATGACCACCACCATGATGGGCATGAAAAAGGTGGTGGAGATGATCAAGGAAAAGAACCCCAACGTGCAGATCATGCTGGGCGGCGCGCCGGTCACCGGCGACATCGCCGACCTGTTCGGCGCCGACGGCTACGCCGAGAGCGCGGGCAACGCGGTGCAGGAGGCGGTGAAGATGGTCGCCTCCCTGCGCAAGCTGGAAACCTCGTAGGACCCTGGGCCGGAGGAGGGCAGACGCGCCTCCTCCGGCTTTGGTTACAGCCAATTCGCCGGCATGGCGCCGGCCGCGGGCGGCCCTCGCGCCGCTCCGAGACGGGCGCGGCGCCAGGGCCAGCTTGCCGGCAAGCCGGCAGAGCCTTATTCCGGGAGAGATTTCATGGACAAAAACACCGCCAAGGTCATCTTTCAGCCCTCGGGGCGCCGGGGCGAGGTGGAGGCCGGCATCAACCTCATCGAGGCCTCCCGCCAGCTGGGCGTGGACATCGAGGCGCTGTGCGGCGAGAAAAAGGTCTGCGGCAAGTGCAAGGTGCGCATAGAGACCGGCACCTTCCAGAAGTACGGGGTCATCTCCGGCCTGGACCACGTGAGCGACTGGCAAAAAGAAGAGGAGAAGTTCATCACCCCGGCCGAGCGGGAGCTGGGCTTCCGCCTGGCCTGCGCGGCCAAGGTGACCGGCGATCTGCTGGTCTTCGTGCCCGAGGAGTCCCGGGCCGGCAAGCAGGTGGTGTCCAAGGCGGCCCGCGACATTCCCATCGAGTGGAACCCGGCAGTCCGGCTCTACACTGTCACCTGCCTGCCCCCCACCTTTGAAGAGCCCACCGCCGACTTTGAGCGGGTCTGCTCCG
>ENA-OSEO01003464-OSEO01003464.1-sediment-metagenome-genome-assembly--contig:-NODE-3464-length-18635-cov-3.675989_pt1 | contig 18635 bp, 6 predicted proteins | sample MGYA00237883_ERZ534232 | MGnify/ENA metagenome assembly ERZ534232
GTCTCGGTCACGCCGTTGGTCTTCGTGATACCCAGGTCACGGGACGCGACCCGCGTCTCGACGGTCGTGCTATCGTCGCCCGTGTCGATCAGCGCGTAGCCCGTGGCCCGGGCGCTGTGGGTGATCGTCCCGCCCGGCGCGTCCGCCCCGACGGTGAGCGTCAGCGTGAGCCAGGCGCTCGCCCCGGCGGGCAGGTCGCTCACCATCCAGGTGCCGTGGGTGCGGTCGGCCGGCGCGAACGCATGACTGCCGCTGCTGACCTCCGCCGAATCGATCGTGACGCCGAGCGGGATAGTCAGCGCGTTGCTGACGGTGATCGCCGTTCCGGCGGACGGCCCGCGGTTGGTCAGGGCGACGACGTACGTCAGGTTGCCCGTGCCCGAGCCGGGCTCCACCTCGGCGACGGACGCGGTCTGCGTCACGACGAGATCGGTGGCGATGCCTTCCCCCTGCAGGGCGAAGTCGTAGCTGCCGCGTTCCGCATCGTCGCTGAGGACGGTCAGGGTGACGGCGCGCGTGCCGGCGACCGTCGGGTCGAAGGCCACCTGGAACGTGCCGCTCTCCCCCGCGGCCACACCGGCCGGAGTGACCATGCCGGTCACGGTGAAGTCGGGTGTCGCCGGGCCGCTGAGTGTGACGTCGCTGATGGTGCGAACGGTCTCCGCGGCATTGCGGATGGCGAAGGTGTGCGTCACCACCTCGCCGGGAACCGCGAGCGCACCGAAATCGGTGCCGTCCGCGCTGTCCGGCGCCGCGTCGCCGACGGGGATGAACGACTCGTCACCGAACAAAGCAATGCCCTCGTAGACGTTGGTCAGCGTGAACGGGATGGACGCGTCCAGGCTGCCGCGCGTCGTCGCCGTGACGACGTAGGTGCCGTCGACGCTGTTCGCAGTGACGGCCGGCGCCACGCGCTCGTCCGCGACGGTCGCGGTAATCACCGCCGGTACGGTACTCGCGCCGGCCGCCGGCCCGGTGAAGATCACCCGACCACCCGATACCGGCTCACTGTACGCGCTGGTGACGGTGATCGTCAGCGGCTGGGCGAACGCTGTGTCCAGGTACGTCGACTGGTCGCTGCCGCCGCCGTAGGCGAGCTGGAAGCCGCGCGATTCGAAGGCGCCGATGTCGCACGCGCCGATCTGCGGCCGCGCAACGTCGCGCTGATCGGTCGCCGGGCAGCTCGCGCCCGCATCGATGAGGGGCGAGCCGGGCAGCAACGCATGCGTGGCCGTGTTCCCGCCGTAGTCCGCCAGCGGCGCGAGCAACGGATCGCCGCGGAGGGGCGCGCCGCAGGTGCCGTCCTCGATCAGGTTATTGGTGTTGACGGAGATGGTTCCGTAGTTCTGGCAATCGTCACCGACCAGACTGTCCGCGATGACGGTGTTGGAGATGCTCACCGTACCGCCGCTAATCAGCAGGCCAGCGCCTTCTTCGGTTGCAGGGTTCTCGGAGAATGTGCTGTTTTGGATCAGGAACGTACCAGCGGCAGTGCCATCGCTGATGATCCCACCACCGGTGCCGGCAGTGTTCCCAGAGAGCGTGCTGTTCCACACCGTGAGCGGGCACACGTTGTTGTAGATGCCGCCGCCAACCCCTGCGGCGCTCGCCGCGTTTCCGGAAATGATACTGTTGCGGATGACCAGACTCCCGCCGACTGAGTTTTCGTTGTACACGCCAGCGGCGCTATCGGCCTGGTTGTCGCTCACCGTGGCCTCCTCCAGTGTCAAAACCCCCATGTTGACGATGCCACCGCCGGCGTCCGCCTGGTTGTTGGTGACCGTCACCCGCTCCAGGGTCAGGGTGCCATAGTTCCACAGCCCGCCGCCAGTATCGGACTTGCCGTCCGTGATGGTCAGGTCGCTGATGTGCACGACGGTGCCCGCGTTGACGTAGAACACGCGACGCGCGGCATCTCCGCTGATGCTGAGCGCGCTTTCGCCGGGGCCGACGATGGTGACCGCTTTCTCGAGCACGAGCTCAGTGGTCGTCAGCACGATCGTGCTCCCCGATAGGGCGGGGGCGAAGTCGATGCTCCCGCCGCTGCAGACGTCGGCGATCGCCTGGCGCAGACTGCCCGCGCCGCTGTCGTTCAGTGACGTCACCGTGACCGTCGGCGGACAGGTCACCGTGAAGGACGCATCGTCCTCGGCCAGTGGGCTGGCGCTATCCGCGAGGTGGGCGATGTTGGTGACCGTTTCCAGGTGATCAGCGGTATTCGTCGCGACAAACGAAAGTGTGACGGCCGATTGCGCCTGCAGTGTGCCGCTCCAGGTGATCGCATCGCCGCTGCGAATGGTTCCGTCCGGCTCCTCGACCCAGCGCGCGAAGGTCACACCGCTGGGCAGGCTGTCCGTGATGACGAGATTGGCCTGATGCACGATACCCGTGTTCCCTGCGACGATCGTATAGGTGACGACGCCACGGTAGGCGACGTCGGCAGTGGGATAGATGGACTTGGCAATCGACAGCCCAACAGGCTGCTGCTCGACCGCGCCGATGTCGCCGGCCGACCCACGCGGGCGGTACTCGTCGCGCTGATCCGTCTTCAGGCAGAACTCCGGATCACCGGCGTTGATGCCCGGTGCGTCGCTAGTGAGCGGTGCATGGGTCCAGGTGTCGCCCCCGTTATCAGCCAGCGCGCCAAGCTCAGGATCCGCCGTCACGTCGGAGGCCAGGGTGGAGACGCCGTTCCAGGCGTCCGAGAGATTGTAGCCCTGCGAAGTGAACGATCCTGAGGAAACGCTGAAGTTGTTCCCGCCGTTGTTGTTGGCGACGATCGCGTTGTGCAGCGTTGCCACACCGCAGAGCAGAGAGAGGCCGCTCGTCGCCGCATTGGATGCGGTGTTGCTGACGATCGTGCTGTTGACGATGGTCAGAGAGCCGCCGCTGCGCTGCTCGATCGCCCCACCCTGGGGGGCCTGGTTGCCGGACACGGTGCTGTTCTGGAGCGTGATCGCGCCGTTCTGGTTGTAGATCGCGCCACCTCCCACGGCGGTGGTTCCGGTGGACGTGTTGTTCGCCAGCGTGCTGTGCAGCACGTTCAGCGTGCCGTAGTTCGTCACGCCGCCGCCCAGATCCGCGCTGCTGTTCAGGATCGAGCTGTGCGTCAGCGTCACCACAGTACCCGCATCGACTTTGAGGCCGCTGCCGCAGGTGTTGATGCCGTATTCCTCGCAACTGCGCCCGAGGCCGTGGGTGATCGTCAGGTGGGCCAGCGTCGCACGGGCCGCGTCGGTCGCCCAGAACATGCGGTACGCGCCGGCGCCGTCGACGGTGATGCGGTTCGTCTCGCCGTCGATCGACACCGCCCCGCCGCCGGTACGGATCGCCGGCAGCTCGGACGCCAGCGTGAGCGTCGCGTCGGTACCGACATCGAAGCGGATGTCGTTGGCGCCGTCCAGACTGTTCGCTGCCTCGATCGCTTCGCGCAGCGTGCAGTGGATATCGCTGCACACGTCGTCGAAGTCGTTGTCCGCCGTGGTGTTGACGGTAAGCGTCGGGCCCGGCTGGCTGGCCGAGAACAGCTTGCAGGCGCTCGTCGCCGCCCGGTGTGTGCTGTCGCCGGTGTAGGTAACCTTGTAATAGAAGCTCTGCGCGGAGATCGAGTCCGACTCCGCCGTGCCATCCACGAGCTGTTTCACGTCGGACGCCAAGGGGCTACCGCTGCAACTTGCATGGTCATACAGCAGCAGGGTGACAAGGCCGGTCGGAGTCGAGCTGCCTTCCGGCAGATCGAAGCTGGCGCGGCCGTGTACCAGATCGCCGATTGGCGCGGAGGTGATCTCCTCGTCCGCCGCATTGTAGATCGCGGTCACCAGTGTTACGCCGCCGGCGGTGACACTGTCGCTGCAGGAGTTGTTGCCTTCGAGACCTTCGACGATGACGCCGTCCGGATCGACTGCGCACTTGCCGCCGGAGCGCGGGTTACCAAGCTCCATGACCGCGTTGGGCGTCACCGGAACGTTGACCGTGAAGTGGCCACCGTCCGCACCGATGGTCACGGTAATCCCCGTACCGGCGGGTACGCAGCGCAGAGTGCCGTCCGTCACGGCACAATGGATCGAGTTGTCGGGTGATATGCCCGTGCTGCTATCGCCAGTGACGACAGGCACGCCATAAGAGGCCCCCTCCGAGGGCAGGTCGTCCTGCAGGATTACCTGGAAGATTCCAGCCTGCGAGCTTTCGAAATCGGCTGCGGTCGGGCCGGTGTTGGTGACGGTGATCGTCCAGGTGAAAGGATGGCCCGCGGCCACGATGCCACCGGTATCATTGTCCTTCACCGCAGTGAGTTCGGGTGCCGTACCGCTGTACTCGTACGGGCCGATGTCGACGATCGGTGACGTTCCGAGGCCGGTGTCGGCCACTGCAACATCGTCGACGCGGCGTGGATTGCCGTCGAGGTCGGTTTCCTCGGTTACATTCGTGTTGTCGCCGGCGTCGATGGCCGGTGAGCCCGGCTCCAACCGGTAGTTGCCCGTATCCGTCGGTGCGCTGCTACCAGAGACCGCCGAGGCGAAATTCGGATCACCGGTGAGTACGTGCGTTCCGCTGATGGCACTCCCGTCCTGAATGATGCTGTAGTTTGCGATCAGCGCGTCGTTTCCCGTATCGATCTGCTCCGTGCCCGCGGTCTGCGCCCAGTTTCCCCACACGATGCTGTTCTCGAGCGTGGTGGGCTGCCAACTCTGGATGCCGCCGCCTTGGCCGTGGATGACCACGTTGATTGACTCTCCGAGACAGCCGGTGTCATAGGGCCAACCGTCCCGCAGGCCCGCCCTGTTGCCGACGATCGCCACATTGCGCAGATCGGCTGCGGTATTTGACCAGTGGCTGATCGCACCACCGTGGCGGCTGGCGCAATTGCCACTGACGAGGACGTTCGTCATCTGCAACGAGCCGTCGGATCCCCAGATCGCGCCGCCGTCTCCGTAGGCGCCGGTCGACCCGGTACCGCCGATGGCGATGTTCCCGCTGACGATGCAATCGATCAGCGTGGGGGCGCTCGAGTAGTTCCACAGTGCGCCGCCTTCGGAATTGGCGCGGTTGTTACGGATGATCACGCGCCGCAGCGTGACGTCGGCGTCGATCCAGTTCGATATGGCTCCACCGCGGCCCATCCCGGAGTTCGCGAGGTTGTCTTCGATCACTACGTCCGTCAGCGTGGCGGTGCTGCGCGAGTTCCCGAGGCCGCCGCCTTCCGCGGCCGAGTTGCTGGTGAACTCGGAATCGGAGATGGCGGGACTGGCATAGTAGTTGTGCATGCCACCACCATTCGCGCCGGCCCAGTTGCCGGAGAACTCGACGTTGCTGACGATGAAGGTCGTGTTGCCGCTGCCGTCGAGACAGGTGGTGTAGTTACGGTTGTCGGTCCCGATGCCGCCGCCATAGGCGCTGGCACGGTTAGAGGTGATGCGCGAATTGGAGATGCGCAGGCAGCTCTCACCGTTGACGATACCGCCGCCCCAGCCGATGCCGTGCGGATCCAACAGGGCGCTGTTGTCGTGTACCCATACGTCGTCCAGCACCGGGTTACTGCTATCGACGTTCGCCATGCCGCCGCCCGCCTCGGCCTGGTTGCCGCGGATGACGAGGTGGCTGAGCGTCGGGCTGGCGGTGTCGTTGAGCATGCCGCCGCCTCTGTCGTCGTTACCGCATGACGTACATGACCGTGTGCGCCCCGCGGTGATCGTGAACCCGTCGAGTGTGGCGTCCGTTGCGCCGGTGACGACGTGGTAAACGTTGGATTCGGTGTTCGTGACCGTCGCCGTATCGGTGATGACCGGCCGCTGGCTGTCGTTGCGATCGACATCGCCGCTGAGGACGGTCTCGTACGCGGCCCAGTCGCGCTGGGTGCGCAGCGTCTCCGTGGCACCAAAGCCACCGTAGAGGGCCACTCCGGACTTCAGCGGGAACGTGGCAGAGCGATCGCCGCCGGTCGCGGCCGGGTAGTACACGCCTTCCGCCACCCAGATCTCGTTGCCGCTCGCTGCCGCGCTGAGTGCAGCCTGCAGATCGGTGTACGCGGTCGTCCAGGTGGAACCATCGTGGGTGGGGCCGGGGGCATCGGCGTCGACGCACAGCACGCCGCCTCCGCATGCCGCTGCTCCCGGCGCGCCGGCCAGGGCCGTCCCGACGAGCAGCAGGCCAAATATGAGCCCGATTACCCAGAGAGCGGTTGACTTGGATCCTGATCTTGCCATACGTTCTCCTCCGTCTTTTCCTTGAGGAATGACAGCAATGCGCCGAGGTCGGCGAACACGTGCCGCTCACCGCTATGCGGGTTCTGCAGCGAGGCATGCCACACCGGCTGGCCGTCGCGCTCGCCCTGCCACACGCGCATCACATAGGTAAATGACTGGAATCGCATCGCCGTCTCCCGAGGTGCGTTAGCATTGGTCCGCCGTCACGCAGCCGCACGCGCAGCCGCGCCGGATGGCACGAACACGCGTCCAGTCTAGCAGACGAGCGTGTAGAGATCGTGAATTTTGCGTACAGTCTTGCACGTTGCCCGCGATGCGCTATAATCACGTAACAATGAACTCACGGACCACTGCCGTCGCAACGACCGACACCAATAGCACTCGCCTGGCAATTCGCCTGTTGGGCCCCTTCGAGAGCATCCTGGACGAACAGCCCGTCAGCGGATACGCCTCGAACAACGTGAGGGCCCTGCTCGCCTACCTGGCCGCGGAAGCCGACCGTCCTCATTCCCGCCGGGTGCTGGCCGCTGTGTTGTGGCCCGAATGTGCCGACGCCACCGCCGCCGATCGTTTTCGCAACGCGCTGAGCAACCTGCGGCGCGTCCTCGGTGACGGTAGGAGCACTGCCCCCTTCCTCACCGTAACGCGCGACGCGGTGCAGTTCCGCGCCGGCGCCGATTCCTGGGTCGACGCCACCGCCCTATCCGCGGCAGTCGACGACGCCCGCTGCGGCCGGTGTGACGCCGCGGCGCTGCAGCGCGCGCTCGGCTGGGTGCGCGGCCCGTTCCTGCAGGGTCTGGTCATCCGCAACAGCCCCGCGTTCGAAGAATGGGTGCTCGTCCGCCAGGAGCGCATCGACCGGCGCGTCCGCGACGGTCTGGCGTGGCTGGCCGGCGATTGCGAGCGCCGCAGGGCCTATGCCGAGGCCGTGGAATTCGTGCGCTGCCAGCTCGAACAGGAGCCCTTCGCCGAGGACCTGCACCAGGAGCTGATGCGCCTGCTCGCGCTGGACGGCCGGCGCAGCGCCGCCCTCGACCACTACGAGGCGTGCCGTGCGCTGCTGGCCCGCGAGCTGGACGTCGAGCCGGCGGACGAGACCAAGGCACTGCGCGAGCGCATCCGCCGCGGCGAGCTGGAGCGGGCCGGCCCGACGGTCATCGTACATAGCAGCACTCCGGCCCCGGCTGAGCCGTTCGTGTCCCGCGAGCACGAGGTGGCGCGTCTCGATGGCTTCCTGGAGGAAGCACTGGCCGGCCGTGGCCGCGTCGCGCTGGTCACCGGCGAAGCCGGCAGCGGCAAGTCCGCCCTGTTGCGGCACTTCGCCTGCCGGACGGTGGATCATCACGACGCGTTGTTGGCCGCCTGCGGCACGTGCAACGCCCACTCCGGCCTCGGCGACCCTTATCTCCCCTTCCGCGAGCTCCTGCAGATGCTGTCGGCGGGCACGGAATGTGGTCCGGCGGGCTTCACCGCCGAGCCCAACCTGGCACGGCGGCTGTGGGCGGCACTGCCGGTGGCCCTGCCCGCACTGACCGAGCATGGCCCGGAGCTGATCGGACGGTTGGTCCCGGCGGACGACCTCTTGCTGCGGGCGGAATCGCTCGTCCCGTACGAGACGACGTGGTGGCCGCGGCTGCGCGAGCTGGCCCGGCGGCGCGCGGCACCTGCGGCGCTGGCCCCAGCCGGCGAAGTCAGCCCCGCTGCACAGCCGCAGGAATCGCTCTTCGAGCAGGTGAGCCGCGTGTTGCAGGCGATTTCGCAATCCCATCCCCTGCTGTTGGTCCTCGACGACCTGCAATGGGTCGATGCCGGCTCGGCTGCGCTGCTGCACTACCTGGGCAGACGGCTCGACGGCCGGCGGATCCTGATCGTCGGCGCGTACCGGCCGGAGGCCGTCGCCATCGCGAACGGGGCGGGCGGGCGCCACACTCTGCAGCCGGTGGTGAACGAGCTGCAGCGCGAGTTCGGCGATATCCGCGTCGATTTGGAGCGGACCGAGACGCGGGTCTTCGTCGATGCGTTGCTGGACGTCCACCCCAATCGGCTCGGCCGCGCCTTCCGTGACCGGCTGCACCTCGTCACCGGAGGCCATGCGCTGTTCACCGTCGAGCTGCTGCGCGCGCTGCGCGACAACGGCGAGCTGATCCGCGATGCCGCCGGCTGCTGGATCGAAGGCCCGGCGCTGCACTGGGACAAGCTGCCGCCGCGCATCGAAGCGATCATCGGCGAGCGCACCCAAAGCCTGCCCGCAGAGCTGCGTGCGCTGCTCGGCGTCGCCGCGGTCGCCGGCGAGGAGTTCACCGCGGAGGTCGTCGCCCGCGTGTGCGCCGCAGACGAGAAGGACACCATCCGCGCGTTGAGCGGGCCGCTGGGGCGGGAGCGTGGGCTGGTGCTCGCCGCGCGCATCGAGCACCGTATGGCCGGAGCGGACGGCGCAGCGGAAGGTGCGCGGCTCTCACACTATCGCTTTCGCCACGCTTTGTTCCAGAAGTACCTCTACGACCGGCTGGACGTGTCCGAGCGCGCCGTGCTACACGAGGAGGTCGGACGGGCGCTCGAAGCCCTCGCGGCAGGGAATGACGCCGCGCTGGCCGGGCTCTCGCCGGCGCTGGCGTGGCATTTCGAAGCGGGCGGCCTGGTTCGCAAGGCGGTCCATTATCTGCTGATCGCCGCGCGGTGGGCCGGGGAGCTGTTGGCCTTCGAGGAATCGCTCGCGCTGGCGACGCGGGGACTGGATTTGTTGGCGTCGCTGCCGGCATCGGCGGAACGCGACCGCCAAGAGCTCGCTTTGCGTCTCGCGCTGGTCTACGCGCTGAGCGCGCGCGCGTGGGGCTCGGCGGAGCAGGTGCAGATGATGGAGACGGTGCAGAAGCTGTGCGAGCGGGCCGGCGACACCGCGGGCCGGCTGGATGCGCTGTTCGTGCTGTGCGGCATCCGCCAGGGACGCGCCGAGTTCCGCGCGTTGCGCGAGGCGGCGACGCAGATGCGTGAGTTGGCGGAACAGGTCCACGATCCGGTCTACGCGCTGTTGGCGCACACCCATCTGGCCACGAGCTGCAACTATGCCGGCGAGTTCGCGGCGGTACTCACACACGTGGAGCGGGTTGGCGAATGCTACCAGGACGTTGGCCGCCGCCCGGCAACGGGGCGGCGCACCGCTGCGGCCACATCGATGCTGAGCTACGTCCGGACGTTGGAGCGGATGGCGCTGTGGATATTGGGCCGTGCCGATCGCCCGACGAGGCCGCTGTGGCCGGCCGCCGCGGCGGCGGGGGAACACGGTCCGACGCCGGGTCTCGCACTCGCGCTGTCGCTGCAATTGATATTCCACTACGCCAACGGAGACACCGAGAATATCCACCGCTTCCCGGAGGTCGCGCGAGCGCTGAGTAACGAGAGTCTGATCCCGACGATGCTCCAGTGGGTGCGGGTCGTCGAAAGCCTGCGCGAGATCGCTGAGGACGAGCCGGAACACGCGATCGCGGCCACGCGCCTGGCGATCGCCCGCTGGCGGGCGCACGGTTCCGGCAGCGGCGTTCCACTGGCCTACGTGCTGCTCGTGGACGCGTGCATGTGCCACGGACAGCCCCACGACGCCCTGGAGGCGCTGGCAATGGCGGTGGAAGTCGCAACCCAAACCGATAACCACTTCTGGGACGCCGAGCTGCGGCGGTTGCACGGCGAGATCGCACTCGCGTTGGACGGCGATGCGCCGCAGGCGGAAGCCGATTTCCGTGCGGCGATCGCCGTGGCACAGCACCAGCAGGCGAAGTCGTGGGAATTGCGTGCGGCGCTGAGCCTGGCACGGCTGTGGCGCGAGCGCGGCCGCGCGGCGGAGGCGCGGGCTCTGCTCGCGACGACCAGCGCCGGGTTCGAGGAGGGATTCGATTCGCCCGATCTGCGCGCCGCGCGGGAGTGGCCGGCGGAGAGGTGATGGCGCGCAGAGACGCGGAGCACGCTGAGGCTGATGGCGGGGGTTACGCGGTGCTGCGAATACGTGCGGTCGCCAGCGGCGACTGTAGGGGCACGGCATGCCGTGCCCCTACGATTACGCAACGCTTGAGCGTACGGCGCGGCCCCCGGCGAAGAGCATGGGAAAGGCGGAGCACCCCGGATGCGCAGGATGAGGCGGATTCATGCCCCGGCAACGTCGTAGAGACGCGAAAACTCACGTCTCTACGTGCCTACCCCTGCCACGACGAACGTCGGTGTGTCGTTGACGTATCTGGCCGCGACACGTGGGCATCGTGCCCTTCGCTGAACGGCCCGCAGCGAAACCCGCACGGCGCTGAAGTCGCCGCGGTGCGGTTCGCCTGCGCATTTGTCGTGTCACAGGTGCGGCAGATGCTGCCAGAGGCAGCCGTTCTGTTGCAGCACGCGCAGCGACATGGTATAATTTCGGCATCCAAGAACGTTACGTATGCGTTTGGCACGCGATTTCCGGCGGCAAGGTGACGATGGTACCGTCCTTTGATCCGGCTGCGGAGGTACGAGATGCCCAGAGTCTTCTGTTTCAGGCTATTGTCGATCATTATCCTGGCGGGGTTGGTGGGCGCTGTATACCCCGCCGCAGCCGTACCGCTTTCCGATACCCCTTCCTTTGGCCCCATTACGTTCAGCCGCGATTTCGATCGCCAGAGCCAGACACCCATCGGTCCCGAGGATTGGTTCGACGCCGCTACGGTCAGCCTCTACGTCTCATTCGCGTATGCGGGTGTAACGCCGGGGACGGCCTTCCAGGGCACGTGGTACCTCGATGGCGAGCCATTCACCGAGCGTTCCGGCACATTCGCGAAAACCTCCGGTATCATGGAAAACAACATCGGAACTACGGATGGTCTCCCGCTGCCGGAGGGTACATACGGCTTCGGCTTCGAAGTGGCCGGGGAACCGGTGCTCTATGCCGAGTGCGTGGTCGGCGGTTCACCGGTGCCGCTGCCAGACGGAGGCGACGAGGGTGGCCTGCCCACGTTCGGGGAGGTCAGCGCCACCGACGAATTCGACGAAGAACTGGAAGAGCCAGTCGGTTCCGCGCGGCAGTTCGCTTACGGGGTTAGCGGATTGTATTTCTACTGTAGCTTTGCGGACGTGCCGCTTGGAGCGTACGGCATCACGACGGTCTATCGTGACCAGGAGTTCCTGTACCAGACTGATACCGTATTCGATTTCGCGGATGGGGTGTGGTGGGAGACCGTCGAGAATCCGGACGGTTCGCCACTGGCGCCCGGCAATTATTCCGTGATCTTCGAGGTAGACGGGCGGCCCAGCGCGATGGGCGATTGCATCGTTGGCAGCGCAATGCCAGCGACTGTGCTTCCTTCACCCGTCCCCGTGACGCCGACGCTAAGACCGGTGCGGCGGGTCACTCCGCAACCTGCCAGGGGAGGTCCTGCGTTTTCTGCGCTTACGTTCGGGCTGGATGTCACCGACGACGGGACGGTGGTCGCGGCTGCGAATGTCTTCCCCGCCGGCACGACGACCGTGTGGGCCTATTTCACGTACACCGGCATGCGCGATGGGATGTCGTGGGGACGGCGTTGGGAGGAGAACGGCGATCTCTTCGCCGAGGCGCTCGACCTGGCGTGGGAATATGGCGAGGAAGGCTGGCTCGCCGTACAGATCACGGACGATCCGGCGGCTCTGGCAGGCGACTACACGCTGACCCTGTTCGTTGCTGGGGCGGTCGCGCGGGATGGTAGCTTCACCGTCGCAACGGGGGACACGCGCGTGGTGCCGACGTTGGCTCCGGATCCTGCTGTGAGCGTAACCCCGACACCCGTCGCGTGGCAGGGGGGCGTTGCCCCGGAGGAGAAGCCGCGACCAGCCCCTGACTCCGTACCAACCTTCGCAGCGATGCAGTTCACCACCGCGTTCGATGCAGCAACGGGCCGCCCGACCGGGTCTGCGTTGGCCTTCAAGCCGGGGATAGACCGGTTCTACGTCTACGCCGGTTGGCAGGGGGCGCGACTGGACACGACGGTGCTCATCGCCGGTACCTACTACAATCCGTTGACCGGCGAGGAATCGCTGATCTACCTCAACGAAGGGACACTCCTGGCGGAGAGCGGTACGTGGTGGGAAGAAATCTACGATATCCAGCGCGAGTCCAGTCTGCTGCCCGGGCTGTACCGCGTTACTGTCTCGGCCGGCGCGGTGGACCTTATCCGGGGGCAGATCATGATCTCGCCGGACCCAGAGGCCGCGATGCAGTTCTATTCGTCGGAGGTTTTGACCGCTCCCGAGACGAACCGAATGCCCGAATCACCGGCGGCACCAACGCGCACGGTGGAGGCAACAGGCGTTTCTGACGTGGCGGGCGGCCCGGTCGCATTCAGCGACACATTCGATTGGGACAAGCTGGAGCTCGGCGATGCGGCGACCAACTTCCCGGTCGGGACGGTCGAGGTCTATGCGCGCTTTGCGTACGAGGGCTTCTCGACCAGTGCGATGAGGTGGAGTTCCACGACGGTGTCGAGTCCGGAATTGGGCGAGGATGTCTTCGTGTGCGATCACTCCAGCGAGTCTCTCAGCGAGAGCGGGACGTGGACCGAGATTATCGCCATGCACGATGGCAGCACGTTGCCGGCGGGTGAATACCGCATCGAGTTCTCGATCCTGGATGGTGGTGGATCGAGACTGGTTCAGGTCGGGACGTTTACGGTAGGTGGCGCGCGATAGGTAGCCGGAATGGGGGGGGGACGATGTCCCCTCTTCGCGGTGGGGTCGGTCAGCCTCGGGTGTCCTCGCGACCGTGCAGCACGTTCCAGACCTTCTTTACCATACCTTGCGGTGAAATGGGTTTCTGGACGAAATGGATGCCTTCCGGCAGGATGCCGTGGTGGGCGACGACATTCGCGGTGTAGCCGGACATGAACAGGGCCTTGATGCCCGGACGCAGTGTCGCAATTTGCTCCTGCAGCTCTTTTCCACTCATCGCCGGCATAATCACATCGACGAGCAACAAATCGATGGGGCCTTGGTGTTCCTGGCACAGGACCATTGCCTGTTCGGCGGTCCGGGCAGGCAGAACCGAATACCCGTACTGTTCCAGGACACGCTGGTAGAGGGTCAGTATTTGCCCTTCGTCTTCGACCAACAGGATGGTTTCCGTCCCCATCTGTGGGTCTACGTCGTTTGCCTCGAGGGGTTCGGGGGTATCGGCCTGAGATCGCGGCAGGTAGATATGGAATGCCGTTCCTTCTTTCGGCTCACTGTACACGTTGATAAAGCCCCCGTTCTGGGTCACGATACCGTAAATAGTGGACAGACCCAGGCCGGTGCCTTCTCCTTTGGCCTTGGTCGTGAAGAACGGTTCGAAGATGTGTTCCAGGGTGTCGCTGCTTATCCCTTTGCCGGAATCGCTGAAGGAGAGTCTGACGAATTCTCCGACCGAGGCCCCGGGGCATGCTGCCACGTAACCGGCATCCACGATAACGTTTTCGGTCTCGATGATGATCGATCCTGCGCCGGTGATGGCGTCACGCGCGTTGACCGCCAGGTTAGTCAAAATCTGGTTGATTTGCGTGGGGTCCATGCGGATGCGCCAGATGTCTTCACCCGGCAGCCAGCGCAAGTCGATGTCTTCGCCGATCAGGCGCTGCAGCATCATCTCGTTTCCGGCCACCACCTCGTTGATGTCGAGCACTCTGGGCTCGATCGGCTGTTGACGGGCGAAAGCCAGCAGTTGTTTGGTCAGGTCGGCGGAGCGTTGCCCGGCGCGGAGGATTTCCTCGATGTCCGCACGCTGCGGATTCGACGGTTTCAAATCCTCCAGGACGAGTTGCGCGTAGGTAATGATCACCGTCAGCATGTTGTTGAAATCGTGAGCCACTCCCCCCACCAGCCGGCCCATCGCATCCATTTTCTGGATTTGCCGGAATTGGTGCTCGAGTTGTTTGTGTTTCGTGACATCGCGGGCGATCCCGCCGATTGCCCACAGTTTGCCGTCACGCAGAATGGGATACAGGGTGCTTTCGTACTCCAGCGTTTGGTTCGCGGTCACAGGCAATCCATATTCGAAATCGATGGGTTCGCATGCGCTGACAACCTTTTGGATCATAGTACGGTAGCGCTCGAGCACTGGGCCGGAACAGACGTCCTCCAGACAGCGGCCGATGAGCTCTTCACCTGACGTGAGCCCGAACTGCGCCACATGGTCGTTGCTCGACAGGAAGACCCCAGCAGTGTTGAGCATAAACAGGTGATCGGTGGACGATTCGATCAGTGCCCTGAAGCGCGCTTCGCTTTCGCGCAGAGCGGCGCGCTCGCGAGCCAACCGCGCGGTCTGGGTGGCGTTTTCCAGCGTGGCAGGCAGCTTATACAGGTAACCCGGTGTCTTGACCAGGTAGTCACTGCAGCCGAGCCGGAGTGCCTGGATCGCCAGTTCCTCGTTGCCGTGCCCGGTGATCAGCACAACCGGAATGTCGAGGCCGCGATCCTGGTGGATGGTTTTCACCAGGTCCAGTGCGCTGGCGCCGGGCAGGCGATAATCCAGCAGCAGAATGTCGTACGGCGTGGTTGTGGCGCCAGCCTCTCCAATGCGGCGCAGGACCTCAGCAGCCGAGTTGACCGTATCCATCCGGAGGTGGGGCGCGTGGCGGGCGATGTGCCGCAGCGTGAGATCGACATCGTCGACGCTTGGTTCCGCGTATAGCACACGCAGCGGCGATGCCTTGCGGTTCATCTCGGCCTGCGAGCGCTTCAGCGCGTCCTCCAGAATCGATGGGAGTCTTTCGAGGAAATTCTCGCGTTTAACTACATAATCGTCGGCCCCGGACTTGAGCGCGGCGACGGCCATCTCTTCGTCGCCTAATCCGGTCAGAATGACGACTGCGAGTGGCAGTTCCTGCTCGCGGATTTCCCCCAGCAGAGCGAGACCGCTGCCATCGGGCAGGTGCATATCGACGAGTGCCAGGTCATACACCAACTCGTGGCCCAGTCGCCGGCGCGCCTGCGCAACCGAATCCACCGTATCGACCACAAATTGGCCGCGTTGCCGGGCTAGAACCCGCTGCACCAGTTTGACGTCTATGGGATTATCTTCTACGTACAGGACTCTCATCTCGCCTCCTGTTCGGGGTATCCCCAGCACTCGTCCCCACGCCCGCCGAGGGCTGGCGCTTCCGGCGGCAGAAGATCAAGCGATATTGCGCTGCGTCCGTAAGCCCACAAGGGGCTGGACTACGGGTTGGTGGGTGGGCTCTCGTTGAGCAATAGCCAGTACAGCTCCAATTGTCCGACAGCTTCCGTAAACTTTTCGAAATCGACCGGTTTGACGATATAGCTGTTCGCTCCGAGCGCATAGCCAGCGATCAGGTCGCGCTGCTCGCGGGATGACGTCAGAATGACTACCGGAATGAGCCTGGTACGCTCATCCGCCCGCAATTGCCTCAGCACCTCCAGTCCATCCACCTTCGGCAACTTCAGATCGAGCAGGACCACGGATGGGGCATCGCGTACATCGCGCCCTGCGTGTGCGCCGCGGCAGAACAGGTAATCGAGTGCTTCGACGCCGTCGCGTGCGACGACCACCTGGTTGGCAATCCGATTCTTGCGGAACGCACGCAGGGTCAATTCCACATCGTCACAATTGTCTTCGACCAGCAAGATCACCTTGTTGTTCATGCGGCCTCCTCAATGATCCGAATGTGGTGTGGACGGCAGGGTGAAAAAGAACGTCGCGCCCTGTTCCTCCGCACCTTCGGCCCAGACGCGCCCGTTGTGCCGTTGGATGATTCGTTGCACGATTGCCAGACCGATGCCGGAGCCCTCGAATTCGGCGTTGCTGTGCAGGCGCTGGAATGGACCGAACAGCCGGTCGGCGTATACCGGGTCGAACCCCGCACCGTCGTCGCGTACCCAGTAGATCGTTTCGTCGCCATCCTGCCTGCCTGCAATCTCGATGCGTGCCGTGGCATGCTGGCTCGTGAACTTCCAGGCGTTACGGATCAGGTTGTCGATCACGATGTGTAACAGCCGCGCATCCGCATGCGCAGAGAGCCGCGGGGCAATGTCGAAAGTGACCTGCCGGTCGGGTTGTGCATGGCTCAGCTCATGTGCGATGGCGGTTGCCAATGCGCTCAGGTCAACACGGGTACAGATGAGTTCCGTACGCGTGACACGCGAGAGGTGCAGCAGGTCGTCGATCAACTCTCCCATGCGTTGGGCAGCGGCACGCACCCGCTGGAGATAGTGCTGTGCCGTTTCGTCCAGCGTATCGCCGTAATCTTCGAGCAGTGCCTTGCTGAAGCCATCCATGCCGCGCAGCGGCGCGCGCAGGTCATGCGATACCGAATAGGTGAAGGCTTCCAGCTCCTTATTTGCGGACATGAGCTGGGCTGTCCGTTCCTCCACCTGCTGCCCCAACTCCTTGTTGTGGCGTTCGATCTGTTCGCGTAACTCAGCCTGGTGAAAAGCAATTGCGAGCTGGCTGGCGATTTCCTCGGCGATTTGCTGATGCTCAGCGGTGAAGTAGCCGGGCGTGTCCGCCGCGAGCGACAGCACGCCTGTGACCGTGCCCTGCACGGTCAGCGGGACGCGCAGCAGGGAACGGATGCCTTCGCGCAGCATCTGGCGGGCGTAGGCATTCACGGGCTCCTCGAGTTCACCGAGATCCGGAATGACGAATGGCTGCCCGGTGAATACGAGCTGCCGCCGCCCGGCGTGCTCCGGCATCACCGGTTGGCCGACTGTGATTCCGGACTGCCCCGCGACATCAGTGGCGTAGAGGTAGAGTTCCCCATCATCCTCGCGGATCAGCAGCAGGTCGGCGCGCTGGCAGGAGATCAGCGTGCGGATGCGCTTGAGCACGGTTTCGGCGATCGGCCGGGTCGAGTGTACGCCAGCGATCTCACGGTCGATGTCGCGCAGGGCGGACAGTCGCTCGTTGGAGCGCACCAACGCCGCTTCCGTCTTGCGGTGCTCGGTGACGTCTTCGCCAGAGCTGAGTATGGCGGCGACGCATCCCATCTCGTCTTTCAATGCGGTATTGTGCCAGGCGACGAGCCGTTCCGTGCCGTCGCTGGTGAGTACGGTGTTCTCGAAGAACTCGACCGGCTGCGCGTCGCCGCGGATGAGCTGCTCGAAGACAGCCCCCACCGTTTCGCGCAGGTGGACGGGGATGAAGTTCTCGAACCAGTCCTTGCCGGTGATCTCGTTCTGGCTGTAGCCGAGCAGCCGGCAGCCGGCCTGGTTGATGAGCCGCACCGTGCGGTCGGCATCGATGATGACGATGATTGCGCCCACAATGTCGAGGTATTGCTGTGTCATTTCCGTCTCGTGGCGCAATGCCTCCTCGGCCTGCTTTCGTGCACTGATATCCTGAATGTCGGTGATGAAATGGTTGGGAGTTCCTCTGGCGTCGCGTGACAACACGGCGCCGACACTGGCGCAGACGACAGTTCCGTCGCGGCGCAGATATCTTTTCTCCATGTGGTAGTCAGGCTGTTCGCCGGCGAGCAGGCAGCGCACGCACTCGCGGCTGATCGCCAGGTCGTCCGGGTGTGTTACGTCGGCGAATCCTTTGGATAGCAGTTCCTCCGCGCGGTAGCCGAGCATGTTACAGAGAGCCTGGTTGACGCGGATGAAATGGCCATCGAGCCCGATCAGCGAGCGACCGCTGGATGCGTGGTCGAAGGCATTCCTGAAACGCTCTTCACTGTCCCACACCTGCTGGGCCGACTGGCGCAGGATGGATTGGTGTACCAGCAATCGCCCGAGCAACATCGTCCCGATCGGATAGATGAGCATGACGGGTATGGTGATTTTGCGCAGGACGTCGAACGCAAGTCCTGCGGGCAGCGTCAACATACACAGCAGCATGGCGATGTGGACGACGACACCGAAGACATACAGCTCGAGCCAGCCATATATCCCACTCGTGCGGTGCCGCACGTGACCCCAGAGCAGACCAAGCGCAGCGGTGGTAAAGATCGTCATCACGCCGGTCAATGCGCCAGCCCCGCCCTGATATATGCGCAGAAGGGCGGTCATCAACGCTGCGACCGCGGTGGGAATTGGCCCGAAGAAAAGCCCGGAGGTGCTCAGGAGAATCGAACGGGTATCGAAAACGACGCCGGGAGCCAGTTGCCAGGGGTTTAACATCACGGCGATGCCAATGGCGCCGATGATCAGGCCGGTGGAGATGTCCAGCCAGCGCGACTTGATGCGCCGCAACGGCAGCATGGCATAGAGCACACCCAGGGCAAGCAACCATGCCGCATTGTTGAGCAAACCAATCAAGATCGGAGCATCCATCAGCTACCTCCCAGTGGTCCTGCTGCTGGTTTCTGCTCTGAAGCTCCACAGGTACACGACACCCCGTTGGTCGGCAGAGATTACTGACCGGACGGATCTGGAATCTGGAATATCTGCCTATTGACTCTATTATACCACAGTCTTGCAAAAATAACACAAACCGACAAAAACTACCGT
>ENA-OSEO01003465-OSEO01003465.1-sediment-metagenome-genome-assembly--contig:-NODE-3465-length-18629-cov-7.083172_pt1 | contig 18629 bp, 19 predicted proteins | sample MGYA00237883_ERZ534232 | MGnify/ENA metagenome assembly ERZ534232
TCCAACGGACCGCCGGAGCACCTGCGCCCGATACTCAACCAGACTTACATGGTCATGCTGGAAAGAAAGGGAATGTACTCGGTGATCGCCGATCCGCGCGACGACGGCCTGATCGCCATTGCCAAGGGGAAGCGCCCGGATGTCGTGGAGCTGATCCATGCCGCCATGGATGGAAATGCGCCGGATACGGCAAGCCTTTCCAAGGAAATGCAGGATTACGTAAAAACGGTCAACGTCATCCTGGGCAAAACCCTGTATTCCGATTCCTGGCTGGAGATTTAGGGGTAAGCCCCGCAACTCTAAAAGCCTCGCTCTTCCGGGCGGGGCTTTTTTTTCGTCCGGTCCGGAAGTTCAGAAGGGACATTCATTGTTGAAATATTTTTGGATCCGAGTAACGCTAAAATGTTCATGGAGACTGCAAGCAGGTTTGAACTCAATTGTACTCAGATGTTATGCTCATTACCCGGATGAGGGGGAAGCAGTTCATTCTATCAAATAAACCCTGACGTTGCAAAAGCCCAGGATGTCCCAGATCCAAGGCGACCAAGGGTGAAGCCGTAGGTTTTCTACTGCGAGCCCTTGGCAACGCAGGAGATGGGGCATCATGGGCTTTCCCATCGGGTAAAAAACATGACATATTTTTTTGTTTATGCTGGAATTCACCAAAAGTTCAATTGCGAAACATACCCAAATCAACCTAAACACCCTGTTATTGTTATTTTTTCCCATACGGGGTCATGTTTTTTATGCAACTGCAGGGTTTACACATTCGGTGATCGATCCCCTCGACCCGATGATTCAATTCCATGACTTTGCCCAAATCAGGATTTAGTCCCGAGCTTGTCCCGCTTCACCCGCCTGGACTCATAAATCATTTTCGGTTGGATAATATTTTTTCGCGTGTATTTTTTCAGTTTGTTAAGGTCTCTCTCCTCGAGAGCCTGGAGAATGGCGCCATGCTGATCAATACTGTTTTTGAAAATACCCAGCATCAGGTAAGCGCTGTATCTCAGCGCAAAAATTGAGTTGAGCAATCTTTCCAGATGATCTTTAAGAAAACGGTTTCCCGTCATTTCGTAAAGGGTTTTGTGGAATTCCTCATTCAGAATGATCATTTTTTCAGATGAATCATCCGCCACCGCTTTTATATATTTTTTATGGATCGCCTTGAGTAAATTCAGTTTGTCGGAGTCTATCTTTTGGATCAACAACTCGCAGGCAAGATTTTCCAGGGTCATACGGACTTTGTAGAGATCTTCCAGTTCTTCATCGGAGATGTCAACGACGCTGGCGCCCTTGTTGGGGACAAAATCCACGAATCCGAGATAAGCAAGTTCCTGGATGGCTTTGCGCACATTGAAACGTTTGAGATTAAATCTCTTGATTAATTCGGATTCAATCAGGCGTTCACGCGGCTTCAGGTGGCCCGTCAAAATGGCCATCGAGATTATTTTGGAGGTTTCGTTCATGTTGTTTTAAATCCGGCCGGAACGGATGATCTGGATACATACCTCGGTCAGAATTCAGCCGATTGCGCATCACGAATCCATAAGATTATTGATAATATTATTAATAATCTTATTAACTAAATTAGACAGTTTCACTTTTCATTCCTTCTGTCAAGCTAAATTTCGGCGGCCATATTTCACCCTCCTCGGGTTAAAAATGAAACTGCCGGCATTTGATGAATCTGTTTGTATATAGGGTCAATGAAAACGGACTTTTTTTGAAAATAAAATTATTTGACAAGCTTCGGCTTCTATGTAAATTCAAGGCCAAAGCCTAAAAAAAAATCAAAAACACATGCCTCCCTTTTTTTAGCGGCAGCAGGAGGAACCATCATAAAAAATATGACCAAAGATATCAGGGATCTCATATTTAACCATGTAATCGGGAATCAATACATCGCCAGGATCTCGGCTCAGGGAGAGGGCATTCTCTCCGGAATTGAACACTTGAAAACAGCATGCGAAAAAATCCCCTTACAGTTGCTTTCTTGCAGTCAAAGCGGCGAGAGGGTCAAACCGTCGGATACCGTTGCGACTCTGAAAGGCAATCCAAAAGAACTCGCCATCGGCGAAGAAGCGCTGATGGGGTGGATTTCAAAAGCATCCGGTATTGCAACCGCTGCATGGCAGGCACGCAAGGCCGCGGGCAAAAACCTGAAGATTGTCTGCGGCGCCTGGAAAAAAATGCCCCCCCCTCTGAAGGATTTGATCCGGCAGGCAATATCCGATGGCGGCATCCCGTATCGCATTACAGACAGTCCGTTCATCTACCTGGATAAGAACTATGTAAAAATTCTCGGAGGTGTTGAAAAAACCCTGAAATCCGTGCAGAATTTAAATGAATGCAAAATAGTGATCCAGCTCCAGGGAGAACAGGCGGAACTGCGCAAGGAGGCCTTGCTTGCCGCCCAAAGAGGCGCCGATATCATCATGATTGATACCGGCAGAATTAAAGACATCGCCATAATCGATTCTGAACTGAAAGCGAGAGAATTAAGGAATGGAATCCGGATAGCATTCGGGGGCAATGTCGGAATTGATGATCTGAAAGAACTTAAGCAGATGCCTTTGGAGATTGTCGATATCGGCCGGGCAATCGTGGATGCCCCCCTCCTTGACATGCGAATGGAAATAATCGAAAAAAAATAACGAGTGAAAACATGAAACTTGAATTGCTTGAAAAGACCGAAATCTGGATAAAACCCATCCGGGTTTCCGGAGTCAACCTGAGTTTGATTGCGGAAAAGGTCGCGGAAGTTATGCACCTGGATACTAAAGAAGTATTGGTGGTGGATGTTCGCGAAGATCTGGTCACTCTCGACATCCTGAAGAAGTCCGTTCGCGCTGAAGATATTATCGGCAAGAAAAATGCACTTCTGACCATGCTCTCAAAGATACCCGGGGTCCATATCGGCCCGGAAACAGAGATTCATTCAGAAGGCATTTTGGGACTGATCGACATTGAAGATCAAAAAATCGCCGGAGAGATCCTTGCCGGCATGGAACGGATGCGCCGCGAGGTTTCAGATCGATTGCAAAAGAGGGCCATCGTCTTTCCCTCCGGTTTTGAAGTTCAGAAGGGTATGATTGTGGATACCAACAGCCCTTACATTCAAAACCGGCTGATGCAGGCAGGATTCAACGTCCGTCTGGGAAATGCCCTGGACGACGAGTTGGAGAGTATTGTTTTGGATCTGCGCAGGGCTCTCAATCAGGGTTACGGGCTTATCATCACAACGGGCGGGGTTGGCGCCGAGAACAAGGACAGAATGGTTGAAGCCCTTATCAGGCTTGATCCGGACGCATCCACACCTTATATCGTTCGTTACCGCAAAGGTACCGGAAGGCATGAAAAAGACGGCGTGAAGATAGGGGTGGCTTACGTCCGGCCCTCTTTGATTATAGCCCTGCCGGGTCCGCACGAAGAGGTAAAGGTCGGCATGGAGGTCATTATGGAGGGATTAAATCAGGGGCTGGGCAAAACAGAACTTGCCGCGGCACTTTCAAATGAATACATTCGCCGGTTGAAAAGTATCCACAACTTCGATATCCCGGCGGGACATGTTCATGAATAACGAAGGGGGCTGCGGAAACGGACCGGCAGCTTATGGACGAATCAGACAGGGATGCAATGCCGATGGAGATCATTTATAAAAACAGACGTCAAGGCCCTGAGCGGCGCAAGCCTCCTTCCAGCGACCATGTTCCTGAACGGAGAAGCGGTCTGGATCGGAGGAGCCTGGAGGAAAAGCTTAAACAGTTGATTGAAAACGACATAAAGACTCCGAACAAAGAAAAGCCGGCGCCGGTTTCATCGGGCTCCGGTACGGTCATTCTTAGAAAAAAAAACGAAGACGGCACCCGGGACCTTCATAACAACAAGCGGAAATGAGATGAAAATCATTTTCAATTACAAACTGAACCCCAACTGGCTGGCAAAAATTGAGGAATTAAAGCAGGAATTCAGCCACGTCGACTTTATCATTGAAAAGGACCCGGCCCGGGGGGAAATTGAAAGTGCCGACGCCATCGTCTGTGGTGAACTCAGCGCCGATCTGCTTAAACGGAGCCGAAACCTCAAAATCATATTTGTTCCCTATGCCGGACCGGACGGCCTACCCTTAGACCAGATCAGAACACGTAACATCCGGGTTGCCAACGTTCACGGAAACGCACCCTACGTCGCCGAGCGCGCCGTCGCCATGGCCTTGGGCTTTTACGGAAAACTCATCGATTATCACAACGATCTCAAAAATTTTCACTGGCACGGCTACTGGGCCACCGGCCATGAGGAGGATTCCTGGGATTCCATGCAGGGAAGGACCTGTGCCGTGATCGGAACCGGCGCCATCGGGCATTACATCGCAAAATTTTTAAAAGTGTTCGATTGCCGGGTGATCGGTTTCAAACGGCGGCCGCTCAAACAGGTCCCGGAATTTTTTGATGACATCACCCTGGATCTGGAAAGCGCCCTTGAACCGAGTGAACTCATCTTTGTCACGCTCCCCCTGACCCAGGCTACCAAGGGGCTGTTTTCTGCAGAGCTCCTGTCGCGCCTGAACGGAAAATTCCTGATTAATGTGGGCAGGGGCGGGGTTGTGGATGAAGAAGGCCTTTACCGCGCTCTGAAAAACGGCATTCTCAAAGGGGCCGCCATCGATGTCTGGTATGTCTATCCGCAAAAAGGCAAATTCACGGCAACGCAGCCGTCCCGATTTCCGATCCATGAGCTTCCCAACGTGATCCTCTCTCCGCATCTGGCCGGGTTTACGCCCCAGGCCGCGCGCCTCAATATCGCCCAGACCGTTGCGAACATCCGGTCCTATCTGAAAACCGGGAAAGCTCTTTTCGAAGTAGATCCTGAAACCATGTATTAAGCAATCATGAAAAGATGGAAATAATCACAGGTAATTCTTTGCCGATAGCGGTGCTTGCCGCCGGAAAGGGGTGGCTGGCGCTGGACAAACCTGCCGGCATTACGGTGCACAACGCACCCGGACGGGATATCTGCTCCCTGGCGGCCGCCTATATCCGGACAGAACCGGTGGTTTCCGGGCGAATAGATATGGACCCGGCGTTCGGCGTCAACCCGGTACATCGCCTCGACAAGGAGACCAGCGGCATAATGCTGCTGGCCGCCACCCCGGCGGCTTTCCGCTTTTTTTCAAAGCAGTTTGAATTCCACCGGGTCAAAAAGCGTTATATCGCCATTTTACATGGCCGGCTTGAAAACCCACGGGAAGGCGACTCCTGGGGGACGTGGCGCCGGGCACTTGCCAGGGCTCCCGGCGGCCGCCTGCACCCGGAAGGCGCCGGGCAACGTCAAACCGGCGAAACCCGTTACCGGGTCCTTGATCGCAGCGTCCATTACACGATGGTGGCGATCGAACTTCTCACCGGCCGCAGGCATCAGATCCGGCGCCATGCGAAACTGGCCGGTCATCCGGTTGTCGGCGACGCCCGATACGGTTCCATCCGGGCGGTAAATCACCTCGTCCGGAATTTTGCGTTTGATCGGCTCGCGCTGCATGCGCACGCCCTGACACTGATCCTGCCGGACGAAAACGAACCGCAAACCATCAAGACCCCGACCATTCCGGAGCAGATTCAGAAGCTGTTTGATAATGACCGGAAGAAAGCGGACCTAACGTAAATATCCTGATAAATGTTGTTGTCGCAGGGGAAAAAACAAGGCCGCAGACGATAGCCGTCACGCATTTATTCCGGAAGATAAATGCCTCGAAAATCGATGCGCATACCGATGAGCAAGTACATTTTGAAGTAGTTTGCAGTCCCGCTTTCAGCGGGACTGTCAGGCCTCAAACGAGGTTTTGAAATGCCTTCTACAACAAATCGCCATAACAGGACTCAAGTCTTGAAGGTTTTGTCTTCTTTTCCGGCTTACTTTCCTTCCTGATACAGATTTTGTCCTCGCGAACCAGTGCACACAGTTTCGGGTTGTCAAGTTCACGGCAGTTGTCATGATTATAAAGAGGACATTCAGGATGTTTTAGCGACATCTCTATCTCCTTTTCCCGGAATAAGATTTTCCTGTACGGCCGGCAAAAAAATGGAGTGACCTTTCTGGGGGAGAAGGTCACTCCAAATATGGGTGGGCCCCCGCCATCTTTTGGGGGGTAAGTGTAAATCTATAACAAACCGGCGAACTATGTCAACTAAAAAAATGGGGCTCCTGTCGGTATATCCAATTTAAACGAATAGACCGCAACGGGCCGGACTGATCCCCGCAACGGCTTTTCAGGTTACAATTGACACCGGCATCAATTTCGCCTATTTTCAGCCTTACACCGGATCTTTTACATCGCCGCTCCCGGGTAGAACCTGAATGGGCAGGAGCGGGTTTTCCGACCGGCCGTGGACTTTCGGCACAGGCCACCTGTTTGTGGACAATGCGTCAAATGTTTTACGAAAGGAGGAAGATCATGAAAAAAGTCGTATCGTTACTCAGTTTGCTGGTGCTGCTGGCAGGTTTTGGGGGGATCTCCGTTGCAGCCGAGCCATTTGATGAACAGTCGCTGTATCAGGCCGCCCGGGAAGAACGCGAGGTGAATATTTATTCCTATTCGTCGCGTGTTTTTGCATTCGGAAAGACCTTTGAAGCGAAATACCCCGGCATCAAGGTCAAAGGTTTCGATATGGATTCTCCCGAAATCGTGACCAAGGTGCTGGCGGAACAGAATGCCGGGAATTACGTTGCCGACGTCATCTTCCTGAAAGACCCTTCAACAGTGGTTAATGAACTGTTTAACCGTAAACTTGTCTTCAACTACGTCCCTTCGGATCTGGAAGATCTCATCCCCGCCAACTATAAGAAACCGCTGCTGGTGCATCACGCCAGTGCCGACATCATTATATACAATAACGAAAAGATGGCTGTGCCTCCCATCAAATCGCTCTGGGACCTGACGACCGGGGAGTGGAAAGGCCGGGCGATCTTTCCGGACCCGAGTAAACTTTCCGAATACGTGGAGGTGCTGGCGACGATCGTGCAGCATGCCGATGAAATGGCGGCTGAATACCAGCGGGTGTTCGGCCAGCCGATCAAACTGAGCCCCGGCGTGAAAAATGCCGGGTATGAATGGATTCTGAGACTGCTCAAAAACGACGCTATCATCCTGGGTTCCACCAACGACGTTGCCAAGGCCGTCGGCCTTTCCGACCAGGAAAATCCGCCGGTGGGTTTCACGGCGTACTCACGCCTGCGGGACAAGGAGAAGAATCCGAAACTAAAGTTCGAGGTCAACCAGAACGTTCAGCCGGCCATGGGGGTGTCTACCGATGTGATCGTCGCAATCGTCAATAAGGCGCCGCACCCCAATGCCGCCAAGCTCCTGATCCGCTGGATGATGGGTGATGAGAAAGGCGGGCAGGGGTATGCGCCCTACTTTGTCTTCGGCAATTTTCCCGTGCGCAAAGATGTTCCCCCGCCCAAGGGATCGAAAAGTCTCTCCGAACTCAACCTCTGGCCGGCCGATCCGGAGTATGTCTGGAAGCATGGCCAGGAGGTCCTGGACTTCTGGGTGACGCATCTGAAGTAAACCCGTTGCCGGAGGGGGAGCGGTCTCCTCCTCCGCAATTGATCACGCTTCCTTTTAATGACCCTGGCGGCAAGCAGCAGTGCGCCTGCTGTTCTAGAGGCAACCCGTGACAACGGCACTCGAACTCGACAAGCAGAGCGGCAACAGAAGGTCCGGCCGGATTAAAAACTATCTGCGCAGACCGCATATCGTCATTTCGCTCGTGCTCCTTGGCCTGCTCCTTTTCATCGTAATCGTTCCGTTTGCAAAGATGGTCATGGATTCTTTTGTGTGGCAGTTCGCCGATGTGCGTTTATCCCGGAGTGCGCAACCCGGGGAACTCACGTATTTTCATTGGCAGCGGGTTTTTGCTGGTCCCCTAACGCGCAATATTCTGACCCGGCCCCTGGGCAACTCCATCACAACCGCACTCAGCGTTTCGGTGATCGCCATGCTGATCGGATCGCTGCTCGCCTGGCTCGTGGCACGCACCGATCTCCCCTTTAAAAAGATCCTGGCTTCGGTAGCGGTCCTCCCCTATGTCATTCCATCGTACATCCATGCCCTGGCCTGGCTGACGTTGTTTAAAAACGACCGGATCGGGGGGGCGGCCGGCGTGTTTCAATATCTGACGGGGTTCAATCCGCCGGACTGGCTGTCCTACGGATATCTCCCCATCGTCGCGACCCTGTCCCTTCATTATTTCCCATTCACTTTTCTGCTGGTTTCGGCAGCCTTGGCCAGCATCGACTCCAGCCTGGAAGAGTCGGGCGAAATCCTGGGGGCATCGCGGGCCTATGTTCTGCGGCGGATCACCTTTCCCCTGGTCCTTCCGGCCTTGCTGTCCAGTTTCATCCTGACCTTTTCCAGGGTTCTGGGGACCTTCGGCACCCCTTACTTTCTGGGCGCGCCGGTGCGGTATTACACCCTGTCGACCCAGATATATGCAAACATCATCAACCGGGTCCCATCAGTCGGCTACATCCTGGCCTTTGTCCTCATCGCCATTTCAGCAACGGTCATATTCATCAATCAGCGGCTGATCGGTAAACGCAAGAGCTTCGTCACCATCGGCGGCAAAGGGTTCCGGGCCAAAGACACTCCGCTGGGGACGCTGCGGTATCCCCTGCTGATCTTCATTGTCATCATCTTCTGCGCCGCGGTCCTGCTCCCCTTCGTACTGATCCTGTGGCAGACCTTCACGCTCTATCCCGACGATTATTCATTAAAAAACCTGACCCTGCTATTCTGGATCGGCGCGGCCGATACCGCTTTTGCGGAAGGCGAAGCCGGGATTCTTCGCAATCCGGCGATTATCGGGGCGGCCTGGAACACGATCCTGCTGGCCCTGTCGTCCGCGCTCCTGGCCGGCATCCTGGGCATTTTCATCGGGTACGCCGTGGTCAGAGGCAGGAAAACCCGGCTGGCCTTCTCCGTCGAGCAGATCTCCTTCCTCCCCTATCTGGTGCCGGGGATCGCCTTCGGCGCCCTCTATCTGGCTCTTTTTTCACACCGGATCGGACCTCTGCCGGCATTGTACGGTACATTCTTTCTCGTCATCCTGGTCTGTGTGGCCAAGAACCTCCCCTTTTCCAGCCGGGCGGGCATTACCGCCATGCTCCAGATCGGAAGCGAGCTGGAAGAGGCGGCTGAAACCCTCGGTGCGCGCTGGTTGATGCGCTTTCGGAAAATCATCCTGCACCTTTCCATTCGCGGAACGATTTCGGGTTTCATCCTCGTTTTCATTACCGTCATGCGCGAGCTGTCCTTAATTATTCTACTGGTCACGCCGGAAACCCGCACCCTGACTACCATGACCTTCCGTTATCAGGAACAGGGCTATACGCAGTTTTCCAGCGCCATCAGCGTGTTGATCATCCTCATCGTCGTCTGCGGAGAGGTTTTGTCCAGAAAAATTGAAAAACGAACATCGGCAAAACAATAGGCCCCGGCGTCAGCCGGCGGGCCGGTCAAAATCTTTGCCGGAAAACAGGAACAACGGGTACGGAATCATGTCAGCTCCCTTCATTGAAGTTAAAAACCTGACGAAGATTTTCGGACAGGTTGTGGCCGTGGATAATGTTTCCTTTGCCGTCGCAGAAAAGGATTTTCTGGTCCTGCTGGGACCTTCAGGCTGCGGCAAGACCACCATCCTGCGGATGATCGCAGGTCTTGAAATCCCTACGGCGGGAGAAATTTATCTGAAAGGCCGCCCGGTCTATTCCGATGTGAAAAGCATATTCGTTCCCGCCCGCGAGCGCCGGGTCGGTCTGGTCTTCCAGAGCTACGCCCTATGGCCCCACATGACGGTATCCGAAAACATCGCCTTCGGCCTCAAGGTCAAACGCATGAACGCACCGGCAATTGAAGCGGAAATCAATACCATCATGGCCTACATGCAGCTGGACGGCATGCACAACCGTTATCCGCAGGAAATGAGCGGTGGACAGCAGCAACGCGTCGCCCTGGCACGAATGCTGGTCAGCCGTCCCGATATATTTCTGATGGACGAGCCCCTTTCGAACCTGGACGCCAAATTAAGAATCGAAATGCGCGCCGAGATAAAGAACCTTCACGCCCAAACGGGCGCCACCACCGTATATGTAACCCACGACCAGGTGGAGGGCCAGACCCTGGCAAGCCATATCGCCGTGGTAAATCGGGGGAACCTGGAGCAGCTGGCCACCCCCAGAATGATATACCGCCGGCCGACAAATCTCTTTGTCGCCGACTTCATCGGAAGCCCCGCCATCAATCTGATTGAGTGCCAAAGCGGCCTGAGCGACGACCGGGTCCTGGTGGAAGCGGGTCCGTTGAAAGCGGCCACAACTTATCGCAATATCCCCCCCCGTCAGGACATCATCGCCGCCATCCGTCCGGAGAACATCACAATCGTTCCCGAACCCGGCGACAATACGATCCCCGCTACGGTCAAGACCGTCCTGCCGTCGGGGTCAGAAACCGTCCTGCAGGTTCAACATCTCAACCGGATATTCACCATCCTGGCAACCCGGGAGGTTGCCCTGACCCCGGGCCAGACCATCCATATGTATCTGCCGCCGGAACACATTCTCATATTTTCGCGGAACAGCGGTAAACTTTTCCCCCTGCCGGAGTAGCGCATGGACATCCATCCGATCGACCGCCTCATCACCAGCTGCCGCGAAGCCGCAGCCCGAACCCTCCGCTGTGCTGCTGAACTGACCCGGCCGGCCGTCGTCGTTCATCACAACGACGCCGACGGGATCGCAGCGGCCGCGACCCTGTCACTGACCTTCCGACGCCTTTCCCTCCCTTGCCGGTTGCTGGCCCTGGAAAAGATCCATGCAGCAGTTCTTGAAAAGATTCACGGCGATGCCGGGGAAATGATAATCTACGCCGACCTGGGCGGGCAGTCCGCGCACATCATCGGCCGCTGCGCCGTAAGAAGCCCCCTGGTGGTCATCCTGGACCACCACCTGCCGGGCGGCGCGGTTCCTGCCAATGTCGTTCATCTGAATCCTGAAATATTCGGCATCAGCGGAGATACCGAGGCATCGGCCGCATCCGTTTCAGCTCTGTACGGCATCGAACTATTAAAAGAAGCTTCGCTCTGCTCACCCCGGCTGGAAGCGATGCTGGCGGCGCTGGGGGTCCTGGGAGCGGTGGGCGATGGTCACTTGCAGCCGGACGGCATGACCGGTATAAACGCGCAGTTAATGGCCATTGCACTGGAACACACAGCGATCGTCGCCGGTGCAGACGGGTTTGTCTTTCCCCGTTTCGGCGGCCGGACCGCGCGGGAGATTGTGGCAATCCTGAACCTGCTTGGATCCGTAGGATTCTATGGGGGGCATGCCCGCAAAGGCGTCGCGTTTCTGCTGGGCCGCAACACTGAAGCGGCCGTGCGATTGGCCGATGATCTGCTGGCGATAAAAAACACTGCGTTCGCAATGGAAACCGAGCGCATCCGCAAAGGGGGGCTGCTGCAAACCTCCCGGTTCCAATGGGTCCATGTGGCCGACCGGTTTGCACCCATGGGGGTCAAGGCCATCGGCCTGTTTCTGGAAGCTCTGATCGCGGAAGGGATCTCCTCCCGCGACAAATACCTTATCGGATTTCAGCATCTGCCCGTCGTCATGCCCGCTATCGGCGATCTCAGGCTATGCCTCTCCAAAGTATCCGGCCGGGTCGGACCCGGGCTCACAGCCGCCATCCGGAACGGAAATCTTCCCGACTATATGACGCTGATGCCGGCTGCAACCGCCATGGTCGGCGGCACGGCCGACGGCTGCCACCGGTTCGCGGCCGCCGCCCTCATTAACCGGGGGGATGAAGAAGCGTTCATCATGTTTCTTGAATCGACTCTCCGTGATTATCTAACTTCCGCCGAACAGAAACGTCCTGAAAATTATTGATTTTTTCACATTCCACCGGTAGTCTGCGCGGCCGGCAAGAAAGACTGGGATTCAGGAAGATTTTTTGATACAGAGGGAGAAACGCCCCCCGGCAAACGGACGGGGTCAATCAATTCTTAAAGAGAGGTCTTTATGAAAGCTGTCTGCATACTGGGTAGTCCGAGACCAAAGGGGAACAGCACTATCATCGCAAGGTACTTTTGCAACAGGATTGAAAGCCATGGCGCGGAAGTGCAGACGTTCACCCTGAACCGGCTGTCCTACCAGGGCTGCCAGGCCTGCATGGTCTGCAAAACAAAACTGGACCGCTGCGTGCTCGCGGATGATCTCACCCCGGTGCTGGATGCCGTTCGTGAAGCCGACCTGCTGGTCATGGCAACCCCCGTATATTTCGGAGATATCACCAGCCAACTAAAAGGCTTTATCGACCGGATGTATTCTTTTTTTACCCCGGACTACCGGACGAGCGTCGTCAAGAGCCGTCTGGCCCCCGGCAAAAAACTCGTTTTCATTCAGGTTCAGGGGCGTCCCGATGAAATTAAATTTGCCGATATATTTTCACGCTACGGCGAATTCTGGGACTGGTACGAGATGAACGAACGCTATCAAATCCGATCTTGGGGCGTCCGGGAACTGGGAGAAATCGCAAAAGACAAGGAAGTTTTCAAAAAAGCCGAAAATATTGCCGCCCGTATCATGCGATCATAATTCCGGAACCCGCCGGGTCAACAGCCTTGAAATACAGATAGTCCCCCTTTAACACGGATTACACCGCCGCCTCTCCGTCTTTTGGCGCAAGAGACCAGGGTGCGGCCTGTTTAAAGCGGACCTGGAGGCGCCGGCCGAGCACCAGGGCTTCAGCCAAAAAGGCGCTGCCGATGGCGACATTGCCGACGACGGCGCCGTTTAAATCTGGCCACAACAAAGCTGCACCGCCCACGAGTGCAATGACAGCCAGACGGACGAACGCGGTTACGCCGATGGCAAAGGTTAAGCGAACGGCCGAAAGCATCCCGCGAAACGTGGACGAAAATCCCCAGAAAACCGCCACCAGAAAGGTTAAACGAAGGCCCGGCGTAACATAATCCCGCAGTTCCGGCGTCAGCCCCATGAGACCATCCAGAACCGGGATGCGGAGCGGTGTGAAAAATAAACCGAAGATGACCCCAACAAAGGCCAGTTGCAGCCAGGCCGTAAACTTCAGCAGCGCCGCCAGATCCTCCCGGGAGCGCAGCAGCGTCTGCGCCGTCTGGACCAGGCTTTTGAGGGGCGCTAAAATGGCCCTGACAATCGCATAGGTCACTCCGAAGCCGGCGATGGCCAGATCCGGATTTGAAAGCCGCCCCAGGAAAATGTTGATGATAAACGCAACCCCGTTTTCAGAAGCCTGGGCGATCATCAGCGGCCAGGAAAATCGCCACATCGCCGGATAAGGCACCGGCGTCCCATTGTCCCGCGGCAGTTGTGCATAAAAGGGGAAGGTTGCCGCCGTCATGAACAGCGCCTCGGCCGTCATGCAGGACACCAGGGCGGCGCTGCCGATGGCCGCGCCTTCCAGCCAGAAAGGATATATGAACAGGAAAATGAACAGCGACAGGAGCCGCACGACGGTGGCATACGTAATGAGAATGGTCCGTTTTTGGATGAATGCCAGGGAAAAGGCGATATTTCTTGCCAGAATCGGGTAAATCCAGAGCGCCAGAATACCGGATGCCGCTTTGGCCTCCGCGATGACTTCCGCACCGGCGCCGATCCATTCGCCGAAAACGATATCCCCCAGGTTCGTCAGGGCAATGACCTGGAGAAATGCAAAGGGGAAAAACACGATCACGACGTAAAATTTGACCAGGCGCCAGTAAGAGCGACGATCCGCAATAAAGGAAATACCCGCCTGGATGGCGCTCTGGTTCACACAACTGATCATATTGTTGAGAGTAAAAGCCAGGCTGAACCCCGCCAGGACCAGCAGTGGATCGGTCAGACGGGCAAGAAAGGCCTGGATCACCGAATGCGAGATCTGATGCATTTCCATCATCAGGATCAGCGGCAGGAAAAAAATGGCTACGGCTTTAACGCTGAGTTGTTCACGCATGCGATTTCAGGTCTCTTTTCTTCTCCACTATTGAATAATGCCTCCGGCGACGCTTGTCCGCTCAAGGCGTTTGGGTTCCGGCGAACATAAGCCATCCCCGCCTGAATGTCCAGAACATTCGGGCGGCGGCGCAGGCAATGGCCAGCGGATCACAACCGGAATGTCGCCGGGGAATGAACGATTACGGAATTTTTTTGATTTAAGTCAATGTTAACCGGATTAAACGAAGGTATTTTCATTTTGCTGTAAAAGCCGGGAATGGACCCGGATCGAATCGAAGACAAGGTATTAATTCCCATGACAGGAAGAAAAAAATGACGCCGCAACCCTTGCCTGAAACAAAAAAGACGCGCAAATCGCTTCTTAAAATGCGGGAAAGCCGCCCCGCGAAAACCGGAGCCATGAATATCCGCAGTCGGGTGCAATTGGTAATTTTTATTTTAACCTTAGCCGTCGGCTTTCAGTTTGCCGTCTTTGTATACCAGACGCTGCATCATCAAGCCGTTACCGTTGAACGGCCCCCCGGCGTCGAAGGGTTTCTCCCCATCGGCGCCCTGATGGGGTGGAAACTCTTTGCCGCCACCGGTACATGGGATTCGGTCCATCCGGCCGCAATGGTCATTCTGGGGTTTGCCGGCCTGATTTCCCTGCTGTTGCGCAAGTCGTTCTGCGGTTGGTTTTGTCCGGTGGGCACGCTATCCGAATGGGTATGGAAGCTCGGAAATAAATTTTTCGGAAAAAATTATATGCTCCCCCTCTGGATCGATTATCCTTTAAGAAGCCTGAAATATCTTCTCCTGGTTTTTTTTGTCTGGATCATATTTTCCATGAGTTCGACCGACATCCACGCGTTTCTCCAGGGCCCCTATTATAAGGTGTCCGACGTAAAAATGCTGTTCTTTTTTACAAGGATGTCGGTTCTGACGGCGGCCGTACTTGTATTTCTGGCAGCGGCCTCCCTCGCAGTGAAAAATTTCTGGTGCCGCTACCTGTGTCCGTACGGCGCGTTGATGGGAGTCCTTGCGTTTGCAGGCCCCACCCGAATTAAGCGGAACCCGGACAGTTGCATCGGGTGCGGCCGCTGCACCCGCATATGCCCATCGCACCTGCCGATTGACCGGAAACTCCGCATCCACAGTCCTGAATGCATCGGATGCATGGACTGCACCGAAGTCTGCCCGGTGGAAAACACCCTGCAGCTTAAATCTTCCGGATTCCGCCGAAAAGCCTGGTCGACACTCACCCTCGCAACCGTCATCATCGTCCTGTTTGCAGGCATGGTGTCCACGGCCCGCATCACCGGGCACTGGCAGACCCGCGTACCGCCGGCTGAATTCCGATTGATCCTGCAGAAAATCGATTCCCCGGAACTGACCCATCCCTGAGCACCGGACTTGCACCGGGGTCGTATGAATCCGGCGGAAACCGGAACGCCGGCATCAGTCCATAAAAGTCAACTCGGTATCTTTTTCAGGCAAGGGAATGATGAAAACGGGTTTTTTTGAACGTTGCAGCACCCTTTCGGCCACGCTCCCCAGAAACGCATGGGCAATGCGTCCTTTCCCGTGGGTTCCCATAACGATCATGTCGCAGCCGAATTCATCCACTTTTTCAAGGATCGAATTGGCGGGATACCCCTCGCAGACTTCGATGGCAGCGACAATAAAAGTGGAAGACGGGTCACTCTTTTTTACTTTTTCGCAAAATTTTTGTACACGTTTCTTGATGATATTAACGGTATTGTCTCTGTTTCTGACAGCCCCTTTCACACGTTTGGCCATCAGAAGGTTGTCTTCCAGTTCCGTCATGTCCGGCCGGCTCAACTTTTCATGGACATGCAGGATGATAATCCGGGCGTCGTGTTTTTCGGCATAATCCACCGCGTACTGGAAGGCATATGCCGAATTTCTGGACAGATCGGTCGCATACAGGATTTTTTTGACGCCAAGTTCCATGTTCCCTCCTCTTAATAAAGAAGTTAACGAAAATTCCTGCCGGCGCCTTCAGGCGGCAGTTTCTTCGATTTCAATATCATCCCTGATATCAATGCACCCGATCACGCTTTGGGCCGCGGGACACTTCACGATATAGGTGGAAAAGGCCTCCCGGACATCGGCCCGCTTCTGCGCCGGAACTTTCAGGTGGTACTTAACCCGGATCCGGGTGATTTTGAGTACCCCGTTGACACTTTCGATGTCCCCTTCGACAACAGCCCAGTAACGGTCTTCCGGGGTGGGAATCTTTTTGCCGGCCAACTCCGCGGCCAGTGTTCCCATCATTCAGCCGGCGGTAGCCGCAACAATATGATCCAGCGTGGCGGCATGTTCTTTCTCAGGTTCGATGCGGTAGAATTTTTTGATCCCGCCGTGGACGCCATAGTAGACCGGCTGGTCAAACCCCTCAATGGTAGCCCTTCGAGTGGGGCCCTTTTCCCTTACGATCCGGATCCGCGACGTATGCACGATTTCTCCCATGGTTTCCTCCTTTCAGCTCGGCGCCCCTGCACCCGGGAATCAATAATCAGGCCGTTGGCGCCGATGGGTTCCATATTGAAATGTTTTTTCATTTCAGGCGGGCGGTCAGAAATTCCTGAAAACGCTTCCAGGATTTTTTGTCCGCGGCTTCCTGATAAGCGGCTTCACCAAAAACGGTAAAACCATGCTGCGCGCCGCCGTAGGCGATCATTTCGTGGGGAATGCCGGCCGCTTCGAGTTCTTTTGCCAATCCGGCAAAATTTTCCATGGAAATGGCTGAATCCGCCGTCCCATGCATAATCAGGATTTCCCCGCGGGTTTTGCTGTAATTCTGCCCGTCCGGTGTCTGCAGACCGCCGTGAAACGAGGCAAACCCCTTAAGGTCCGCCCCGGATCGCGCCAGTTCGAGCACCGCCGCACCCCCGAAGCAATAGCCGGCAGCAACGGCATTTTTAACGTCGGCGCCTTTACCCTTGGCCGCATCCAGGGCCGCCTGCATCAATGCCCGCATTTTCGCCCGGTCCTGATAGAGTTCACCGGTATGCTGGCGTTTGTCCTTGATCTCCGTCGGCCGCACGCCGACGCCGAACAGATCGACGGCGAAAACGGCATAACCCGATTCGGCCAGCATGTCAGCCCGCTTGACCTCGTAGCCGGTCAGGCCGTCCCAGTCGTGAATCAGAAGTATGAGCGGCGCCTTTTCTGAAGGACTGACGTAATACCCTTCATAGGTTTTCCCGTCCACCTGGTAGAGCACTGCGGCGCCGGATGCACCGAATAGGACCCCGGGAACCGTCAACAACAATATCGTATATATGACATAAAGTTTCATGGCAACCTCCATTACGTTTCATCATCAGGAAAAACCGCACCCGCTGCAAAACAGCTTTCCCTCTCAGGTTCCAAAATGCGGTTTTGTTCACCCTGTTATTTGCATTATGCTGAAAGTCGCCCATAGTTTGATTGAGAACCATAACCAAATGAATCTGAATACCCTGTTATTGTTATCCTTTTCTACACTGTGTCATGTTTTTTATGCAAACGCAGGGTTTATGTCGCAAGGTAATGCACCCACTGCGCCAAGTCGAGCCGTCTCGGTCGAAAAATATGAGGTGTAAAGAGATGGGACTGTTTGTAAAAGCGGTCAGGGCTTGGGGAAAACGCTGCGCCCGCAAGACAGTAATCAGGATGCGGGAAATTGATTTGTTCCGAACCTGGAGATTTCCGGTTCTTTGTTTATACCCTGTTCCATCTCGGACGCCACAGATTCTGCCAAAAAGCGCCCGTACCCGCATCCGTGATATCTTTCTGTTCTTTCAAAATTCCGGTTATCTTTTTTACATTTCGGCTTAAAGCCCAACGGATTTCATCATCAACTGAAAAACCTATTTTTATAAGCATTTCGCCCATCTTCAGGTAATTCCCCGGATCCCGGTCGCGCCGGGTATCCGCCTCCCGGATTGGCTTCGTCAGGATTTCGCCGATCCTCAGGTTTTGGGTTGACAATGCCGCTGCAAGCTCATCCGGCGTGATCAGGCCCCTGGAAACGAAAGTATCGCCGATTCGTTTTTTTTGAAAAAATTTTTCCTGAAATACACGACCGCTGTGATACGCAAACGCCGTGAACATCCATGCGGCAATCACAAAAAAAGCGATCATGATTAAAAAACCGGCGATTCCCTTACCGAATCGGATTACATCAGGGACGACGCCGACAGGCAGGGGCATATAGAGTAAAGAAAAATAGGCAAACATGAAAAAGTTAAACAAAAACATAATCAGGGACTGCGCCGCCCGGTTGCGGCCGTACAAAATGTATACTATTTTAAATGCAGGTTATCTTTTATGGAATCACCCCGGAATCCGCTCTTTTTGAACGGGTTCGGAATCGTATGTTGACAACCGTCGTAAGCGTGAATATATTCGTTCCAACAAACATTCCCGATGTAAAATTAATGCTTGCCAAGACGGAATTTATGGTATAGACAACTGCGCGACGGTGATTTCCGTCACAAATTAGGAATCCAACCAACCTCTGCATCAGCAGTATTCAGTTTCTGGTTATTCCCCTTTTTATGCGTTTGATTAACGTAAGTCTCTGTATTTACGGCAGACAGCCA
>ENA-OSEO01003468-OSEO01003468.1-sediment-metagenome-genome-assembly--contig:-NODE-3468-length-18623-cov-4.241885_pt1 | contig 18623 bp, 20 predicted proteins | sample MGYA00237883_ERZ534232 | MGnify/ENA metagenome assembly ERZ534232
GAGCTTCACCAGGCGCCACTCCTCACGAAAAGCGCCATCGTCGACAAACTTTTCGAGCTGTTGGAGCTCCTCGGGATTGCCGACCCAGAGCTCACCGATTCTTTCGCTGATGAGCCGGCTCAGTCCGGGATTGCTGAGTACCATAAAACGCCGCGGAGTGATCCCATTGGTCTTGTTGCTGAATTTATCCGGCATCATCTCGTAAAAGTCACGCAGAACGTCTTCTTTGAGCAGGCGGGTGTGAAGCTCCGCCACCCCATTGATGGCGTGACTGCCGGCGCAGGCCAGATGTGCCATGCGCACATAGCGTCCGCCGCTTTCGTCGATTAGAGACATCCTCACCACCCGTTCTTCGTCCCCCGGAAATCTGTTCCTGACTTCCTCGAGGAAGCGCCGGTTGATCTCAAAAATGATCTCCATGTGCCTGGGGAAAAGACCGGCGAACAGATCGACCGGCCACTTCTCGAGCGCTTCCGGAAGCAGGGTATGGTTGGTATAGCCGAAAGTGTTGCGGGTGATCTCCCATGCCGTCTCCCAGTCCATATCGTTTTCATCGATGAGAAGGCGCATCAGTTCGGCAATGGCTATGGCGGGATGGGTATCGTTGAGCTGGATGGCAAAGCGACTGGAAAACCGACTCAGTTCTCCTCCGAGCAGCTTGTAAAGTCGCAACATGTCCTGCAGGGAACAGGAAACGAAAAAATACTGTTGTTCAAGCCGTAATTGTTTTCCCTGGACCGGTTCGTCGTTGGGGTAGAGCACCTTGGTGATATTTTCTGAGTAGATCTTTTCATCTACGGCCCCATAGTAATCGCCTACATTGAAGGCCTCAAACTCAAAAGATTCAACCGCTTCAGCCTTCCAGAGCCGCAACAGATTGCAGGTGTTCACACGGTATCCCAGGATGGGGGTATCGTACGCGACACCCTTCACCGTCCGGTGGGGAATCCAGCGAACCCGGTAGCGACCTTGATCGTCCTCATAGGGCTCGGTGCGCCCCCCAAAATTCACCTGGTAGGCGATCTCCGGTCGAGCCATCTCCCAAGGGTTGCCTAATTTTAACCACTCGTCAGTACGTTCCACCTGCCAACCATCTCGAATCTCCTGATCGAAAATACCGAACTCATAGCGGATGCCGTATCCAATGGCAGGAATCTCAAGGGTTGCAAGGGAATCAAGATAGCACGCTGCCAGCCTGCCCAGCCCTCCATTGCCAAGCCCCGGCTCCTCCTCCTGGTCGAAGATGGCCTGAATATCAAGCCCCTGTTCCGCAGCCGTCCTGCAAACTTCCTCGTGGATGCCCAGATTGATCAGGTTGTTTTCCAAATGGGGGCCAAGCAGGAATACGGCCGAGAGATAACTGACAATCTTAAAGTCTTCTCTGCCCAGTTGCTCAACCGTTTTGATCCAGCGGTGCAAAAGCTGGTCCCTTACGGTGTAAGCGAGTGCCATGTAAAGGTCGTTTTTGGTGGCGCCCTCCGGAAATCGCCCCTGAGTGTAAAGGAGGTGTTCACGAAAGGTGCGTCTCAGGCCTTCGATGCCAATGTCTGAACGGCTGCCGATGCTAACACCTGCTGCTGATTGCTTGGATTTTGATTTCTTTACCATCTTGCGACTCCATGATGCTTGTCATTCGCTGAAATCCACCGTCAAACCGTCGAGCGCAGCCAGGTGGGAAATAAGATCCTCAACGCGCGAACTGTAGCCCCACTCGTTGTCATACCAGGCGATCACCTTGACAAGTGTGCCATCCATGATTTGCGTGAGCTGAGGGTCGAAGATGCTCGAGTGACTGTTCCCGATGATATCAGTGGAGACAATGGGATCTTCCTGATATTGGAGGATGCCTTTCAGATCACCCTCAGCGGCCTTCCGAACCGCTTGATTCACCTCTTCCTTGGTCACCCCCTTGTTGAGCTCCACCGTCAGGTCCACTACACTTCCGTCCGGCACCGGGACCCGCATGGCCATCCCGTCAAGCTTGCCGGCCAGTTCCGGAATGACTCGACCGATTGCGCGCGCCGCCCCGGTCTCCGTTGGAATGATGTTCATGCTGGCATGACGTGAACGGCGAAAATCCTTGTGAGGCGCATCCACCAGTCGCTGATCTGCGGTGAACGCATGCACTGTGGTCAGGAGTCCGCGCTTGATGCCAAATTCACGGTGCAGTACCAAAGCGAGAGGCGCTGCACAGTTAGTGGTGCAGCTGGCATTGCTGATGATCCGGGCTTCTTTGGTCAGGACATGATCATTCACCCCGAGCACGACGGTGCTCTCCAGATAGTCCTTGGTTGGTACCGTCACGATCACTCGTTTGGCTCCGGCCCTGAGATGACTTTCGAGCTCGCTGATCTTGCGGAACCTTCCGGTGCTCTCGATGACATAGTCTACCTCCAATTCGCGCCATGGAAGCTTTTCGGGGTCCTTCTCGCCGTACACTTTAAACGGATCGTTGTCGATGGTCAGGATGTCGCCCTCAAGACGGACCTCGCCTGGATACAACCCGTGGACGCTGTCGTATTTGAAAGCGTAGGCGAGATGCTCCGGACCGGTGAGGTCATTGATGGCTACCACATCGAAATGCTTGCGCATTTTTGCGATACGGGTGACAATCCGGCCGATCCGGCCAAAGCCATTGATTGCAATCTTGGGAATAGCCATGGTGAACCTCCTGTGTAGGTTTGTTGTTTGATCAATGTGTCCAGTCCTTGCTCCTCGTGGGGCAGCGCCTGACCGATCCAAATAAGCCTGTCATTAGGGTGTTAAGTGGAGCTTATATTTCCCCTACCTCCTTGAAAAGGAGCCAAAAGAGCTGAGGTATTCTTTAGCAACTTTCTCGGCTACGGCATGCCAGGATGGTCATATCGATTCCGGCTGACCTGTTGACGCCAGCACGGTGCTCCATATTCGCCCTGCCAGATCGATGTTCTTACGTTTGGAGACGGCCAGATGAATGGGTACATGAGTGAACGCACCACCCCAGTCGCCCACCACCATATTGGTTCGTCCGGCCATGCCCGCATGCACAGCGTTTTGGCCGAGGAGCAGGCAGAAAGCCGAGTCATGAGCATTGGCCGGGACGCTTCGTATGGTATAGCTGGGGTCGATGTATTTGAGGTTGATCTCCTTCCCGAGTCTCTTGAAATGGGCATTGATCTGATCGCGCAGAAAGCTCCCGATATCTCCAAAACGGATATTTCCGGAAGCATCCCGCTGCTGCGTGCTCAGCATGAGATCCTGGCCTGCTCCTTCTCCCACCACGATTACCGCATGGCCTTTCTTGATCAGCCGCTGTTCAAGAATTTTTAGAAAGCCCTCAAGGCTAAATGGAAGCTCCGGAATCAGGCAGTAGTTCACATCGTTGTAAGCCAGGGCAGCGAATGCAGCAATGAAGCCAGATTCGCGCCCCATGAGCTTCACCAGGCCAATGCCGTTCCTCGCTCCGTTTGCCTCGGTATGGGCCGAATTGATCGCAGCTCCGGCCTCGGTAACAGCCGTCTCAAAACCGAAGGACCTCTGCACATAGGATATGTCGTTGTCGATAGTCTTGGGGACTCCAATCACGGCGGTCTTCAGCCCGCGCTTGCCGGCTTCCTCCGCAATCGCCTGGCCTCCCCGCAAGGTGCCGTCCCCTCCTAGGGTGAAGAGAATCCCTATCTCCATTCGTTCCAGCGCATCCACCATCTCGGAGATTTTCTGAGGCCCCCGGGAGGAACCGAGGATCGTTCCTCCCTGCTCATGGATCCTTGCCACCGACTTTAGATTCAACTCTATGGGCACGTGTTTGTGCCGATAGCTGAGTCCCTCATATCCATAAGGGAAGCCAAAAACGCTCTGCACTCCGTAATGGTGGTAAAGGCTCAGTACGATTGCTCGAATGACATCATTCAAACCAGGGCAAAGACCGCCGCACGTCACGATCGCGCATTTCAGTTCGGGGGGATTGAAATAAATCTTTTCTCTGGGACCGGCCTTTTCAAAGAAAGGCGGGGTCTTGCCAGCCTTGAAATATCCTTCGATTTTCCGCAGGTTGTTGTCATAAAGCACATGGTCATCGTCATCGACGAAATGCACACTGGACATGGGGGACTGGATGCGACACTCGCCCAGTCGGGATATGGTGAAGTCGGGTTTACTTTCACGCATAAAGCGTCTCCTTGATCGTTTTCATACACTTTCCAGACGGCTGTTGCCCAACAACTCGTTAAAGTAGTCGGTCATCCGCCGCCCTAACGGATCAAAGTCGAAAGATAGATTAAGGGGAATAAAACCTCCCCTAGAAGTCGCTCAAAATAATACAAACACTATGTGGGGGTGTGCTATTGGACTTTGGTCCAATAACGAAGTCCGGCGTTCCTGGTATAATAGAAGCATTTGCTATCCGGCTTAAAGCAGGTGTCTCGGTTGCCAGGATACAAGTTTTTGTCATCTATCAATCCTTGCAATCTCGAGGAGTGAAATCAGCAGTCGGGACCGATCATGGATGAATCGGGAGAAGTGTACAAAGTTCATCAAGCAACTGATTTTGGAGAAAAGCAATAGTGGAAGCAGGAAAAAAATGAGAAAGAAAGGAGCGGATATGTCGGCGGGGAATATACCTAAACTGTTGTTGATGTTCTATCTGGCATTGGGCCCTTCTCTAGCTGCCCACTCAGAGGAGCAACTGTTCTATGACATGAGCAGGATGCAAAAGGAGATCCAAACCGATAAGAAACAGTTCATTGCAAACAATATGCAGTTGACCCCAACCGAAGCTGAGAGCTTCTGGTCACTTCATGAAAGCTATGAGAAGGATTTTGAAAGGCTCAATGCTCGTTCACTCAAATTGATAGAAGAGTATGCCGCCAGTTTTCAGTCGCTGTCTGATGAAGAGGCGAAACGGTTGCTGAACGATTATCTCGTCATTGAAAGAGACCGGCAAAAGACCCGCGAGTACTATGTCGGGAAATTTCGCAGCATAATTTCTGCCAGGCAGGTTGCGCGCTTCTATCAACTGGAAAACAAAATCCAAGCACTGGTGAACTATGATTTGGCTACAAGAATTCCACTTGTCAAATGATCAGGCCGTCTTGATCTAATTTGAAGACTCGTCCGCCGCACTCCAACCCATCCTGTTGGCGTCGCCGGTCGTAGAAGGACTAGATGAGATCGAGATTCGAGATAGGGATTCACTGACCTTGCTAGAGAGTTGGAAACAATGGAATCCTTTAAATAACCACGATAATAATATTTGGCAAGATACTGCAATGCATAATATAATTAATAAGTTGCCGGCCAAAGTACGTGTGCAGCAATTCTGCAATGAGCTGTCGTCTCGAAACTCCGAAATGGTAACAAAATGGCACAATCAAGATGTACAATTATTCAAGCACTATCCGCCCTCGGACCCAAAGGCGGAGCCTGGACAACGCTGAAAGCGGGAGAAGAGCATGAGGTCTAATTACTGTAAAGTTTTTTTGGTGCTGGTTGCGTTGCTCTCGTTTTTGCCTTTTTTCAATCAGCCGGGTTTCTGCAGCAGCATGAGCGCCGTTAAGATGGCCTCGGCGAACGCGGATGCCGAACAAAAAGAAAAAACCATCCAAATTCCCGAGCAGCTTGACGAACAGCGCATTAACGCTTTCCTTGCCGGACTGGACGACGAGCAGGTGAGGCGTCTTTTGATCGCTGAACTGAAACGGTCGGCATCCTCCGTTCCGGAGAGTCAAAAACGCGAGCTAAGCGGTTTCGCAAAAATCATTGCCGGGATTGAAGAGCTCTCTGAAGTTCTGCGTCAACGGTTGAGAGACATCCGCTCCGGAGCGCGAACCGCACCAGATCATTTGCCTGAGGCTCTTGGCAAGCTGCATGGCAAGGGCGGAAGCGGAAGAGTTCCGTGGACACTTGCCGCCTTGTTGAGCCTTTTCGTTGCTGGAGCCGCCGCGGAATGGCTGTTCAGGGTCTATATCAGAAGGGTGCGCACACGAATTGACAGCATCACTCCCGCCAACTGGTGGGCTAAAGCAAAAGATATGGCGATGCGCTCCGCCATCGATCTTATCGCAATATTCATATTTATCATGGCGAATTTCATCGTCTTTTTTATCTTTTACGACACAGGGGAATTCGCCCAATTTCGACGACTGATCTTAGTGACATACCTGGCCGTTGTGCTGCTTGTTCGAGCCATCGCATTGCTTTCCTCTTTTCTTCTGGCCCCGGATTCTCCCAAGCTTCGGCTGCTGCCTTTGACCGACGCAACCGCCCGCTATCTCCACCGATGGGTATTAGGCATTTCTGTGGTCATGGGAATTGGCTTATTAGTCAGTTCAATGTTGGAGCTCCAGAGAGCCAGTGAGGCCGGCATAATTCTGGTGAATGCCACAGCTGCATTAGTGGTAGTCCTTTTGGTCATTTTTCTCCTGTGGGAAAATCGACTTGTCGTTGCACGAATCATTTGCCGAGAAGCCACTGAAGGAGTGGATCGCAAAATGCTTTTGCGGGTGCAGCTGGCCGAGTATTGGCATCTGTTGGCCATTCCTTATCTCGTTGTCATTTGGGGTGTCTGGGTACTTTACCTGTTGGTTGGGCGCCCCGATTTGGTGTTCCCGATATTGGCCCTGATGTTATCGATGCCGTTATACATTTTCCTGGATTGGATAGGCCAAACGGCACTCGACACGGCTCTCGGGCTGGTCCACAACCCGAAAGCGGCAGCGGACGAGGGATGTGAATTCGATGTAGAGGATGAGGTGCAAACCCCACAAGCAGAGGATCAAGGGGCAGGAAAGGAGCTGACGCAAGTTGAGCGTTTTGTTCCTATTTTGCGGCGCTGTTTGAGTTTTTCGATAGCGGGAATTGTCTTTTTCTGGCTGTTGAGATTATGGGGCTTCGATGTTCAAATCGGCAAGGCGATCACCCAGGCGGCATTCAAAATCGTTGTGGTGATATTGATCGGCTACGTAGCGTGGAAGCTTGCTGAAAACGCCATCAACCGCAGGCTTGCGAAGATCGAACAGCTGACGCCTGATGACGAAGCGGAGGAAATGGGAGGCGCGGGTGGAAGTCGCGTTGGGACTTTGCTTAAAATTTTTCGAAAATTCCTCCTGTTCACCCTGCTCACTATGGTGGGCATGATTATTCTCTCGGCCATTGGTGTGAACATCGGCCCTCTGCTCGCCGGCGCCGGCATTGTGGGACTTGCCATCGGCTTTGGTTCTCAAACCTTAGTGAAAGACATCGTTTCGGGAGTTTTCTTTCTGATCGATGATGCTTTCCGCCTGGGCGATTATGTGGAGTCGGGAAGCGTAAAGGGCACTGTGGAAAATATCAGCATAAGGTCGCTTAGGCTCCGCCACCCGCGCGGCATGGTTTATACGGTTCCTTATAGCGATCTCGGATCCATCTCGAATTATTCCCGCGATTACATCATCTTGAAGCTTGAGTTTCGAGTGCCGTATGGAACCGATATCAACAAGGTCAAGAAGATTATCAAAAAGATAAATGACAAGGTAGAACAAGACGAAGAGCTCGGACCAAAGCTGCTGGCCCCCATTAAATCCCAGGGGGTGAAAGAACTGGATGATTCGGGCATGATCATGCGCATCAAATTCAAGACCAAGCCGGGGGACCAGTTCGGCATTCGCCGCGAAATATTCAGCCGATTACAGACCGCTTTTGAGAAAAGTGGCATCCAGTTCGCCCATCGGCAAGTCATCGTTCAGCTGCCTCAGGAAAAAACAACCTCGCCAACTGCAGCAGGAGAATCCGGAGACGCTGCATCCGCAGATCGCAGCACACAAGTTCTATCCGCCGGCGCAGCGGCAGCAATTGCAGCTGCCATGGCTGAGGGAGAACAGCTGCAGAAAGAATCGGATAAGAAGTCGGACTGAGGCTGAAATCAAACGACATCCAACCTCTGGGAGAGAAAAACTGCAATGCTCCAAAGGCCGCTTCTCAATCAAAGAGCCCTATGGTTTGGGTAAATAGCCCACTCCAATTCCCAATACAATCGTTCGCTTGTAGAAAAAAAATCCTCTTAACGATGGCGCTGTTCCTCGTCCAAATGCCTGCCCAGCTGGATTTTTGGCCGCTGCTAATAAAGGTCTTTTTGTGTCACCAATGTGTCACCTTTTCCAGTTAGCATATGCGTAACTATGCGTCTTCATTCACACCGTGCACGGCATGCACGAAACGGATAGGAAACATGGGTTGCGGTGAATGCGTCGCAAAATCCAATAGTTATGGTTTATGGTTGTACCAATAGAAAAATACCTTGGGAGCAGGGGGTCGGAGGTTCAAATCCTCTCGCCCCGACCAGACTTGGGAGAAAAATCAGCGGGTTGGTCACAACGGCTACCCGCTCTTTTTTTTTGTTTTTTGCGCAATTTTGGCTTTTGTCTACCAAATGTCTACCTCTCTTTCTTTCCACCTTGCTAGCCAAAGTCTTTGCCCACTGCCTGGTAATGCTCAGCAAGGCGTTCCTGCCTGGACAACTTATGCTCCGAAGTGCGATGCTGTGATCATGCGTAAAGTCCAGAAAACCGACCAGAGTCAATGTCATCGATGAGCTGTCGCAAGGCGTTGAGACTTTTATCCCGGATATTACTGCGAACGCGTTGAATGGTTTCCCACCTCGTCGAGCACAAGGTAAAGTCCGGCATCCACGAAGGATATTAAAGAAGAAATTGATATCCTTCATTTGTTTGTGTGTCAGCTAACGTTGGGAACCACTTATCTTGTTGAGCTCGTTGTCGAAAGAAAAAAGAGCTGCGTTCGAACCTGCAGCCTTTACGCAGAGGATGCAATCGACAATGTCCAGGTTCCGTTCAGAAAAGAGAGTCAGGGCGCGGATGAGCTCTTGCCGATCCGGGTTTGCGATGCCCTTGTAGTGAAGCATATCAATGAGGCTTTCCGCCGTCTTATTTTTTGGGACCTTGTAGATCTTGGTAAGGACGTAAATACACTCGGCGATCACGCTCTCAAGAATAACGGCCTTGGTGCTCCCCTCCTTGACCTTGTCAAAGAATTCCTTTGCCCTGACGAACAGGGGTTCATCATCTCTTGTGAGATATTTGATGAGGATGTTCGTATCAGGCAGACTTTTTACTGGTTTTCTCACGCACTGCCTCTTCCCATGCTTGATCTTTCATCTGCTTTATGGACCTGCCCGGTTCGACGTTCCTGGCGTATTCGCTGAGAGATCCGGCGGCATCCTTTACCGCCCTGATCACGACTTCATCATTGACCACCTCAAAATAGACGGCCGTTGCTTTCAGTCTCTCGCGAATTTTTTTCGGGATGGTGACCTGTCCCTTTCGGGTGATTTTCACTGCCTCTGTTGCCATGATCGCTCACCTCACCTTTTTTGGATAGTACTACACCAGATAAATGTAATACCTTTTCAAAAAAACTGTCAACTGCAACAGAGTAAGAGTAATTTTCAGCGGTGGCTTCCACGCCTTGACCTCAGCCGCTGTCATCCCAAGCGCTTTGGGCCTCCTCGGCCAGGTACCTATCAAAGTAATCGCCCATGCGTGTTCCGGGTGTTTTTCGTACGGATCGTCTTTCGGCGGCTTCTTTGGTCTTTCTCTGGCGGGAAACAATCGCTGGCTGTGTCGCTCCCGCTTGACAAATCCCGTAAGTTGTTGAAATGGGACTTTCCAGCAGCTATATTGATTTAGTGATTTTGACCTGTCTTTGGCCTGACTGTATTCGCGAGGACCGAGGGACTTAAATGAATAGAGAAGAACTGCTCAAGCGGGTGAGCATCGATCCAAATATCTGTTTTGGAAAACCCTGCATCAAGGGGCATAGGATATGGGTTTCTCTTATATTGGACCTGTTGGCCAGCGGAATGTCCATTTCTGAAATACTCGATGACTATCCAGGCTTGGAAGCAGCAGATATCTATGCCTGCATTGCTTACGGAGCCGAAATGGCTCGAGAACGGTACATTGACATTCCGATGGCAGCGGACAAATGAAACTCAAATTGGATGAGAATATCGGCTCCAGAGGAGCCGGACTTCTGCATGCCGCCGGGCACGATGTCACTACAGTCCTGGAGCAAAATCTTTGCTCGTCACCGGAATAAGAGCTGATTTCAATCTGTTGCAAGGAGCAGCGCTGCCTTGTAACGCTGGATCTGGATTTCGGCAATCCCCTCCTGTTCAAGCCAGATGAGTACTATGGAATTGCAGTCCTACGTCTTCCACCAAGACCCGGGCCTAAAGATCTGGACAACGCTGTCAAAACGCTGATTGCAGGACTGGCACGAGACAATATCGTGAAGAAGCTCTGGATCGTCCAACCAGGCCGAATACGGGAATATCAGAGTTCTCAAGATGCAGGCTAATGTAGAGCTGCACATCAAACCAGAAAAGATCAAATGATACGCGGGTCAAGGAATGTTTTTTCTTCCTTGACCAAGAGACACTCCATGCGATTGTTCCGAGAAATACTGAATCGAATTGTCTACCAGAGTAACGCCGATAGAAAAATGATCGCGGAGAGGACAACTGCTTCTTCCATAAACTTGCCTGCAATCGATGAACATGCAACCAGCTGAGTCAAGAGCAGACCCCTTTACGCTCTGCAACTACTGGATTTCGCGAGGCTCCAGGACTAGATCGATGCCATCAAGGATCTGTCGAACCCGTTTTTTCGAGAGAGTTCCTATGAGGTCCCCCAAATTGCTCTTACCCACTGTGAAAAGCTGTGAGACCATTACCACACTTTGCTTTGGAAGATTGGCTTCTCCAGGCTCAAGAAGGACATTACCCGGTACACTGGCTCGCTTGAGATTGGACGAAAGTGCGCAGACAATTACCGTGTTGATGCGACTCTGATTGAACAGATTGTTCTGAACAACAACATGGGGATGGATGTAGGCAAGCTCAGAGCCCGACGGCTGATCATCCAATTCAATCCAGAAGATATCTCCTTGCTGGATCACCATTCCCCCTTCACCACCTTCCGTTGCTTGTGGGGCATCTTACGGAGACGCTCCTGTTCATCTGCATCCGGCATATCCTGGTAGGCTTCATCGATGCACCGGAGAAGCTCCTTGTTCTGGTGATGACGAATAAAATCTTGAAGCGCCAATGCAAAAAGACTACTGCGCGACACCTTCAGCTCACGGGCGACGCGTTCGGCCTGCTCGAATAGCGTCTTTTCAATCGAGATCGCGGTCTTGATGTTTGCCATCTTGTTATACCTCCATTCTTGCTTTCAGTATAACCATGCGCAACCTCTTCTGTCAACCTGAGCATGCGACCCTGCATCTAGGCTAAATTTGCTGGAAAGGTGGCTAATCGGGATAGGAAGAAACCTCGCGGCCACCTCCCTTGTCACCGGTGACATCCTTCGGTCTTGCCGGAGTGCAAAGCGCTGAGCCGACGGACATTCAGTTCATGCCATTGCTGTTTGGGAGTCTGACTGAGGCCCAATTCGAAAGGGTTGGATAGGCCACAGAACCCCTACCGCATGAACTGAGGAGCGACTCCTGGAGCAATCCGCGATGAGCAGACAAACGTTGTAAGGAGCTAAGCCAAGGGGATCGTGAATGATATTTCCCCTTCATCATCCAAGTGCAACGTTGGATTGCCCTTGATCCCATGTTGCCGAAAGATTGCCATTACATCGTGGGCGTGGAGAGGATGACGATAGTCTATACCATGTACCGACACAAATGCGCTTGCCAGACCATGCAATGTGGTATGCGCTTGACACGTGGGCGTACTCCTCGCCCGGTCACACAGAGCAATCCAAACCGCCAAAAGGTAAACATCACGAGGGAAACGAATCCGTATGTCCTTGAAGGAGCTTACCTTTATCTCTTCCTGACATTCTCCGCTCATCGCTCTTCTGGAATTAACCATTCCTGCCTCTCAGCTACAATTCTTGCTGAAACGTTAGAAAAAATGTCTCATGTCAAGGGCTGACCCCATTGCTCCACATGTCTACACGCTCTCTGATGTTTTCAACCAGTTCCTGCAACTGAGGAGAGCATTCAGGCAAGAAGTCCAGATGGAGATACTTCGCATTTCTCAGTTTCTTCCCAAATGGAAGCTCTGCGATTAAGTGTTTGTAGTTCTCATAATTTATCGCCATAGAATGCGCTCACTTACGCCCGCTTGATGCCCTCCTGGCTCATTTCGTCTGCTTTGCTTTTCTAATGCAGAATGACCCATATGGCCGTTGAATGACAATGAAAAATCTACTGAATAGCGGAAGCCACTCTCGATTTTTGCCGTTTGACTTGCTCGTATTATCGAACGCGACTTTGTCCGAATGTGCATGGTATCCATCTACTCTGCAACCATGTGATCGTGTCAGAAAATGTTTCCAAAATAGCGGTGATAGGCTATACAAAGATGAGTGAAAGGCATAAGCAGATGCATACTTGAAGTGATTCGAAAGCAACTGCTTGCTGCAACTCAAGATTACCAAAGATTTGTAGGCAGGAGTTGGCTATGCCATTGCACCTCACGGTTGAATACCCTGACAGGCTGCCCGATGCTCTGCAGACGACACGAGCCCACTTCGAGCAGGAAGCGAAGATGGCCATGGCAGCCAAGCTGTTTGAAATGAAACGCTTGTCTTCCGGGATGGCTGCCACCCTGGCAGGTGTGGATCGGGTCTCTTTTCTTTTGAATTTGCATCGCTACGGAACCGCTATGATCGATTTGGAAGAGGAAGAGCTCCTATCGGATCTGGAAAATGCCTGAGAGGAAAGACCTTGTCATCAATACCGGGCCGATTATCGCTATCGTAGCTGCCTTCAACGATCTACGCGTTCTCGAATTCTTATACCGTAAGGTGTTGGTACCTTACGAAGTGTGCCAGGAAATTGAGGCAAAAGGTACCACAGGTTTTGCCGTTCCCCAATTCAAAGAAGCGGAATGGCTGCATAAGTGGCCAACCCCTCTAGCGATCTCGTCGTTTTTGTTGAACTCTTTGGACCGTGGAGAAGCTGCTGTCATACAGCTGGCGTTGACATATGGCGTATCCACGGTTTGCGTCGATGAAAGCGCTGGCAGACGGATGGCTAGATTGAACGAATTATCGCTAACCGGTTCCATTGGGATCCTGCTTAGGGCCAAGAAAGAAGGATATCCGATCTCTGTTAGGCAAGGGGGATCTTCCAACGGAACACGAGACTGTCAAGTTTCATATTAGAGAAACAAATCAGCAAAGATTTCAAGACATCAGAAAGGGTCCTTCCTCTCAAGTATTTGAAGCTTCCCTCCACAGAAGAGCTTTTGGTCCAGCGAGCTAAAAAGCGTCCCGGAGTTGTTCTCTCGACTGGGATGGATTTGTTTCCAGAAGTCGCTCGCATGCTTCGACAAAAAGGCAAAAAACATCTCCAGGAGGACGCTCATTTCGTGATTCCCTGCTATCGTATCCAGGGGGAAGCGTTTGGCAGTGGGTTCCCATTGGAAATGCTTCCACGCATCCAGTGTCTTTTATATCGGCAATTCTTCTATCTGCCGCCCAGCAAGAGATTCAAAGCAGGTATCTCGCGTTTCGACAGACTACAGGTGATTATCGGAAGCGATCCCGCTGCCATCTCTCCAGCGGACTTGGCGCTATCCCTAATGATTTACGACCTCTTCATGGCTATGTTCCTGTTCTGCATCTCCGGCAAAGAGGATGAAGAATTGCTTGCCTTGCGAGACATCCTTCGCGAAGCATATGTCTCAGATGCTTAAGAAATAGCCATTGCTCCATTTTCGTGTGATTGACCCGCCGTTTGGGTGCTGATACTGTGCATTATTCTTAAAGATATTCGGAGCCTGGGCACTTGGCCATGGTGCACGCCGATTAGGCCTCGATACTGTCGAAGCCCTCAATTTACTTTGTCCAATTAGTCAATAGCGTCCCCACGCCCCCCGGCAGTGCGGAACCGGAGTGCATCGCCCGCTACATCTCTCCTGCCTTCTGCTCTCTGCCCCTTCCCCATTTACCCGCTTAATCCTTAATCCTCTAATCCTTAATCCTCACCCCCGGGAATCCTCTGCAAAGCTACGGGAACACGTGATGCAGAAAAAAGTGGCCCGCATCGTATCCGGCCGCGATCTGGCCTTGCTGATCGCCCAACGGCTCAGTGACCCGAACTTCAACGTCGAAATGGAACTCCGCCGCATTTTTGTTTGACCGGCGCGGCGGCACTGGGTTCGGCAAGAGGAAGTCCAACTGCTGGAAACTGAAGAACTTAAGGACGTCCCTCCTTTTTGCGCCAAGCCTGGCTGAGAACCATTGAGCAGAACAATTTGTCAGCTGCTGCGATTTCATTGGAAAAATAGGTACTTTTGCCTATTGTAAAATAAAGCTAATCTGCTACGTTGAACGCGAAGATCGCTTTCTTTACCGAAGGGCAAACCTTCCGAGAGGATGGGGCGCAAAGCCACCGGTCCAGCAAGGACAGCGGGGTTGTCAGGTAAATGTTCAGTAAGGCATGCCAGGAACCCGCTTGTACTCTTGGAGGCGGGTTTTTTGTTTGGAAATCGTGGTTGAGATCTCATGCCGGCTTGGCACAGGAAAGTGTATAGACGTACGTGGATACAAGAGGAAATCAGCGATGGACGATAATGGAATCTGGCCAGTGACGTTCGTTTGTTGGAAATCACGAGCTAAAGAGGCCCTTGATGCCTTCCAAAAGGGACAGTTTGAAGCCTGGGTGGGCAAAGGCATACATGTTCGAAAGGGAGCTCAATTTGCGGCTGTCCTTGAGGACGGAAGGATCCTCGCAATCGGAGAAGTCGTTAAGATAACGCAATATACCTATGATATCTCACTTCAAGGCATTGCCGCCAGCATAGAACAGGCACCTGTCCTCTCGGGCCGCTGGCTCGATAAAATGAAGGCCGTGCCCAGACCTTTCCTCAAAGGACCTATTTCGGGCATCATCGTACGACCAGAAGATAAAGATCAAAACCTTGATTTTAAATGGTTCGATGACGTTGTAAAGTTTGCTCGAAAATCATTCGTAGAAAATGGGAGGTCATGCAACGGCGCGACTGCCCCGGCTGAAGCGAAAACCGAAATGCCAAACGACATAGAAGAAAATAAGTCGGACCCAGGAAAGGACGAACGCGAAGCTTTGTTGAGAGGGTGGATTCCACCCGCTCTTTCAGGACTGCTCGAAGATTACGTACGCGCTGATGAATGGGAACTGGTGGTCGCCTACACGTTCCGCGCCTTGGGCTGTCAGGTCGAAATCCGTGGCAATTCAAAACCCGGCAGTGCAGAACCGGATTGTATCGCCCGTTATACTTCTCCAGCCGGCCAAATAGTTGAACTGATCATCGACGCCAAGGCCGGTCGCTGGGCAGCACCGGTTGAAGACATAAGAGCCATGCGGGATTACCTGCAACTGTCCATGCCGTATTCTTATCCACTATTTGTGGCCAATACCCTTTCACGGGACGCATCTTCCAAGCTGAAAGAACACGTCATGCAGGGAAAGGTGGCACGAGTCGTATCCGGCCGCGATCTGGCTTTGCTAATCGCCCAGCGGCTCAATGATCCGAACTTCAACGTCGAGATGGAGCTGCGCCGAATCTTTGTTTAAGCGGGTCACTGTGGCTGGTTAATGCCAAAAAGAAATTCACCAAATAAAAACTGAATAACTAAAAAGCGTGTCTTGCCACATAAGCCATCGCTTAAGAAAAATGTCTCATGTCAAGGGCTGACCCCTTTTCCTCCTGCCTCCGGGCCAGCCGTCATCCAGGATAAAAACATGGTTGAATTCCATGCCCTTAGCTCCGTGCACAGTGCTTATATAGATTCCGCCGCCGAAGGAATGGTCTCGCCGTTGTTCGGTCAGCGTTTCATAGAGATATTCGATCGCGTGCTCTACCGGCAGTTCAGCATTGACAGTTTCTTCCCGAAAACTCTGCAAGAGATTTTCCATCAGTAAAACCCAGGCGTTTTCAGTGCCATGTTGAAACCGCTTATGCAAATCTGACATCAGCTCGCTCGCGGAGGACAGGTCTTTTCGCCGTTCCTTGAGGGTCACCAAAGAACTCGCAATTTCGCGGATGCGGTAAAGAGGCGGCACCTTGTCTCGATCTATGGTCCACGTAACGGGAATCCCTTGATGTTCCAGCAGAGCACGAATGGGGTGAAGCGCTTCGCGGGTGCGCGATAAAATGGCGCAATCAGTCCATTTGAGATTGGCATCGAGTCGCTGCAAACGGCTTATTTCATCGGCCAGGGCCGCTGCTTGTTGTTCTGCATCAACTACCTGGATTATTTGGACCTTGCCTCGAATCAGCGGATCGATTCCAGCCCATCGGCCGCCCGGTGGATCTTTGGAACGTCAATCATTGAGCCTTATTTCCTGGCCGATTTTCATGCGGTCCTGGTTGTGTCTGATCAACTGATTGGCGGCATCTATGATATGACCTGTGGATCGATAATTCTGCAGGTCGCCTCGCTCGGGCGGAGTCAGCAACCCGTTCAACGCTGCCCTCGAGGGCGAACCGGTTTTTTCCGCCAGGTTATCCACCTGATCTTTCATCAGAAAATCGGGTCAAGTCTGCTCTTGACTCACTTTTAGTTCAGGCACCTGCCGACAGTGTCCTGCATACTCTGGTCATCGTATTCATCCCAGATTAATAAATGAGTCAAGAGCAGATTTGACCCCGAGCCTTCTAAAGGTCGTCCCCTGGCCCCTGACTAAAGGGCGTTTCCTTGGCCCCTGACTAAAGGGCGTTTCCTTGGCCCCTGATATCCACAATATGTCCCGAAATAGAAACAAGTTGTTTTAGAACCAGCGTCCCCTTCCTACGTAAATCTTCCCATAATCGATGAACAATCCACGCGCCAGCAAATGGCTTTGCTTATGCGGAGTTTGTTGAAGGCATCCGATGCGGAATCCGTTCGCCGGCAATTGCGAACCGCCATTTGCGATATAAAAGCACTCTATACCGAAACCCACGACGGTTTCAGCCAGGCAAAGGGAGTCCGTAGGGAGGACCGGATCAAGGTTTCAGACATGGCTGCATTTTCAGTTGCCGCCTGTCAGTAATTCAGTTTTTTCTTTTAATAGCTTTCAATCGGGCATGATTAGATTGATTTCGGCACGAGGGCAGGCGGGCCCATGCTTCGATGGCTAAATTCTTCCACTTAAAACTTAAAACCTAAAACTTAAAACATCTCGCCTGCCAGTCCCTCCGGCCGGAGTTGTTTCAATTCGCGCTGAATGTGCTCTGTTCCGATCAGATAATGAATAATCCAGTCCGTGTCGATCAGGTAGCCTACTTTCACAGCTTGAACTCCGGTCTGGTGGAGACCAGCCTATCGGAGTATATGTCACGAATCAATTTTTCGCCTTCAATAAGTCCTTTCCATGAACCGGCGCTTCTCAAAAAGCCGTCATTCCCTTCAGATTCTTCTGGTTTGGATGCTTTCGGCTTTCTTGCAGACTTTAAACGCTCAGCCAGCCTTTCAAGCATTATTACATCATCCTCATCTAAGCCTCTGATATTGATTACATTAGTGGGCATTAGCTACCTCCACTATCTTTTTGGTGAAGAACCACACACATTGATCGCGGTAAGTCGTCATATTTACATAGAATTAGTGTATATCGGCAGGCATTGTCAAGAAGGGGGGTCAATTCACCTTCGAATATCCATCCGCAATGCGATTTTGGTGCAAGAGTAATGGCAACCATCCTTTGGTAGCGCACATCAATTCACCTAAAACCTAAAACTTATCAATAGACCCGGCGCGTCAGGATGGCGGCAAGAACCTCATCAGATTGGTTTGGCAGGGATGCGGATACGAGGTGATCGATCTCGGCGCGAACCTGAAACCGCAAGCCTGGCTGAAGGCTCTTGATCAGCACAATGTGTCGCAGGTGCAATTTCATGTATGAAAAATGAATATGTAAACGGCCTTCAGTCCCTGCTGGCAGACATGAAAGAAACCGCACTAAACTTACCCGTTGTCATCGGCGGGATTGCCGTCAATAAGGTAACCGCCTATCAGCTTTCTCAACAATTTGGAATTCCCGTTCATTACGGCCATGATCTGAATGATGCGGAAGCGGTTTTAAACAGGGCGCTCAGCGGTGGAGCCGTTGATATTCCAACAATCAAAAAGGCGGAGAGAATATCGCTTCCAAAGGAATTGGATCGCTTGGCCGCATCCCACTCAATGAAGCTTTATGCCATCAACATTTCAGATATCGTGATCGCACCAATGCCAGACAGGGCTGCAAAGATTGCGGCGGGCTCAAGAAAATGCTTTGCCCCCTCGATACCGGATTCGAGAGGCAAAAAACGATCAGCGAAAGCAAAGAATTTTTGAGTCAATATCAGCAGGCGGTCATTATTGTTGCCGAACAGCCTGACGAGGATAATCGTCAAACCTCCAAGTCGCTCTGGAATGTCCTGATCACGATAGAGAGCTACTTCAGTCGGCTCTGCAACGACGCGCGAGCATTCCGTTTTCCTATGCCTTGCCCAATGTGCAAGCCGAAAAACTGCAACTAGCCAACGGAGAATGCACGCTTCCTGCCTACTACCGCCCCGTTCATGAGAGTGAGAATATCAATATGACCGCTACCCTTTCAAATGTGTTTGGAGATAATAAGCCAGTTGGGATGTGCTCGATTATGATAATCAAATGAAA
>ENA-OSEO01003469-OSEO01003469.1-sediment-metagenome-genome-assembly--contig:-NODE-3469-length-18622-cov-3.612510_pt1 | contig 18622 bp, 15 predicted proteins | sample MGYA00237883_ERZ534232 | MGnify/ENA metagenome assembly ERZ534232
ATGAATATCCTGCAGCGCATCGGCGCGCCGAAGGAACTCTGTGTTTCGCTGAATTTGGCAAAAGCCATCGATCCGGCCAAAATCTTCCGGGAGATAACCTATCATCATCCCGTATATAACGGCGAGAGCCTGGCGGCAAGACACCGTCACCGGGAAATAAACGGGGTGAACCGCACCTATTATGCCGGGGCCTACTGGGGGTATGGCTTCCATGAAGACGGCGTCGTCAGCGCGCTGGAGGTGTGCAAGCACTTTGGCAAAACACTTTAGGATGGCTAACTCTCTGGATTTCTTTTTCGAATCGATTGAAGAACGATGAATAGCTGCATATACGAAGGAACCATTCGGCACCGGCGATTCCGGCCGCGGCCGAATATGTTTCGCTACCGGCTTTTTTTCATGTTTCTCGATTTGGCCGAATTGCCGACCCTTTTCGATATCCACCCGTTGTGGTCCTACGAACGGTTCAATATCGCCTATTTCCGCCGTCGGGATCATTTTGGTGATCCGAAGATTCCGCTGGATCAAGCGGCACGGGATCTCGTTGAGGATCGTCTGGGCAGCCGACCCAAGGGTCCGATTCGTCTGCTGACCCATTTGAGATACTTCGGCCATTGTTTCAACCCGGCCAGTTTCTATTATTGCTTCGATCCGGCGGACACCGGGGTTGAGACCATCGTCGTGGAAATCCATAATACGCCATGGGCAGAGCGCCACTGTTATGTGTTGGGTGCCGAGCAGAATGAACACCCCGTCAAATCCTGGCGGCGCCATCGGTTTGCCAAGGCATTTCATGTGTCGCCGTTTATCGATATGGATATCCACTATGATTGGCGCTTTCGCGTGCCGGCTGATTCCCTGCGGGTGCATATGATCGACTACCAGGGAGAAAATAAGCTCTTCGATGCCAGCCTGGCGCTTTCCCGCCGGGAGATTACCCCAGGGTCCTTAACACGGGTGCTCGTGCAATATCCGATGATGACCGGCAAAGTGATCGCCATGATTTACTGGCAGGCCTTTCGTCTGGTGCTGAAAGGGACACCCTTTTTCCCCCATCCCCGAAAAAAGAGAATCCATGGTTAAAATGGCAAAGAAATGACCGGATTCATTATCCCTGCCGAAGCGCCCGATTTAAATGAACTGAAAGAGCGGCGCGCAGATCGCATCGCACGTCGAGGGATATTCGCACTGCTGAAAGGATTGATACACGGCGGACTCACGCTTGTCGAAAAGGGTCATCAAGATCACTTCGGTGAAAAATCGGATCGGTTTTCTTTGCAGGCCGTCATTACCGTTCATCATCCGAAGTTCTATACACGCATTTTTTGGGGCGGCAGCATCGGCGCCGCCGAGGCCTACATGCAGGGATTGTGGTCGGCAGACGATTTGACAGTGGTCATGCGAATTTTGGCGTTAAACCGAAACGCATTTGAAAACATGGAAAAAGGACTGGCGCGCCTGACGGCGCCGTTTTATATGCTCTATCATCATGTTAGAAAAAACACAAAGACGGGCAGCCGCAAAAATATTTTGGCCCACTACGACCTGGGCAACGATTTTTATGCGCTGTTTCTCGATGACACCATGACCTATTCCTGCGGAATATTCGAGCGGGAAAACAGCACCCTTGAGGAAGCATCCGAGGCAAAATACGACCGAATCTGCCGTAAGCTGCAGCTCGAAACCCAAGAGCGGGTTTTGGAAATCGGCACGGGCTGGGGCGGTTTTGCGCTATACGCGGCCCGAAACTATGGGGTGCACGTGACCACCGCCACCATCTCCGACGGACAGCACCGATATGCCCAAAACCGCATCAAAGCCGCGGGGCTGGAAGATCGAATCACCCTGTTCAAAAAGGACTACCGAGAGCTTACCGGACAATTTGACAAACTGGTATCCATTGAAATGATCGAGGCTGTCGGCCATCAGTATTTGACAACCTTTTTCCATGCATGCAGCCGGCTGCTGAAAGATGACGGTATGATGGCGTTGCAGGCGATCACCATCGGGGATCAGATATTCGATCGGCACAAGCGGTCGGTGGATTTTATCAAACGGTATATTTTCCCGGGCAGCTGCATCCCTTCGATCACGGCCATCAGCAATGCCGTTGCCCGGGCGACGGACCTGCGGCTGGTTCACCTGGAGGACATCACCCCGCATTACGTGAGAACGCTGGGTGAATGGCGCCGGCGGTTTTTTGCCAATATCGATCAGGTGCGGAATCTTGGATTTTCAGAACCGTTCATCCGGATGTGGGAGTACTACCTTTGCTATTGCGAGGGAGGGTTTGCCGAACGATATATCGGCGATGTCCAGATGCTTTTCACCAAGCCATTATGTCGCCGGCAGGGCGTGTCGTGAAATTGACCGGTTGATTTCATACCCGGGTTGACGATCCGGCAGACACGGGTGTATCGGCAATAAACCATCCGAACAGATCCAGAAACTTCCGGTTAATAAATCCCGAAGATTCCGCGTACCATGACGGAAAGCACCACCGCAGCCAGAAGGCCGCAGCACCAAAGGGTCGCGAACCAAAGCCATTGCCTTGGCCGGTCAGTACGCCGCTTCATGGGAAGATTTTCCCCTAAATACGTAGTAGCAATAGGCGGTATACGCGAGCACCAAAGGCAGCATGAGAACGGTTCCGATCAACAATAAGGACTGGGACTCCGGTGCGGCCGCCGCCTGCCGGAAGGTGATTTCAAATGGAACCAGATACGGCCACAGGCTTATCCCCAGACCGATATAGTTCATCAGAAAAATGCCGAGACTCAAAAAGAACGGCCGGATTTCTCTCTGGGTGTGCAAATCCCGCCATAGTAAAACGATCATTCCCGCCGAAACCAGCGGCATGGGCAACAGCAGGAAGAAATTCGGAAGGCTGAACCACAGCTTTTTTACATCGGCATTTAAAAAAGGCATAATCAGGCTCACCAATCCCATGAAGACCCCGACAAATGCCATCAGATAGGCAGCGCTTTTTCGCGCCCATTCCTGGGTCGCATCCTCGGTTTTCATGATCAGCCAGGTCGATCCCAACAATGCATATCCGCAGATCAGCGCAAGACCGGTCATCACGCTGAACGCACTGAGCCAATCAAACGGACCACCTGCAAAGCTCCGGCCTTCCACCGCAATTCCTTGGACAAAGCCGCCCAGGAACATCCCCTGCATAAAGGTTGCAGCAAGAGACCCAAAGTGAAAGGCGTAATCCCAAATTTTTCGTGAACGGCCGGTTGCCTTGAAACGAAATTCAAATGCGACTCCGCGAAAAATCAAACCCAGCAGCATTATAATTACCGGGATGTAGAGGGCGGGCATAACCACCGCATAGGCCAAAGGAAAGGCGGCAAACAATCCGCCGCCTCCCAACACCAGCCAGGTCTCGTTGCCGTCCCAAAAGGGCGCAATCGAATTCATCATTCGATCCCGGCATTTGTCCGAAGGCGCAAAAGGGAATAAAATGCCCACCCCGAGGTCAAAACCATCCAGTATCACGTAAAAAAATACCGCGATCACGATCAGACCGTACCAGACGAGCGGCAAATCTAGGAATCCAGCGAAGCTAAACATGTTTATCCCCTCCTGTATGCGAACCGAAATCCGTTACCAGCGGTGGTGCCTTTACGCCGTGGGCACCATAAGCGTCGCCTGCTGCGCCCGGCCCCTGGCCGATAAGACGTAAAATGTAATAGCTTCCTGCACCGAACACAAACGTATAGGTGACGATAAAAGCCAATAGGGAAAACGCTACATTGGGCCCAATCACCGGTGAAACCGTCTCAGAAGTTCGCATCACGCCATACACGACGTAAGGCTGCCTGCCGATTTCTGTAACAAACCATCCGCTAATAACGGCGATAAAGCCTGCAGGCGTCAACGCCATACACCAGAGTTGAAACCAGCGGGTGTCGAATAATTTTTTTCTAAGAAAAAGCAAGGCTGCGATCACGCCTGTGGCAGCCATCAGGATACCGATGCCGACCATTATTCGAAAGGACCAAAATACCCAGGCGACTGGCGGTCGTTCCTCCTTTGGCCATTCTTTCAACCCCTTGACTTCACCGTCGAGCTCATGGGTCAGTATCAGACTGGATAACTTCGGGATTTCGATCGAATACTTCGTTCGTTCTCCCTCTTGATCCGGCCATCCGAACAATTTCAGCGGCGCGCCTCTGCGGCTTTCCCAGAGCCCCTCCATGGCGGCGACCTTTGCCGGCTGGTGTTCAAACGTGTTGAGCCCGTGCAAATCGCCGATGAACGGCTGCATCGGGGCGACAAAAACCGCCATGATCATGGCCATCCCGAGCATCACCCGGGCATGCTTCACGTGCAGCCCCCGCCGGAGATAAAACGCGCCGATTCCTCCCACAACAAAGGCCGTGGTCAGATAGGCCGCAACGACCATATGCGCGAAACGGTAAGGGAATGACGGGTTGAAGATGACCATCAGCCAGTCGGTTGGATACAACAGACCGTTTTCTCCAACACGGTATCCCTGGGGTGTCTGCATCCAGCTGTTGGCCGCCAGGATCCAGAACGAAGACAGCAGTGTGCCGAATGCCACGATGATGGTCGACACGAAATGCATCTTGGGGCTGACACGGTTCCAGCCAAACAGCATAATGCCGAGAAAGGAGGCTTCCAGAAAAAAGGCGGTCAGGACCTCATAGCCGAGCAACGGTCCGATGACATTACCGGCTCTATCGGAAAACACCGACCAGTTGGTGCCGAACTGGTAGGACATCACCACACCCGAGACAACGCCCATGCCGAACGTGACGGCAAAAATTTTGGCCCACATGCGGTAAACGTCCTGATAGATTTCATTGCCGGTCTTTAAATAGCGCCATTCGACCACCGCCAGCCAGCTGGCCAGGCCAATCGTGAATGCCGGAAAAATGATATGGAAGGTGATGGTAAAAGCGAATTGAATTCGCGCCAATAACACAGGATCGAGTATTTCAATCATGATTCATCCTTTTTTCCTTAATCGGTAATGGGATACCAGCCACTCCTGTCCTTTGCGAAAGCCCCACAGCTCCGCACAGGCCATAAAGAAAATGCGCCAGCGCTGAATCCACCGGCCTGCATTCTTCGACCCATAGACATCCTGGAGGATCGGCAGTATCGACCTCCGGTTCCTGTCCATGTTCTCCAACCACGCTTCGGCTGTTTTGCTGTAATGCATGCCGTTGACCTGCCAGTGTTTTTCCACCACTAGATGGTCCTGCAGATGGAACATCAGATCATCCGATGGCATCATCCCGCCGCTGAAAAAATGACGTCCCATCCAGTTTTCGTTGCCGTCGACTTCGTTTTTTATCGAGATGGCGGATGCCGAGACGAATCAGTCGGTCCGGCAGAAATCCGCGCTCGGCCAGCCCTATCCGTATGCTCACCGGACCTCCTTTTTGGGGAACCAGGGTAAGAATGCATTCGTGCGTTTCATGTAGGCTCTGTATGCCGGGCGGGTTTTCATAAGAGTCCCTTCGGTTAACGGTATACCCGTCATTTTAAGCAGCACGGCGGTGATCGTCAACGGACTGACAACCGTCCACCAGCTGTTGGGCGTAGACAGGGTAATGAGAAAAAACCCCCACCAGATCAGGCATTCGCCGAAATAATTGGGATGGCGGGAATAGGCCCAGAGTCCCTGATCCATCACGCGCCCTCGGTTGGCCGGATCCGCCTTAAACCGCGCAAGCTGGCAGTCGCCGACCCATTCAAAGAAAAAACCGATTGCCCAGATAAAAACGCCCAGCACATCCAGCCAGACAAAGTGATCCGGTGTCTTTGAAAGCTGACCCCATTGCAGCACCAGCGCGATGACCCACAGGAAGATCGCCTGAACCAAAAATACCTTGTAAAGGCTTACGATCCGGAATCGCTCCCCGCTTTTTTTGCGCCATTCGCCATAGCGGGGATCTTCACCGGCTCCCCGGTTGCGTCTTGTGAGATGAATGCTCAGCCTCATCCCCCATATCGTCACCAGCAGCGCAAGGAGTGTATTGCGACCGTGGAAACCGTCCGAGAGCGAAAATGTGATCCATGCGATCGAGACGAATCCGAGCCCCCATAAGCTGTCTACGATCGTGACATTCCGGCGCCGGAGGCTGATCAGCCATCCGATGACCATGAGTGCGACAACGGCGGCAAGATTCCAACCGGCAATCGGGATGATGGCCTGCATGGTGTTTCCTCCAGATGTCGACCTAAGCCAAAAGTTGATCCGGCTTCAAAGGGTTGCTAACGGGGATGCCTTTTTGCCGCCGGGCGATTGCCGTTCGGATATCCCTATGGATACTGCCGCTGATCGGATACGCCAATGCAATGAAAAAAGCGAGGACGTTGCAAAGCGAGGGGACCAATGCGTAAAGGATGCGAAGGGCCAGCAGGACCGGCTCGGATTGTTCCGTGTTGGGGGTGTAGCCCACCCAACCCAAAATCGAAAGTCCGGCGCCTACCCCGACCGCGGCAGCGAATTTTTTTGAAATGGACCACAACCCGATGTACTGGCCCTCGCGCCGCTCCCCGGTCAGAAGTTCGTCGTAGTCAATGACATCCGCCTGGATCGCCGAGGGGATGGCCAGGGTTGCACCGAAACCGATTCCGGACAGAAATACCAGCACCCCGTAAATCGCCGCATCCCCGGGGCCGAGAAAAAAAACGCCGGTAAAGGCACCGGTGTTAACGGCCATGGAGGCCAGCCAGGCCGCTTTTTTCCCGGTTCGACGCGCGGCAATGATCCATCCCGGCAAAAAGAGGATCCCCGTAACGAAATAGAGCAGCAGAAAGGCATCGGCCATGTCGGATCGCAGCACGTACTCGACGTAAAAAAGAATCAGGGTCGCCGGCAGGTTGTTGCCGATGGCGCTCACCGTGTAGGCGATCAAAAGAATCAAAAAAGGCCGGTTTCGACCCGTTTGGCGCAGCCCGTCCCGGATGCTGCCGTGATGACCCATCGTCTCCTGCCGCAGTTCTTTGATTGCCAGTACGCACCACCCGCACGATCCGATCAGAAAGGGTGCGTAGATCACGGCGATCCAGAAAAACTTTTCCCGCTCACCATCGGCGTCCGCCTCGAGGCCAAAGAACCACTGCACCAAGGCCGGCGAGCTTGCCGCGGCCAGCGTTCCGGCGATCAGAAACCCGTCGCGGATCCCAAACAGGCTGGTTCTTTCGTTGTAGTCGAATGTGATCTCCGGTCCAAGGGATTCGTAGGGAACCACCACCGCCGTCCAGCATAAAAACAGGGCATAGATACAGCCTGCAAACCATGCCGTTTCCAGGGACGCGGAAACCCGAGGCGGATTGAACAATAAAAACATCGATGCGGCAACACATACGGACCCCGCTGCGATAAAGGGTCGTCGCCGACCGAAACGCGTTCTCGTCCGATCGGACAGGTAGCCCAGGACCGGGTCCGTTACGGCATCGAAGATGCGCACGCTAAAAAGAATGGACCCGAGAAGCGAAATGTTGACCCCGATCACATCCGAGTAAAATTTCGGTATGTAAACGTAGACGGGAATACCCACAACCGCCAGAAAAAAAGCGGGAACCGCGTATGCGATTTTGCTCAGGAGCGGAACACGACCATTGCTTATCATGATGGCGTCAGTGTTGATCATGGATTTCGATCATCGGGAAGAACGCTGCACAAGGTTAAGAACAAAAACGGTACGCCGACACTTCATCCCATAGATCATCAACCGTCACGTAATAGTGCTCGACCCTTCGGCCCCGGCCCCCCTCTCCCCCATGGCTGATCTTTACCCACACTTGACACAGAGGGCACATTATTCCTTCCCCCACAAGGGGGGAAGGAACTTACAGGCAGCCCCTTGAACATTGCCCCCATACCCCCCTGTGTCAAGTGGGTGCAATGCTCAGCGCCCGGAAGGGAGGGGGTGTCGGCATTCGTCACCGAAGCCGGAATCCAAAGGGATACCGGCCTCTCACCGGTATCCCCGATCTTGCCGGTTGCATCTCCAAGGGGGTGTGGATGGCCCGGTGTCGGGCAGGGAAAAGCTCTACTTCCGGGTGCAAACCGGAAAAATCGGTGCGCCGCCGCGCAGGACCCGCACGATCTCGTTTACCGCGCGGCGCCGGGTTTCAGGCGGCATCCGGGAAGAGGCCGATGCCACGTGGGCCGTCAGGATGACCGTGTCCATCTGGAGCAGCGGGTTGCCCGGCTCCACCGGTTCGGTCTCGAAGACGTCCAGGGCCGCACCGGCGATCCATTTCTGCTCCAGGGCCCGGACCAAGGCCGCCTCGTCCACGGTGGCCCCCCGACCGGTGTTGATGAAGATCCCGGTGGGCTTCATTTGCTGAAACTGCCGGGTCGAAATCAGGTGGCGGGTCGTCGGGGTCAACGGAAGATGCGCGGACACGAAATCGGACCGTTTCAGCAGCTCCGAAAGCTCGGTGACCGGCTCGACCCCGTGTTCGATCATGTCCAGCTCGCTGACGTAGGGGTCATAGGCCAGCATCTGCAGCCCGAAGACCTTGGCTTTTCGGGAGGCCGCCCGGGGAACGTTTCCAAAAGAGATGAACCCCAGGGTTTGCCCCATGAGCCGGGGAAACTGATTCAGCATGGGTCTGGCCTGCCCCCATTGTCCCGTGCGCACGATCCGGTCCTGGACCAGAAGTCTGCGCCAGGACGCCAGAAGCAGCGTCAGGGTATGGTCCGCCACCTCCTCGATAAAGACGTCCGGCACGTTGGTCACCCAGAGGTTCCGATCGGCCGCGGCCCCGATGTCCACATTGTCGTACCCCACCGCTGCGACAGCGATGATCTTGCATTTTTGAAGCGATTCGATGACCTTCCGGTTGACCACGATCCCGCCGGCATAGACCAGCAGGGCATCGGCGTCTTTCGCCGCTTGGATGTACACATCCGCATCATCGGTGTCCACCACGACCAGCCGTGCACCGTCCGCCCCCAGGATCTCCTGCTCCATGGAAAAATCTTCCCCGTACACGGGAACCACGCGTTCCGGGCGTTTTTGCACCACCACTGTAAAGCCGTCCGTCCGTTCCATCGTCACCGCCTTTCCATAAAATTCGTGTCTGCAAACGGGATTGCACGTTTCGGTCAAAAGTCTCCGACCCGTTTGGTCAAGCAATTCCCAGGCATGGAGCCCCCCTAAAGGCTCAAGAAGTCGTCGCTTTCTCCAAGGTACTCAAGGGACCTTCGAACCCATCCGTCCGGATCCTCTATGACATCCCCGGGTACGCCCAGTTCGAAGCTCGCCACCAGTTCATCATAGCCGAACCGCCGGGCGGCCGCATCCAGATCTAGATTTTTCAAAGACTTCAGATAATCGGATACCGGTGCAAAGCCGGTTCCCACCACCTGGTTGGTGTGCCGCAGGGGTTCATGATCGCTGATATGGATATGGATGATGCTGTCTTTCACCAGGGAAAGATCCCCTTCCCCTTCCCTGGCAAGGGCCATGTGGCCAAGATCGATCAGCGTGGTGAAGTTGGGCCGGTTCACCTCATTGAACATTCTGGCCGTGGAGGCGATATCGTTGACCAGAAACCAGACGTAGGGTTCGGCCTCCTGGGCGATGAACACCCCGCGCCCGGCCGCATAGTCGCAGACCCGCCGGATGAACCGAACCGATCGCGCCCATGCCGCCTCACGGCTCACCCCGAAGGCCCACATGCCCGCATTGAGCATCAACTGGTTGATCCCCCAGCTTACCCCAAGGTCGATTCCCTCGCACAGGTATCGGTACGACGCCTCCTGCTCGGCTTCGGTTGCCGAGGGGATGTTGTGGAGGGGATGCAGAACATAGTTTCGGGGGATAAGCCCCAGATCGTCCAGGCGGGTTTTCACCGCTTTTCGTTCCTCGGCCGAAAGATGCCGGGGCCCGGCATGGAAGATTCCCTGAAAATCCACATACCGAAACCCCAGGGCGGCGGCCCGCTCCAGGCTTTCGAGCAGGCTGCGCTTTTCGGCCAGATACCATATTCCGGTCAGAATACCGAGTTTCATTGACTCTAGTGCTCCTTGTTAAGGGTCTCCCCTCATTGTCTTGGCATCGACAGCTCCCCCACCTTGCCCCCTCCCCCATCTTGGGGAGGCGGGTTGGGGTGAGGGGGGCCGGGCGGCGGGTTGGATTCCTCCTTGGAATCCTTCACCGGGTCCGGCGTGAGGATCGCCTCGATGGATTCTTTCAGCCGATCCACCCGCGCGCCGGCCAGCAAAAAGACATACGGGGTGTCAGAGGAAATCGCCGGATAAGAAGCCGAATCGGTTCCCCGCTTTTCAAAAATGGACAGCGTATGGTCCCGGGAACCGGTGAGAACCAGGTTCAAAACCGGCGCCGGCAGCGAGGACCGGTCGGCATCTTCCGGGTACGACTCGCAGCTCAGATCCGACAGGGTGGACAGCAGGCGCTTTACGGGCGCTTCTTCAACGGGCTTGCCGGCGGCGGTCCGCCATTGGAATGTTTTTGGCGCGGTATCCGTCCCGGCGGCTGGGTCGTCTATTTTGGGGATCGCTGTCCGATCGATGGCGATGGTTTCCGCCTCTTTTGAAATGACGATTTTGCCGATTCCACCCGGATTAAAGGAAAGGACCGTTCGATGTCGAAATTCATCCAGGGTTTTGTCGAAGGTTCTCCGGAAATTGCTCCGCGCGTGGTAGACATCGGGATCATCCGCCAACTTCACAAAGGTGTGCTGATAGGTCGGAGCGGGCTTTCCGATATCGAATGCGCGCACCGGTGCATCGCCGTTGGTCCATGCCCGGACCGTTATCTTATGCCCATCGTCCAGCTCATAGCGCACATAATTTTTGGATTCCGACACCAGGGCGGTCAGTGTGAGCGATGCGATCGCCTCCAGCATGTCTTTTACGACTCCGGTATCGGCGGGATAGCCTTTGGGGGGGATGATCCAGCCGTCGTTTTCGCGTCGAAAACCCACGGTGCGGTCCGGGGTCTCAACCTCCAGCCGGCTGATGGTGCCTGGGGGCACCGGGGAAAGGTCGGGAAGCCGGTAATGGGACCGGTCGGTTTGGTGAAACAGCATGTACGCCCCCAGGGCAACGATCAGCGCTATCAGAACCGGATACTCTTTCTTTACCCTCATATGCCGCCCCCCGTCTGCTGTTGAAACATCCTCTGGATTTGTTTTTTCCGCATGTGGCGGCGCCACCAGACACAGACGCCGAACATCACCACCAGGATCGGAAGCCCGGCAACGTTGACCGCCTTTACCAGCGTCTTTGTGGAGGACGCGGACTCCCGCAGCGGGTTGAAGCGCTGTTGCTTGCTTCGCATCACAGCGATCTGCTCCCGGCCGTTGAGGGTATCCAGTACGTTGAGGACAAACACCGTATTGGGGGTCTTTCCTTCAGGGTCCATCACGCTGTCGCTGAGCATGTCCGCGGAGGCCATGACAAAGAGTTTGGCCGGGCGCCCCTTCCTGATGACGTCCCCCTTTTTTTCGATCTTTTTCACCTGCGTCTCCGGCTGCCCCTTGGGGGGTGCCCCAGCGGGGGTGTCCGGTGTTTTCACCCCTTCAGCGGGGGCGGTCCGGGGGGTGTCGACCGGTTTTTCGGGTATCGGTTTGCCGTCGAAATAGCTGGGAAATTCGCCTTCCAGCAGATGGGCCAGGGGATACCGCTTCCGCTCGGTTCCTTCCGGGGGAAGGCTCAAAAACATGGGATTGAGCTGGATCCGATCGCGCATTTCCCAGGATTTTTCCGAAGAAGAAAAAAGGGTGTGGGCCACCAGCCCGTTTTGGGAAATCCGATCCGCCATTGTCCACACCGGGGACATCCGGATGCCGATCAGCCCCCGGATATTTTCCATGAAATCCAGCTTCTGGTTGATGTTTTGGTTCTGGATGATGGGGACATAATAGACGGGAACCTCCCCGCCCCCCATCTGCCTGGGCAACGCCTGGCTGAGGCAATGCTCGTCCATGACGATGGCCGGTGCTATCCGGAGGCCGTAGTGTTCGAGCAGCTTTCCGAGGCCGGTGTCCAATGGGACGAAGCCGGGACCGGGGGGTGCACCGAACGGCTGCTGGGCGCCGGGCATCTCCTGCTTGAAGGCGTCGACGATGACCGCCAGGCTGGTGCCCCGCATCAACGCCTGATCGATCTCGAACAGCTCATAATCGGTGAAGGGTTGGGTGGGCCGGACAATGACCAGGCAGCGCAGGCTTTCCGGGATGCCGCCCTCGGCAAGCCGGACCGGTTTTAAGCTATACCGCTGGGAGACCAGCGAAGAAAAGCTCGAAAGCCCATCGGATTGCTGCCGGCCGCTTTCGGGTCTTGCGGATATGGACAGGGTCCCGTGGTTTTCAAGATACCCCAGGTCTTCATTGATGTCGATGAGGGTCTCGATGGCTTCGCCGATCGTCTCTTCCAGCCGGTCGATGGGGGTCAACTCGTACTGGGTGCCGATAAGGGGAAGACGGATCCCTCGAAGAATCGGTATTTCACGAATCTTTTTACCGTACGTCACGACCATACCCACCAGCCCGTTGCCCGCCGGGATGTTCTCGTCGGTCATCGCCGGCCATCGTAATTGCATCAGCTTGTATTCCGTGGAAAGACGCTCCGAATCGCCGGATACCGACGGATCGATGTAGGTGTAGTCGAGTTTGCCGTACATCTTCTCATTGAGCGATCCGACGATCCGGCGGGTCTTTTCCGGATAGTCTTCGATCTGCTGTATCCCGATGACCGGCGCCACCTGCCGGATCGATGAGGAGAGGATGAGCGTGACGTTCAGCTTCTCCTTGAGGTTGAGCAGTGCACTGATCTTGTCGTTGAGCTTCTGGATGGCGGTGGTCAGCCGGTATTCCAGCCCGTCGGTCGAGGATATGGTGGGCAGCCGCTCGATCAAATCGCCGTGGATCAGCACCAGCCCCATGTAGGCCTTTTTGAACTTGACCGCATCCTTCTCAAATGCCTGGATTTGAACGGGTCGGATACCGTAATTGTCGGCAAGTTTCTGGTTTTCCCGTGCCGTTTCGGTGGCGCCTTCCGCTTCGGGACTGACATCGTAGAACCGGTAGTTGAAAAACCGGTTGGCGCGAATCGCATATTCCTTGAGCAGATCCTGCAAATACCGCTCGATGGTGTTGTAGGGTGCGGGCAGATTCCGGGTAAAAAACACATTGATGGTCAGCGGTTCGGAAAGGGTCGAGACCACCTCGCGGCTGGCCTCGGAAAGCGAATAGATCTTGTTTTCCGTCAGATCGAGCCTGAAAAAAAGTGTCAGACCCGCCAGGTTGACCAACACGACCACCACAAGATACATCATAAATTTGAAATATTTCATATACATCCTGCGTTGACCCATGGGTTTCTCCTCAGTTTTTTTCCTGTACGGCCAGGTTGCAGGCGTAAAGCCCCAGAAAGGTGACACTCAAAAAATAGAGGATGTCGCGGGAGTCGATAATGCCTTTGGCGATGTTGCCGAAATGCGTATCGGCCCCCAGATAACCGAGAAGGGCCAGCAGGGAACCGGGAAAGAAAAACAGCATCTTGTCGATCAGGGTCAGGGCAAAACAGATGCTCACCCCAACGATGAATGCAATGATCTGATTCCGGGTCAGGGCAGAGGCAAACAGGCCCACCGCCGAATAGGCCGCAGCGAGGAAGACCGCCCCGAGGTATCCGCCGATCACCGGTCCCCAGTCGAGTTCGCCCAAAACGGAGATGGATACCGCGTAGGCCAGGGTGGGCACCAGGGCTGCGGAGACGAACAGCACCGCTGCCAGAAATTTTCCCAAAATGATATCCACAAAGGTCACCGGCAGGGTGAGCAGAACCTCATAGGAGCCCACATGGAATTCTTCGGAAAAAAGCCGCATGGTGACCGCGGGGATGAGAAAAGAGAAGGTGATGGGCAGCAGATCGAAGAAGTTCCGGAGGTCGGCCTGGTTGAACAAAAAAAAGGTTGAAAAGAAAAACCATCCGGTCACCACCAAAAAGATGGCGATGACGATATAAGCGATGGGGGAGATGAAATAGTCCTTGAGTTCCTTGCTCAGGATGTGAACCGCCTGACGCATGTCAATTCTCCTTGGTCAGTTCTCTAAAGATGCTCTCCAGGGTTTGTGTCTCGGGATGAAATTCGATGAGCACCCAGTCGGTCTGCTTGATGGCCCGGTAGACGCCCTGCCGGGGATCCGCACCGGGCCGGCACACCAGCTCGACCCGGACCGATCCCCTCTCCGGGGTGTCCAGGGTTTCCACCCGGAGGACACCTTCCACCGAGGATAGATGGTCCTGCACCGCTGGGGGATCGGCATCCAGAAGGGTGATATAAATGGATCGCTGCCGGCCCATGGACTGCTTGAGCATTTGGGTGTCCCCGTCTGCGATGATTCTTCCCTTGTTGATGATGACGACCCGGTCGCAGGTCGCCTCCGCCTCGCTCAGAATGTGGGTGGACAGGATGACGGTCTTTTCTTTTCCGATCCGGCGGATGATCTCCCGGATTTCCACGATCTGATTGGGATCGAGCCCGGAGGTGGGCTCATCCAGTATCAGGATCTCCGGATCGTTCATCATGGCGTGGGCCAGCCCCACCCGTTGCTTGAGCCCCTTGGACAGCTGGCCGATGGGGCTGTGCATGATGCCGTTTAAACCGCAAAGCTCGGCGAGCTGCCGGATCCGATGGGTTTTGTCCTGCCCGCCCAGCCCGCGGATATCGGCGATGTAATGGAGATAATCGAATACCAGCATGCCGTGATACAGCGGAGCCGATTCCGGCAGATACCCGATGAGTTTCTTGATTTCCAGCAGCGATGCGTATACCGAGTGCGTTTTGATCCGGATCTCCCCGGATGTCGGCAGGAAATAGCCGGTCAGCATGCGCAGGGTGGTGGTTTTTCCGGCGCCGTTGGGCCCCAGAAGACCCACGATTTCACCCCTCTGGATCGAGAGGCTGATCTGCTCCACCGCACAGAAGTTGCCGTAGTACTTGGTTAAATTTTCGACATGAATCATGTCCGCCGCTCCTTGTCGCATGAACCGTAAGGTGCCAATGGAATTACCGTTTCTGTGTTGAGATGTCAAGGGAAGGGGATGGAAGGCAATGCCTGTGCGGATCGCCCGGAAGGGCGTTCAGTCGGATGGATTCTCTTTGACCCTTTTTAAGGACGCGCGCAACCGGATTACAAACCCGATGCCCAGGGCGATGCTGATCCGGATGATGAAATTACCGGAGCCGTTTTCTCAGTTCCATATACTGGGTTTCGTCGAAAACCCCGATCTCTTCGGAGTGCAGCCGCCAGAGTTCGAGGCAGATTCTGGCATCCGCAAAGTCCTTTTGATTGACAAAAATTTCGAACCACCGGAGGTTCTCTGCGATGGATTTTTGATAGATCTGGCGTTTGAATTCATCATACTGGGCCTGATCGAAGATTCCGGCGTCCATGGCATTGCTTTGCCAGACATTCAATGTCACCCGCGCATTGAAAAAACCGTCGGTCTTGATGGCGTACTTCAGCCGCGCCAGGCTCTCGTTGGCATACCGTTCCAGCAGCTTCTGCTGCTCTGTTTTTTCTTTCGCCGGCTCTGCGGCGAAGACGACGGTCGCACAGATCCCCATCGCCGTCAGGGCCATGCACATCAGCGCTATGCCGAATCGTTTCGCCAATCGGTCGTCTCCTGTGTGATATAGAAATTCTGGCTCTTCTCCAATACAGTTGGAGAAGAGGGTTCAAGGGTTTGGAGTCCTTGACCCCTTGAATCCTCAGGATCTCTGCAACCCTTTTGGAGAGGATCCACAATTCTTTTACCCGGATGGATAAAAAAGATCAAGCATCCGGCAGAAAGCCCGCGATTCCCGAGGAAATCCCCGGGACCGGACCCGGGAAACCGGACAACCCCCGGCAGCGACGGTCACACAGCGTCAAAGGTCATACCGTTTCATTTTCCGCCAGAGTGAGACCCGATCGATGCCCAGCATTTTTGCCGCTTTGGATTTGTTTCCCCCGCTCTTTTCGAGCACCCACTGGATATACTTTTTTTCATTCTCTTCCAGGGTGGGAAGATCCGACGGGCGGCTCCGGTAGATTTCAATCGAAAGATTGCGGAGATATTCCGGAAGATCTTCAACCCCGATCGCCGGCCCTTTTCCAAAGGCCACCGCACTTTCGATCACGTTTTCCAATTCCCGGATATTGCCCGGCCAGGCGTATTGAGCCAGCAAATTCATCGCCTCCCGATCGATTTCCTGGATATCTTTTTTCAATGCCTGGCTGCTGTGCCCCAGAAAGTGATAGGCCAGCAGGGGGACGTCCCCCTGGCGATCCGCCAGCGGGGGAAGCTGGAGCGTGATGACATTGATGCGGTAATACAGATCCTGCCGAAAGAGTCCGTTTTCCACATCCGTTTTGAGGTCCCGATGGGTGGCGGCGATGAAACGCACATCGACCGGGAGGGTCTCGACCCCGCCGACCCGGAGGACTTCCTTTTCCTGCATGACCCGCAGCAGCTTCACCTGCATGCTCATCGGCATATCGCCGATCTCGTCGAGAAAAATCGTTCCGCCGTCCGCCTCCTCGATCAGCCCCGGCTTTTGTCGGGTCGCTCCCGTAAAAGCGTCCTTTTCATGACCGAAAAGCTCGTTTGCCATGAGCTCCTCTGTAAAGGAGCCGCAATTGAACGCCGTAAATTTCTTTTCGGCCCGGGGGCTCAGATAATGGACCGCCTTTGCGGCGAGCTCCTTTCCCGTTCCGCTTTCCCCCAGGATCAACACGTTGCTGTCCGAGGGTGCGATCTGTTGGATCGTCTTTTTGATGGCGACCATCGCCTCGCTGTTTCCGATGATCGAAGGCATCGGAGCGGTCTTTTTGAGCGATGCTTTCAGCTCCAGGTTTTCCAGCAGGAGTGAGCGCTTGAGCAGCGCTTCTTTGGTGATTTTTCGGACCTCATCGATTTTGTACGGTTTGGCGATATAGTAGTAGGATCCTTCGCGCATGGCTTTTACCGCGGAATCCACCGTGGCATACCCGGTGATCATGACCACTTCCGTGTGGGGGTGAAGCGCTTTGCTTTTCTTCAGCACCTGCATGCCATCGACCTTTTCCATCTTGAGATCCGTAATGACCAGGTCGAAACTTTTTTCATTCAGCAGCTCGAGGGCCTTAACCCCGCTGTTGACCGATACGACATCGTATCCTTCTTTTTTCAGGATATATTCGAGATTTTTTCGTGCGATATCTTCGTCTTCGACAATTAGAATGATGTCTTTCTCTGATCCGGCCACCAGGTGACTCCTGTCGGTTTGAAGCGGCGGTTACTTGTTATTGGGTATTGATCCTCTGGAAAATCCCACGCCGATATTAAACCATTTTTGGTGTATTTTCTATGATAAATCCATGCATTTTTAAACGATATCGTATGGATGAATATGTATATTCGGCCCGGGTACGACGGTTCCTGAAGGATTCCTTTGGTTTTGGCGCCGGGAGAGAACGGCATGACCGGGGGATAGCCGAGGATCCGATCACACCTGGGATGCGGCATCCCGCGATGCCGGCAATATCACGGTAAAGGTCGTTCCCTTGCCGGGTTGGCTGGCGACCTCGATTCTGCCGTCATGCTGTTCCACGATGCCGTGGCTGGTGGAAAGCCCCAGCCCGGTTCCCATTCCAATATCCTTGGTGGTGAAAAAAGGATCGAAAATCTTGGTCAGGTTCTCTTTGGGTATCCCGATTCCGGTATCCTTGACTTGAAAGCAAAACCGGTTGCCGTCCGGCAGCATAAAGGCGGCGATGGAGAGCACGCCTCCTTTTTCCATGGCATGGACGGCATTGACGATCAGATTGATCAGCACCTGCTGGATCCGCTGGGGATCGAGCTGCACCTGAAGCGCGTCCGGAACATCGGTGTTCAGCTGGATGGAAGCCGGAATTTCCGATCGGGTCAATTTGATGGTCTGCTCCACCAACTCCTTGAAGTTGACCGGCTCCGGGCTGAAGCTTTTTTCCCTGGAAAACTCCAAAAGCGCTTTGACGGTATCCCTGGCCCGTTCGACCTGCCTTTCGGTCTCGACGAGCAGCTCCTTTTTAAATTCAGGGTAATCCGCTTCCATCTCTTCGATCAGGATTTGAGTCGAGGTCGAAATATTGTTCAATGGGTTGTTGAGTTCATGGGCGACCCCCGAGGTGAGCGTCCCCAGAGATGCCAGCTTTTCACTCTGGAGAATCTGTTCATTCCGTTTGTTCAGTTCGTGGATCATGATGTTGAGGCTGTTGACCAGGGACTCGAATTCGTCCCCGGTGGACAGCGTGGGGATGTTGGTATGCTGACCCCGGGCGATTTTATAAACGGCATCCTCGATGGATTTCAAGGGGCGGTTGACATTGATGATCAAAAAGAGGGTGGTCAGGATGGACAGAAGGAATATCGCCGCCAGGGCGATGGTATGATACATCTTGGATCTTTTGATCAGGTTTTGAACATATTTGCGTTCCTCGGTGATGATGTTTTCAAAGTCCGTGGTCACCTTGCGGCCCTGTCTCTGGACCAATGTTCTGATTTCCTGGTAACTGTCGACGGTATCGATATTGACCTCCAGCGAACCGTCTTTTTCATGGAAATTCAAAATTTTTTCCATCGAGC
>ENA-OSEO01003471-OSEO01003471.1-sediment-metagenome-genome-assembly--contig:-NODE-3471-length-18615-cov-5.048225_pt1 | contig 18615 bp, 16 predicted proteins | sample MGYA00237883_ERZ534232 | MGnify/ENA metagenome assembly ERZ534232
CGGGGAGGCAACCTGAGCGTTGGCCGGCCATCGGGGCAGAAGCCGGACCGCTTGCGCATGGGGTTCGGCTTTCGTCATTTCCCTTCTGCTTTGATGCACAAAGCGTTGAATCCCGGGGGCCCGGGGACCGCGTCCCCGTGCCGTTGTGAATGCGTCTTTAACGCCGCAATCACTTCCGAATCGTCCTTCTCTTTCGGCTCGTAGGCCAACACCGTTCGACTGATTCCGGCCAACTCACACGCCCGCCGCTGCGACAGCCCGCGGGACTGCAACCGGGCCGCCGCCTGGCGGCGTTGACCAGCCTCCAAGAATTTGTCTTGAGCACCTCCAGGAGCGCCTCGATCTCCAGGTCCCGCTCAGCCACGATTCGTTTGAGCCGCCCGTTCTCCTTCTCCAACTCACGCAGCCGCCGGACATCCGGCACCTCCATCTGGCCGAACTTCTTCTTCCACCGATACCACGTTTGCTCCGAAACGCCATGTTGCTTGCAGACCTCCGCCACCGTCTGGTTCGCCGTCTCCGCCTGCCGCCGCATCCGCTGCCCTCTCGGAAAGACCCTCTCTGATCCACTGTGGCGCGGAATCACGGCCTATCCCCTGCGGCGTGAAAAAAATCTGCAAAAAAATGCAAAAGCCACCTGATGTTTGGCCTCTCTGGCTCAATTTATATACAGAGAGCGCCATAAGACAAGGCCTTTGGATTCGGTCGGCGTGTGCCGGATGCCCTGGTGAGGGTGGCTCGGGAAGGTAATTGTCCGATGCGGTGTGTCGAAGCGCAAAGCCTGATGGATCTGTATCTTACGGATGATCCGCTGCTGGGTTCCGGCGAGAGACTCCGCCTGGAAGGGCACCTGCGCGAGTGTCCGCCGTGCCGGGCGGCGTACGAACGAGGCTGCCAGGTGGTTGACCTCGTTCGCAGGTATGGGCTGGTCAGTGCCGATACCCTGGCCCTTCTGGAGGGGAGGCGGGGCGCCGGGACCCCGGTGCGAGCCTTGCGAATTCGGTACGTCGTCCGCGTTGCTGTCGCGGCGGCCTGTTTGGTGCTGGCGGTGCTCGGGGGGTGGTTCGGTTGGCACACGGAGGCTCGGAAGAGCAGGCCTGGCGGGCCCGTTGCCTCTTCCCGCGAGGCTACTGTGCTCTTAGAGACGAGTGACGGAAGGCGCGTCCTTCCAGGGGCCGCGATCCAGACCGCCGTCGGAGAGGTCAGGAGCCTGGTCCTCAACGGCAGGCATCGAGTCATCATGAATGCCGATACCCAGCTATCTATTGAGCCGCTTGGCGGGATGGACCAGGTGGGATGCCTGGTGAACCTGGATCGGGGTGAGGTTTGTGTCGATGTGGAACACGACGGCCGTCCTTTTGCGATCCGGACGACCCATGGCAGAGCCATCGTCACGGGCACCACGCTGGATGTGCGGACGACGCATGCGGGCACTACCTTGGTGGTTGTCGAGGGCAGCGTGCGATTCCAGTCCCAGGCGGGTGTGGTCGATGTTCCTGCGGGCAGACGGTCCATGATTCGGGCGGCTTCGGCGCCGCCTGCTGCGCCGACGGCTTGTGATGCCCTGGCCTTGACGGACTGGGCGAGAACGACCCGGAGCAAAGGCCAAGTTACTCAGGTTGCCGATTTCCAGGACGTCTCTTTCGATGATCTGCCTTTGTTCCCGCCGGCGGACACCCGGATGGAACTGGGCAATCTCAGATACGCCGAGTGGGTGGCACAGAACCACGACTGGTTCCAGAGGCAGTTCCCCAGCATCTTTCGGCTGCAAGCGGCCTTGGGACGCGAAGGCATGAAGGTGGACTACGCCGAGTTGTTGCTGGAATCGGGCCTCCTGTGGCAATTCGCCTATCCGCCGGCCGGTCGCGATCAGTTCCTGGAGGCCGACGATGCGGCGCTCATCCGGGCCGCGAGCTCATATGGCAGGGATCTCCAATGGCTGAGGGATACGGGCCAGCTTCCCCGGGTCTGCCCTGTCGCGGATGGCCAGAGGCAGATGGGCGGAGCTTTTGCGCGATGGCGTCAAGAGATCACGGCGGCCCTGGCGTTCTGTGACGAAGACATTCCCATGGACGTTCTGCTGAACTCGTTGCAGGCGTCTGTCTACCTGCAGCAGACGCGGTCGCTGCTCTGGCTGGCCGTCGAGACGGGCCGATACTCGAAGTCGACCCTGCCAAAGGCGGAACTGCAGGCCCTTTTGCAGGCACAGGTCGCGGCGGCGGAGAGCAACGTGGACGATTTGATCCGAATCCTGACGGCCGAACGATCAGCTCAGGTGTGTCAAGACAGTCCCCGCCGGTCGTCGTTGGGAAACCTCTCGGTTGTGGTTGCGCGATTGGCTCTTATCCAAGAGCGGCTGACTGAGGGGATGCCATAACGCACGGCCATCCACGAGCGACCGGGAGAGAGCCGTTGCAGTGGAGTGGCACGGAGAGAGAAATGCCACGTGGAAAGGGAGATATATTGATGGCGGTGGTCGAGCGTAACAGGCTGCTGTTCCTGATTGCAGCACTGGCCATCGGGTTGCTGATTGGTTTCCTCCGTGTCGACGGCGGTGGCGGAGAATCGCCTGAGCCGGGCGTCACGACGTTATCCTCCGCGCGCGGGATCCCGGCGTCGGATGCGAATGCCCCGGCAAAGCAGATGGAGCCGAATGAGCCTGGCACGGAGAACGAGGGTGTGGTGGTGACGCAGGGGCTTGGGCCGGAGAGCATGGACGTGCTCCCTGGTTCCCTCTCCCAACTGCCGCGAGCCGAGCTGGAGCAGGCGTTTTCTTCGATGACGGGCGAATACGGCCGGTGGCTCTCCCTGCGGACGATCCGTGCCGATGCCAAGATCGCCGAGGCATCGTATTTGTCCGACGGCACCCCGCAGGCAAAGGAGTGGATGGCCCGATTGACCGCGGAAATAATCCCCCTCCGGGAGAAGATCAACGGCCGCTGCGTCAAGATCCGTGTTCGCCTGGAAAGCGACGAGCACGGGGTCATCGTGGCGGAGGATGTTCTTGACCACCGGGTCGATCCGGCCGCCTGGAGCATGAAGCGCGAAGGACTGAGGGGGGCCGACGTATCGCAGCTATGGGACCTGTATCACACGATGCCTTGGCAGTCGATCTTCATGATGGTGGATTCCGCCCAGGATGATTTCCGGGAGTTTCAGCGTGCGGGCGTCACGGACGTGCATCAGATGGCAGCCTTCCCCTGGGCCATGAAGTGGACGCCTCTGCGAGCGAGCACGCCGCAGGAGGAACAGGAGTTCTTCGCCGGGCAAAGGCAGTACCTGACGTACTTCTTCCCCAAGAGTCTCCATGAGCTCTGGTTCAGCGCCGAGACCGGCGAAATCACAAGAGTGAAGCTGAACGCGAGTGAGACGAGCCCTCGCATGCGTATCATTCAGGCCGGGAGCTACACGGACGGCGGCAGCAGGGAAACGCACTTCCCGACGAGTGTCACGGTCGAGGAGCAGGATGTAGTGACGGGGAAGGACAGGCCGACTCGGACTACTGTCAGCTTCTCCAACGTGCGACTCAATGACGGCGTATCGGCCCAGGATTTCGCCTCGCCGTCCAAAGCGGTGCGTCTGTGAAGTAGTCCGTCAGACGGTGCGACGTGACGAGCGGGTAGCCGCTGTCGGGTCTCAGTGAGCGTGGGTGGTGGCTGGAAACAGAGGGGTGTGACGAGGCGTCCGGGGCCCCGATGCGTGAATTGCCTGTGAGCCTGGCGCGTGGTGAAGCTGTGAGGCGTGAAGCGGGTGAACCGAGAGACAAGGAAGGAGAAACGGGTCGAGTCGGGGACGCCCCTGCGTTGCTCGGGATCGGTCAGAAACCAGGGAGTTGATGGCGAGTTAATGCTGCCTGATGTGAGGCAGTGAAACAATGACCAAGGTGGTTTTGGGAAGGGACTATCATGAACGAGCAGGAGAAGAGCATGGTGCCGGAGGAGAACAAACCCCCTGTGGATCCGGCCGCAGAGAGCAAGGAGGAACTGTCCCGTCGTGAGGTGCTTCGCGGCGGCTCGCGGACGGTCCTGTCGGGAGCGGCCGCGGTGTTCCTCGGTCTGGGGATGTCGAACCGCTCGACGAAGGAGGCGCAAGGATGGTGTTGTTGCGGGGACTGCTGGCTGAACTGCGCGGACTGTCTGAGCGGCTGCAGCGGCTGCACAGTGACCTGCGGGAATAACTGCGACACCGGTTGCACCGGCGGCTGCACCAAGGCGTGCGAGAACAGTTGCCAGGCAGCCTGTACCGGCGGCTGCACGTACGGCTGCACGAGCGTGAACATGGACGACTGACGTCCGCGCGAGCCGGAGAGGGCTGTCGGCGTCGGGTCGCTCGACTCTGCGGCACGAAGCCTCTTGAGGGGGGCAGCAGGGAGGCTACGCGTAGTTCCTGCGCCCGTTCCGATCTTGGGGAAATGAGTGGGGGACCCTGGCCATGTGAGGTATGAAGTATGGAAGAGCAGAGCCGTAGCACGGCGGACGGGAAAGCCGTGCTCATCATGCTGGACGACAAGTGTGCATCGCCGTGCTATTGCTTTGGAACCAACGGTCATGCGACTCGCGTGATGTCGCCGGAGATTGTGGACGCGGTGCTGGAGTGGTTGCCAGGTCTTGATTCGGCGCCGCTGAGCGTTCTCTACATGGTCGGTGATCCGCAGGGTTTGGACGAGGACGTGCGCAAGATCCTCCGGGAGGCGAGCGGCAGCGTGATCTGCGGGCCTATGCATCGGGCCGAGCAGCAGGCCGCGGGCCTGCCCTGGAGCCACACGCAGGTGGTGGTCTTTCCCAGTCTGGTGGCCTTCGACGACGCCGGCGTTGTCGTCGAAGGCCGTTCCGGCGTGGTCCACGTCGGCCGTGACGAGGTTGCCCGGTTGTCCGAAGTGGTGATGGCCAAGTCCAAGAGCATCGGCGATCAATCGAGATTGCGGCTTCGGGCCCGGGACCTGCATCTCTGGCGGGAATCTCATCTAAGGACGTACGCCCAGGAGGTCACGCGCCTGATGGAGCATGAGCTGCGTCTCAACGCGGCGGGTGTTCCGACCGTCTGGGATTTGTGGCCGTCGGTCCGGTGTCCGGCCCGGAGCAGCATGATCACGATCGGACCGGATGGTCTGTGTTATCCTTGTCCGGCCTTCTACCACGCTGGGCAGACCGGGCGACTGGGGGCGCGCGAAGGGCTGACGGGCGAGCACGTATTCCTTCGCGAACTCGATCGAGTCTGCAGTGTCTGCCGGTCGGAGCAGTGTGAAGCCTGCCTGTTCTGGGAGTCCGGCCTGGTGGGAGGAAAGGTGGGGCCCTGTCAGTTCCGCGTCGATAGGGATCGGGCGAAGGAGACTACGGTCCATATGAGCGACCGTTCGGGGTATCTCTTCGAGGGTCTTCAGGCCCAAACGGCGGAGAACATCGTCAGCCGCCACAATCCCGAGGGCGTCGGCAAAGGATCCGTGTGGGCGGCCGAGCAGGTGGACGACATGACGTGCGAGGAATTCGTCCTGATCCTGCGCTCTATTCACCAATTGACGGAGGCACTGACGGGGGGCGCCGCGGGCACCCCGCAGGACATTCTGTCGCGGTATGAGGGCTTCGGCGGATTTCCGCCGCAGACACGCGAGGAGCTGTTCTCCTACGGCCGGTTTGCCGGAATCATTGAGGACATGTACCACGAGGATTCCTCGGCGGACGAACGCGCCACAAGACCAGCCGCAGCCGGGCCGATCTCCCCGTCCCCGCTGCCCGATGGCGAAGTACCGGTCGCGTCGCGACGGTTGCTGTGCCTGAGAATGGCCCGCTCGATTCTGGCGACCCTCGTCGCCCTCCGGGACGAGATTCAGTCCGGAAAGTGGCCGGTCGAGCCACCCTTACCGGGGGGAAAGAAGGAAGTCGATGAGGTCCCGGAACAAGGGGCAAGACGGCTCCCACTGTCGCAGGAGCAAGCCACGGTGATTCAACGATTGTATGAGTCGGTGTTGGGATGGGACCTGATCTGCCGAGACGCGGAGGACGGATTGCGGTGCGGTTTCGAGGCGAAGCCTGTGCTGGAATATGCCCGAAAACGAAGGGAGGAAGTCCTGCGAGAGCAGGATGCCTGGTTCTCGCGAACAGCCCTGCAGAACGGGTGGGAAGCCCCGGAAGGATACGCGTGGAACGTCGATTTCGAGCATAACATCAAGGTGTCCACGGCCTATTGCCGTCCTGTCGTCAACCCTGTTCCGGGGCAGGGAGAATGGGTCCCTTTGCTGCCTCTGGGCGGACTCGAAAAGGAGGTGTTCGATCGGCTCAGATGTCTGTTGGAGACGTCCCTGGCGACGGCAAAGCAGCATCTCATGGGACATCTGGCCGGCGCAGAAAATGGGGAGCGTGATCTTGCCAGAGTGGTCGGGACCGTGGGAGAGCACGCCTTAGACCTGAGGCGATGGTTCCACGGCATAGCCAAAGAGCATGGTTGGGCGCCGGCGCTGGAGTGGCGTGTCAACCACCAAACCGGTTGGGTGGACGGACGATTGGTGCCTCAGACACTCCTTTCATAGGATTGCCGGGGGCATCGGAAGGATAGGGCAATGAAGGCCAACGTGGTACTGGGTACGAACGTCAATCAGTATCGGGACGGCGACATGCAGTCGATCACCTTTGTGGTGACGCAGGAGTGCAATCTGCGCTGCACCTACTGCTATGAGCACTACAAGAATCCGGATCACCGGATGTCCATCGAGGTCGCACGTCGGGCCGTCGATTTCTTTCTGAGCCAGCCGGTCACGAAACCGGCGGTGGTGTTCGAGTTCACAGGAGGTGAGCCTACCCTGGAAATCGGCTTGGTGGGCGAGATCGTTCGGTACTTCCGGACGGCGATTCGCCGCTTGCCGTACCATCCCTGGCACTCGCAGTACGTATTCCAGATCGGCACGAATGGCACGAGATACTGCTCCCGGGAGGTGCAGCAGTTTCTTTGGGAGAACCGGCCTCACGCCCAGGCCGCCGTAACCATCGATGGAACCAAGGCCAAACACGACATGCATCGCGTCTTCGTGGACGGCAGAGGTTCCTACGATATGGTCGTCGAGAGCGTCAAGCTCTGGGTCCGTCAGTACCCCAACGCGACCACCAAGGTGACGTTCTCCAGCGACGATCTGCCCTACCTGTGTGAGAGCATCGTCCATCTGTGGGATCTGGGGATCAAGACGGTGCCGGGGAATGTTGTCTTTGAGGATGTGTGGAAGCCCGGCGACCCGGATCTCTTCGAATCCCAGTTGAAGCAGTTGGCGGATATCGCCCTGGATCGTGGCTACTGGAGCAGGCACAACACCACGCTCTTTTGGATCCCTGTCAGGAAGGGGGAAATCGACGAGAGCGATCGGAACTGGTGCGGCAGCGGCAAGATGGTGGCGGTGGACAGCGAGGGGAACCTGTTTCCCTGCCTGCGCTTCATGGGGTATTCGTTCGGGAGTCCGGAGCGCCACAGTTGGCCGGTGGGCTCGATCTATGAGGGATACGATCCGGACAAGATGCGGGCGTTCCACTGTCTGCGAAAATCCACGCAGAGCCCGCCGGAGTGCCTCACGTGCGAGGCGGACGATCGCTGCGCATGGTGCTCGGGCTACAACTACGACGCGACGGGCACGGTCTTCAAACGCGTGACGTTCATCTGCAAGATGCACCAGGCGCAGAGACGTGCGAATCAGTATTACTGGGACCAACTGGAGAAGCGCTACGGCCTCAGTCCAGCCGACGTTCCCTCCCGTACGGCCGCTCCATGCTATTGTTAGGAATCGAGGCGGACTCTATGGATCAGGTCAATCACTTGTGGATCCTGTTGTCGAATGAAGCAGCCTGCGGCTGCAATGAACCCTGGGACACATCCGGGGCCGGGAAGACGGACCGCGCCATGGATGACGCCCTGTCTTCTCAAGTCCTGACGTGGGCGAAACGCCAGGGGTGCAGGTGTACGATCCTCGCGGGTCGCGAGGGGCTCTCGCCCGCGGTCCGAAGCCAAGTGGACGGAACCGCGCATCGCGTTGTCGTCCCGCCGGATTGCCGTGGGGAGAACCTGGGAAGTGAAGCGACCGTCGTTCTGGATATCGCGCAGGCTCTGGGCGACGGAGCGTTCCCTCAGAACGCGACCATCCTGCGGGTTTCTCATGCGGATCTACATCGGCTGGCGGCCTGTGTCATCCAGCTCCTCGAACGCGGCAAGGACGTGACGATTCGACACCCCGATCTCCTGAAGTACGACCGGGAGGACCTTGAGGTCTACAGGGAGCAGTTGCGTGAAATCGGGGAGTGGCTGCTGGACAGGCCGAGCATGTGGTCGTCTCGTCGCGTGGACGTGCTGACGGACCGTCTGCGGACCAACGCGCCACAGGCTTGCCGAGCCGGCGACGCGAGTCTGGCCGTGGCTCCTGACGGCACTCTCTATCTTTGCCCAGCGGCGTTTCACGCAGGAATGGAACCCTGCGGGCACGTCGCCGGCGCTGTGGACGTGCCGCACCGGCATCTGTTCACCAGGGAGTATTCCACTCCATGCCAGGTGTGCGATGCGCTCCACTGTTCCCGGTGTATGTATCTGAACCGACTCGCGACGTATGAATACTGTGTTCCCGCGGAGAATGTGTGCCGGCTGGCGCACGTGGAACTGGCCGGCCAGGCGTGGCTGGCGCAGGAGGCGAACAAGCGGGGTCTGTGGAGCAACGGTCGGTGGAAAGGGCCCGCGCCTCCGGCGATTGAAGATCCCTACCAGCTTGTGAGAGCCGCGGACGATACGTACAGCGACCTGTGGAAGCGTCTGCTGCTGTTCACCGGCCGGCGCACCGATCTGTCCCCGTCCATGATGCTGGACATTCTGTGTTCTCTCGAGGCCAGACTGAATGCAATTCGCGACTGCGGCGTCAAGGCCGGACATATCGTGTCGTCGGAGCGGATGGAGCGCAATGTGCTGCTGTACCTGCGCCGAAAGACCGTGGAGAGATACAAGGAGGTCGTGCTGGAGGACGGTTGTCCGACCATACACGAGATCGAAATGTCGATGCATCGTATGGTCGAGGCCCTGACCCGGGAGTATGCCTCGGTATCCGCGTAAGGGATCCGGGCCATTCCGGTCCACGCTCCGGCCGGCATTCCCTGGGGCGCGCCACTATGCCGTACGAAGCGGCAGCAGAAATCAGGACGCAAGACAGCCATGAACGCGGTGCAAGTTGACGGAATATCAGTCGGGTCGAAGCACCGCCTGGTGCTTATCGCCGGCCCGTGCGTTATCGAGAACGAGTCCGACACGATCCGGATCGCGGAGGAGGTCCGTCGCATCGCGGAGCGGCATTCTATGCCGTTCATCTTCAAGGCTTCGTATGAGAAAGACAACCGCAGTTCCGCCGATCACTACCGGGGACCCGGTCTGGAGGCGGGACTTCGCATCCTGGAGCGAGTCCGAAGGGAAGTGGAGGTGCCAGTGCTCTCTGACGTGCACCGGGAGGTGGATGTGGAGAGAGCGGCGTCCGTCCTGGATGTCCTGCAGATTCCGGCTTTTCTATGCCAACAGACCAGTCTGCTGCTGGCGGCCGGGAGGACCGGCAAGCCGATCAATATCAAGAAGGGGCAGTTTCTGGCCCCGGAGGGGATGCGAAGCCCGGTGGGCAAGGTGCTCAGTACAGGCAACCGGCGCATCCTCCTGACCGAGCGCGGCACGACCTTTGGGTATGAACGCCTGGTGTGTGACATGTGCGCCATTCCGATCATGCAGAATGTCGGGTTCCCGGTCGTGTTCGATGCCACGCACAGCGTCCGTCGTTATGGTGTGCCGAGTTCCCGCCCGGAAGGGGGAGCGCCGCAATACGTCGAGACACTCGCCCGCGCCGCCGTGGCCGGCGGATGCGATGCGCTCTTCCTGGAGACGCATCCGGATCCGATGAAGGGGCTCTGTGACGCCTCGAGCATGTTGCCCCTGAAGGAGCTGTCTCCATTGTTGGAGGTGCTTCTCCCGCTGAGTGAGACGGTGAGACGATGACGCCCGGAGCGGTGGGCCAGGTCAAACTGCTGCTCATGGATGTGGACGGCGTGTTGACGAAAGGGGAAATCATCTACGGTTCCGGCCGATTCGAGCTCAAGGTGTTCCACGCCCAGGACGGGATGGGCATCACGCTGGCCCGGACCGCCGGCTGGCGCGTCGGGGTCCTGACCGGGCGAACGAGCGCCGCGGTGGAACGCCGCTGTCGTGAGCTGGGCATGGACATTGTCGTCCAGGATCGCCCGGACAAGATGGCCGGATACCAGGAGATCCGGCGTACGTACGGATATTGCGATGAGGAGATTGCGTATATCGGCGACGACATCCAGGACATCCCCGTGCTGCAGCAGGTGGGAAGCCCCTTCGGCGTCCGGAACAGCGTGGAGGAAGTGAAACAGCTTTGTGTGTATGTCGCCTCGCGCTGCGGTGGCGACGGCGCGGTGCGGGAGATCGTCGAGTGGATTCTGGAAAGACAGAGTCGCAAGCAGGAAGTGATCGGAGAAGCGATCCGCCGGATGCAGCGTGAGGCGCGAGAGACGCCATAGCATGGCGTGTCTCACGCCGGCCCACGCAGGACGGCAAGGTGGGGCACGGGCATCGGGAGCCCCGCGTCCATTGCGGTTTGGCGCACCGCGGCAGGAACGACAGGAAGGACGGTATATGGAATTCTACATCGACAGTGCCGATCTTGACGTCATCCGGGAGTACATGTCGTTATCCCTGTTCTCGGGGGTCACCACCACGCCCACGTTCTTCTACCGGGAGGGCGTCGCCGACAGCGAACGTCACGCGCGGGACATCGCCGCCGTGGTCCCCGGCGGCATCCACATCGAGGCGATGGGATGCTGCTGTGACGAGATTGTCGAGCAGGCGCGGCGCAACCATCGCGTCTGCGATCGGATTGTCTCCAAAATACCCATGAGCAAGGAAGGGTTGAAGGCGGTGCGCGTCCTGAAGAAGGAGGGCATTCGCACCAACGTGCACCTGGTCTTCTCCGTCAACCAGGCGGTCCTGGCCGCCGAAGCGGGAGCGGACTTCATCTGTCCCCTGATCGGCCGGCTGAACGACACCGACGGTAGCGGTTTGAAGATGATCCGGGACATCGTGTCCGTCATCAAGCGATACGGGTATCCTCTCATCATCATGGCGTCCAGCATCCGGGGGAGCGAGGACGTCACGGAATCGCTGCGGTGCGGGGTGGATGCGATCACCATTCCCCCCCAGGTGATTGAGCACATGTTCTGCCATCCGCTCACGGACATCGGCATCGAGCGGTTCCAATGCGACATGGCGATGAACGGCCGGGTCGAGGACGTCATGAAGACGGGCCCCGACCTGCCGCTCCTCGATGAACAGTGTTCCCTGCTGTGCGCGCTGGCGGAGATGTCGGAGAAGCATATCGGTCTGGGTGTGATCACCGATGGCCGCGGCCGGCTGGTGGGCGTGATCACGGATGGCGACATCCGGCGCTATCTCCAGGAGTCCGCCCACGACGTGAGCAGGCCGATCCGCGACCTCATGAACCGAGCACCGGTGACGATCACCGCGGATGTGCCGGTGCGCTGCGCGCTGTCCACGATGCAGGAGAGACGCATCACGGAGATCGTGATCACCAATGACGGCAACCGGCCGATCGGCTATCTGAATCTCCACGATGTGCTGCAATTGCGCAACGGCAACAGTCACCGCCCTCGGCTTGAGACGCTGCAGAACGCCGGCAAGGCGATGGCACGACACGAAGTGTTAGCACAGATGAGGTGAGTGTCCCGCGTGTTCACGAAGACCAATGAGATCCGAATCGAGACCTGCACAGTATGCAACTACAACTGCCAGATGTGCGCGCGGGGCACGTTCCGCCGGAAACGGGAGGTCATGCCCGGCGCGCTGTTCGATCGGATCGTGGCCCGGACCGTGGAAGAGCTGCCCCACATCAATACCGCGACCCTGTCCGGCTTCGGGGAGTTCTCCATCGATTCGCAATGGCGGCGCAAGCTGGAGCACGCGGCCCAGTGCTTCGATCGAATCCACGTCGTGACGAACCTATCGTTGCTCCGTCGGGAGGACGCACGATATCTCCTCGATCACGTGTCGGACATCCGCGTCAGTATCTACGGGCTTGACCCGGAGACCTATCGCCGGATCCATCGGAGCCCGCTCACGGTCCGTTACGAGGAGGTGCGCGACGGTATCCTGTTTCTGGCCGAGCACCGCAAAGACCACCAGCGCATCATCCTCAATTATATCGAAATGGAAGACAACCGGCACCAGACCCGCGATTGGATCGCCTACTGGAAGGACAAGGTGGATCTCATCGAGGTGTGGAAACCGCACAACTGGATCGACGGCAAGCAGTATCGCGTGCTCGACGCGTCGCGACTGGCCACGTGCGGCCGGCCCTCCGGCGGCCCCATCCAGGTGCAGGTTGACGGGACCGTGAATGTCTGCTGTTTCGACTACAACGGCGAGATGCTCATCGGGGACCTGCGCGTGGAGTCGTTCGCGAGTATCTATGAAGGGGAGCGTATGAAACGGATCCAACGCCTGCATGCGGACGGCCGTGCCGACGAGCTGCCCCTGTGCCGAATCTGTGATCAGCGCAACGGCGAGGAATCCAAAGCGGCCAACGCCCTCTACAATTCGCGCTTCCCCATTCGCGAGCGCATTCGCGCGACCTCGACCGAGTATGAGGTGCTGGTCGGCGGTCGTTCGGAGGGGGCCGGCGCATGAACGTCGAGGGGAAAGGCGTCTGGGACCTGTCGGTGGACGAGATCGAGTACATCTACCGGACCCGGCACATGAACAACTATGTGTACGCCGTCTTGAAGACCTACCACACCAGTGCACCGCCGTTGGGCAGGCCGGTGTCTCTGCGGTCGGAAGGGGTCCCCGCCTGTCTCCACGCTCCGGTGGGCAGGTTGCTGATGCTGTCCCCCGACATTGGCGCGCAGGATCCGACGTTCGTTCGGGTGGCTGTTGCCTATTGCACGTCTCTTGTGTATTCCGCCCTGGACCGGGTGGAGCAGAGGGACGTCGCCACGGTGTGCCAGTTGCTGGCGACGTGCGCCTATCTGCCGATCTGGTCGGGCAAGAATGACAACGAGCGATTGTGGGGCAAATTCGTGATCCGGCCGAAGACGGAGTACGCCGACGCGGTCATGGAGAAGCTGCTCGAGCCTGTCGTGGACGTGGAGGAGGTGTGCCGTATGCCGATGGGGGCGCGGGAGACGCCGCCGCCGGTAGAGCCGGGCGATCTGATGAACCTGTTTCGATTCATGCCCAAGGTGATCCGTTGCATCATCGGGTGCATGGAGAATGGGGATGATCCCCAGACGATCGAACGTGCCTTGCTGCACGTCGAGCAGGCCATGGTCAAGTACGAGCGGGACCATGGATACTCCGGGGCGGGCTACGTGGGCAATGCCAAGTATCCGGGACAGACCCGATACCGCAACACGATCTATCTGTACGGCGGCATGTTCTTTCAACGGCAGGGCAGGTATGATCGTGCCGTCGCATGGTATCTTAAGGACATCGACATTCCGGGACTGCCGACGCTGCTGAGGGGTTTCCTGACGGATCTCAAGACCGTGGAAAGGCTCGTCTGCGGCTATTCGGTGTTGGCGGAGGAGCAGAGACGGCGCGATCTCAAGGAACGGATCCACGCCGCGCTGGCCCGGACCTGCCAGGACGCCGCCGCGCAAGGGCATCGCGTGCTGGCGTACCTGAAGGCGCACCCAGAAACGGATATGCGAATCACCTATGCCGACAACAAGACCGTCCCGGCCTGGGCCGGAGAATACTGTCGTGAGGCGTATCTTCTCTCGCTGCTGTACAACGCCATGGTTCTCGGAACCGACTACCGGGATATCGACTACGCCCGGTTCCTCCGCTACTGACCACCTTCCCAATCGGGGCGAGTGGACTTGAACCACCGACCTCTTGCACCCCATGCAAGCGCGCTAGCCAAACTGCGCCACGCCCCGAAGCACTCCACTATTCTAATACCGTGGGCGCCGGGCAACAAGCATTTTTTTGCCAAATCGTCTGGGGGGCCTGCGGCTCTTGGGGCAGGGTCGGCGGATTGTCGCAACTTCCAGCGGCCGGGGGCCGTGCGGCCCCCGCAGAAAAAATCTGCAACGGGGTCTTGACAAAGTTAGTCGCGCCTAACTATACTGGCCGTCTGAAACAGGATTTCCTTGAGATTCGCGATGAGCGCCAAAAGAATGCAGAAACTCAGTGCCTCTCTGGAGGACTACCTGGAAGCCATTTTCAATCTGGCGGACGAGGCCGGGGGGGCCCGCAGCCGGGATATCGCCCAGGCGCTCGGCGTGGCGCGGTCGTCGGTCGCGGGGGCCTTGCGGCTGCTGTGCGAGCGGGGATTGGCCCATCATGAGCCCTATGGGGCGGTCCGGTTGACCCGCCGGGGGCAGGGGATTGCCCGGGAAGTCGTGCGGAAGCATGACATTCTCACCTCGTTCTTCGTGGACGTCCTGGGCGTCGACAAAGAAGCGGCCCAGCGGGCGGCCTGCCAAGCGGAGCATGCCCTGGGGCCCGAGATTATCGGCCGGTTGGTGAATTTCATCGATTACGTCGCCGCCAGCGGTCGCGACGGCTGCGATGTGGCCGGCGAGTTCCGGATCTTCCTGAACCAACGGCCCGCCAAACCGGCAAGAGGGACCATATGATGATCGGCAGAACTGTCATGGAACAGAGTCAGACCAGGCCGTTGTCCACCGTCACGACGGGGGATACCGTTCGTCTGGTGCGCGTGGAGGCCGGACGGGGACTCAACAGCCGGCTGGCCTCGATGGGATTCGTCCCGAACGTGGCCATCCGCGTGGTCAGCAATGGCCATCCGGGCCCGTTTGTCGTCATCATCAAGGATGTCAAGATGGTCCTGGGTCGGGGCGTCGCCCAGAAGGTCCTGGTTCGATAGCCGCCGAAGCCCGCGGGAGTTTTTTTGCCGTATAAGTTCGTTGTGCCTAACTTTTTTCGGTCTGACTTAGGATACTTCTCTCTATGCGACAACTGGTTGTGGCCCTGGTCGGAAATCCCAACAGCGGCAAGAGCAGCCTGTTCAATCTGCTCACCGGCTCACACCAGCACGTGGGCAATTATCCCGGCGTCACCGTCGAGAAGAAGGAGGGCTACTGCACCTAGGACGGCCGGGAGATTCTGGTTGTCGATCTGCCCGGCACGTACAGCCTGACCGCGTATTCCGCGGAGGAGCTCATCACCCGACGGTTCATCCTGGAGGACAAGCCCGACGTGGTCGTGGACGTGCTGGACGCTTCGAATATCGAGCGGAACCTGTACTTAGGCACGCAACTCATGGAGATGAACGCGCCCCTGGTCCTGGCCTTCAATATGAGCGATCTGGCCAAGCGGCGCGGGCTGGAGTTCGACCTGGACCAGTTGTCCCGTCTGCTGGAGGCGCGGATCGTCCTGACGGTGGGGAACAAAGGACAGGGGCGGGAGGCTTTGTTGGACGCCGTTGTCCAGACCGCATGTGAGGAGAAGAAGCCTCGGGTGCACAGTGTGTCCTACGGCAGCGAGATCGAAGAGGAGCTGGCGCGCGTCGAAGCGGTCGTGCGAGACCGGGAGAAGGAGCTGGCGGCCCGGTACGGCTCGCGCTGGGTGGCCCTCAAGCTGCTCGAGCAGGACGACGAGATCCTCGGGAAGGTGGGGGCCCCGGAGGTTCGCAACGCCGTCGCCAGGAGCGTCACTCACCTGCGGAGCATCTTTCGCGATGAACCCGAGATCATCCTGGCGGACCGGCGCTATGGGTTCATCTCCGGCGCTTGCCAGGAGACGATCCGCAATTCCGTCGAGCGACGGCACGACGTCAGCGACATGATCGATGCGGTGGTGACCCACCGCATGCTGGGCCTGCCGATTTTCCTGCTCCTTATGTACGTGGTCTTCTTCCTGACGTTCACCGTCGGCGGGTACCCGATGGGATGGCTGGAGACTCTCTTCGACGGGACGGCTCGCGCGATCCACGGCTCCTGGCCGACGGGCTGGCCCCTGTGGGTGCGTTCTCTCGTGGTCGACGGCATCATCAGCGGCGTCGGCGGCGTGCTCGTGTTCCTCCCGAACATCCTTTTGCTGTTTCTGGCGATCGCACTGCTGGAGGACTCCGGCTACATGGCCCGGGCCGCGTTCGTGATGGACCGGATCATGCACAAGATCGGTCTGCACGGCAAGAGCTTCATCCCCATGCTCATTGGCTTCGGCTGCTCCGTGCCGGCGATCATGGCTACCCGCATCCTGGAAAACCGGCGCAATCGGCTCACCACGATCATGGTCATCCCGCTGATGAGCTGCGGCGCCCGACTGACGATTTACGCGCTGTTCATCCCGGCGTTCTTCCCGCCGCACTGGCAGGGGCCGGTCCTGTGGATCATCTACGTTATTGGCATCATCCTCGGCGTCATCCTGGCAAAGGTGCTTCGCATGACCCTCTTCCGGGGCGAGACAGTGCCCTTCGTGATGGAATTGCCGCCGTACCGCATGCCGACGAGCAAGGCGGTGCTCCTCCACACCTGGCAGCGAGGTTGGATGTACCTGCGCAAGGCCGGGACGGTCATCCTGGCCGCCTCGATTGTCCTTTGGGCCGCCGCCAACTTCCCGCGTCCGAGTGAGGATGCCCTGGCCGGACTCGACGGCGACACGGTGCAACAGAAGACCCTGCAGTATTCCATCGTGGGCCGACTGGGCCGGGCGGTCGAGCCGGTGATCAGACCCCTCGGATTCGACTGGAAAATCGGCACGGCCCTGATCGGCACCTTCCCGGCCAAGGAGCTTTTCGTCTCGCAAATGGGGATTGTCTACGCGGTCGGCAGCCAGGAAGAGGGCTCGTTCAGTCTGCGCGAAAGGCTCCGGGCCGACTACAGCCCGCTGGTGGGCCTGTGCGTGATGCTGTTCACTTTGATCAGCGCCCCCTGCATCGCGACGATCGCCATGACGCGCCAGGAGACCGGGTCCTGGGGCTGGGCGGTCTTCCAGCTTGCAGGCCTGACGGCCCTGGCCTATGTCGTCACGCTTGCCGTCTACCAGATTGGCCGGGCGCTGGTGGGCTGAACCATGGACGATCAGACGTGGGTTGGAGTGGAGAAATAGGCGTGCTGTCAAGGATGATTCCGTGCGTTGTGATCAGTCTGTCGATGCCGTTGTCTGTCTGCCGGGCCGGGCAGGAGTCGGAGCACGCCGAGGTGTTGCAAGGGACCGCACACAGCACCCGTGCCCCTCACGGATCGGAGCGGATCCTCAACTCCGGCATCACCTGGGGAGCGGCCCTGACCCAGATCTATCAGCAGAGCGCCCACGGCGGCCTGAATACGAGTCGGCGATCCGACCCCTATTCCGGCAGCTACGACGTCGAGGCCTCCGCCGATCTGAAGCGAATGCTCGGCTGGGCCGATTCGACGATGTACATGCTCTTGGAAGGGGGCTGGCCCAGCGCCGGCAGCATCGATCCGTCCGCGATCGGCAGCTACTTCGGCGCCAATGCCGACGCCATCGAGGGCGAGTGGATCGACGTTGCAGAACTGTGGTACCTACGGTCGTTCGCCGACGATCGCCTCTTTCTGCAGGTGGGCAAGGCGGATCTGACTGCGGGGATCGAGTACCGCGAGGTGATCTCGGCCTTCGATCTGAACCGCTACGCCAACGACGAGAGCAGCCAGTTCCTCAATGGTGCGTTCGTCAACAACCCGACGATCCCCTTCCCGGCGTACAGTCTGGCATTGGCCGCGGTGGCTAAACCGTGGGAGGGCTGGCAATTCGCCGCTGCCGGGGCGGCCCAGACCGCCGAAGCGGATATCGATGAGATCGCTTCCTGGGCCTCGGATGAAGAGGGGCTCTTCTTCGTCGCCCAGGCGAGTTTCCTGCCATCATCGGCGCCGCACGGACTCTGGCATGGCGCGTATCACCTCGGCGCCTGGTGGACCGGCGGGGGCGAACTGACGGCGCAGGACGAGTTAACCGGCGTGTACCTCAGTGCTGCCCGGGAGATTCTGCGGGAGAGCGACGACCCGAATGATGGGCAGGGCCTGGGGGGCTTCGCTCGCTACGGCTGGGCGGACGGCGACGCGATTACCGTGCAGTCGCAGACCAACACCAGCACCGGTTACTTCGACATGTACCTCGGCACCAGGCTGGAAGCAACGGACACCGGGGCCTACGTGCTCGTAACCATCTCCGACACTGAGGGCAACTATGACGGCTTCCGGGCGATTGACCTCCACCCCTACGAGGGCTTCGACCTGGGGAAGGTGGTGCATTGCCAGATACCTGACTCCTACGCCGCCACGACCGTTTCGGCGCCCATACCCGTCAATGACCGCATGGTAACGATGAAGTTCGACAGCGGCTGTTCACGGATAAACTGCTCCCTTACAGTCCTGGGCACCTTCGAGTATATAGATATAGAGGCTGCGCCCGCGCCCGAACCTTTCGATGTGCAGGTAGAAAGCATCGAGGTATGTGCCGGCGAGAGCGGCACCGTGGATGTATGGGTACATGATTTCCCTGCCCCGGGGCTGGGCGCCTACTACATCACCCTCGGCTACGACCCGGAGATAATAGCCGTTACGGGCATATCCGGCGGAGACGCGCCGTTCGACG
>ENA-OSEO01003472-OSEO01003472.1-sediment-metagenome-genome-assembly--contig:-NODE-3472-length-18606-cov-7.472664_pt1 | contig 18606 bp, 23 predicted proteins | sample MGYA00237883_ERZ534232 | MGnify/ENA metagenome assembly ERZ534232
TGGCAGGAGTGGAAGGACTCGAACCCTCGACCGGCGGTTTTGGAGACCGCTGCTCTACCAACTGAGCTACACTCCTAGGACAAGCAAATATCTTATCACAAAACAGCTTAAAATGTAACCCCGGTATACGGCAGCGTTTGGTGCGGGCCAGCCTGTGCTATATTATATTTTATTCCGGCCTTCCGCGTCCAGAACAGTTTGGGAAACTCCCGGTCAAAGCTCGATGCCGATCAGCTCGAACACCCCTTTGAGGCCGAAATACCCGGCATAAGCTATCATAGAGCATTTAACCAGCTTGCCGGACAGCGTAATAACCGCATAACGCTTGAAGCCAAACCGGGAAGCTCCCATGGCGATAGACGCCGGATAAAAGAAGGGATTCATTATGGCCGAGAGCAGAAACAAGGTCATTTTACCCCGGCATTCAAGCAAATGGTTGACCCTGTCGCCCAGGCGCTTGAGCCAGCCTTTGCGGGTTCCCGAAAAAGGGATGGCGCCCCCGAGTCCCGTCAGGTATATTGTCAGGGCGCCCAGCGTCTCACCCAGAGCGCACACCGCGCCGACATAAAACGGGCCGAGCAGGGCCGGGCCTAGAATGGGTTTGACTACTCCCCCCAGGGCGAATTGAACCGCCAGCATGGGAACCGGCACCAGGATAGTGGCCCCGCCCAGAGCGCTGATAACAAAACCACCGGTGTACCCGTAACCCGCCATTCGGTAGAGCATATCCCAGTTTAAAGCGATTAAGGTTGCCAGGCCCGCCGTAGAAACGACGGTTGTGACTGCCATAATGCACTGCCATTTCTTGAATTTCTTGCTGCCCGGCTGGTTTTGCGCGGGGCTTGAATCATGGTCGATCGTCGGCATAATTATACAGGGATTCCTTACAGGGTAATTATGGGCACGCAGGCCGGGTTGGCGGGAAAGTATCAGCCCTGTTGCTCTTCGAGCCGTTCTCTCAGGGTTTCCAACTCGTTTTCCAGGTTCTCCTTTTGATTCTGCAAATCAGCCAGCTGCTGGCTCATCCTGAGGATTACCTCCACGCCGGCCAGGTTAACACCCAGCTCATCCATCAGGTTTTGCACTTTGCGGACAAGCAGCAGGTCCAGGTCCGAGTACAACCGGATATTGCCGGATGAACGTGCCGGTTTTACTATACCCACCTTTTCGTAATAACGCAAGGTATAAGTCTGCATACCCAGCATTTCGGCAGCTATGCTGATTACATATCTAGGCTTGTTTTCCCTGTTCATCGCTTTATGCCGGAAGGTGTCACTCCGGCCTCAACTGCCTTAAATTTTCAAAAAGCTCTTTTTCTTCGTTTTTCAACCTGGTCGGCAGCACCACCTTTACCTGGGCAAAAAGATCGCCCGAGCCGCTTTTGCCCAGGCGGGGCATTCCCTGCCCGGCCAGTTTAAAACTGCGCCCGTTCTGGGTTTCCGGCGGTATCTTAAGAGCGAGTTCTTTCCCTCTTGGGGTCGGCACCTTGACTTCACCACCGAGCACCGCGGTCGTCAGAGGCACATCTATAGTTACGTAAAGGTCATCGTCCCTGCGTTCAAAAACCGGGTGCGGCTTAACCTTGATTGCCAGGAACAGGTCGCCCGCCGGGCCACCGGCAAATCCGGCTCCGCCCTTGCCTGCCAACCTTACCCTGGAACCGGTTTTTACGCCGGCAGGCACCTTTACCTCGATGCGTTTGACCTGCGGCGTAGTCCCTCTGCCCTGGCAGACGGAACAGGCAGTGTTATTGGTCAGCCCTGTACCGTTGCAGGCCGGACAGGCCGCTTCGGCTTCCATGCTGAGTATGCGGCTGGTACCCGAGTAAGCTTCCTCCAGTGTGATTTCCAGCGGATGTTCCAGGTTCTGGCCTTTCTGAGGACGCGCCCGCCGGGAATGGCGGCCGAAAAGTTCTTCAAAAATACCGCCGAGGTCGCCGGTTTCACTTCGAAATTGAAAGCCACCCGTACCACCACCACCTCCCATACCGGAGAAATCGAAACCTTCGAACGGGGCACCCTGAGAGCGGGACTGGGTGAACTGGTCGGCATACTGCCAGTTTTCGCCGAACTGGTCGTACTTCTTGCGCTTCTGGCTGTCATGAAGCACGTCATATGCTTCGCTGATTTCCTTGAATTTCGCCTCGGCTTCCTTGTTGTTGGGGTTTACATCCGGGTGATACTTGCGTGCCAGCTTGCGGAAAGCCTGCTTGATGTCCTTTTCCGTAGCGGTGCGTGGTATTCCCAGTATCTTGTAATAGTCTTTTGCTGCCATTCTTATTCCCGGTATTTTTTAAATTATATTCCGCTCATAAAAAAGTTGTCAAAAAGTGATTAGTATTATTAACAAATTGTTATTAAACACCCTGACAGGCCGGCGACCGGTTTTGTGTTTTTTGCCCCGGAAAATAAAAAAAGATAGGTAGCGTAAACTATTCTGTGTAAATTGTTTCCCGGCAAATAGAAAAGGGCGTATCCTTTCAAGTTAGACAAATAAAACATAAAAGGAGGAACGCCCTATGGTCATGGTAAACGGCATGACCGGATTAACACTAAAGGATTTGTGGAAAGAGGTCAAGAGCGAGGAGGACTGGCTGGAGGAATTTAATGAAAGGGTGCTGGGTATGGTCAAGCTGATACTGGAATCAAGCCTCGAGGAAGAACTGCTCGAGCAGCTGCGGGCCAGCCGTTACCAGAGGACTGAAGCCAGGAAAGGTTACCGCAACGGTTATTACCGCAGAAGCCTGTTTCTGCCTTGCGGCGTGATCAAGTCGCTCAGGATTCCCCGCTCGAGGCAAAACCACGAATCGCAGATACTGCCAAGCTATCAGAGACAGTCGGGACAAATCAACCGGATGATAAGAAAAATGTTTCTGGCCGGGGTTAGCACGCGCAGGGTTGGCGAGGTACTGGATGCCGTGTGGAATAAGGAGGTATCGCCCCAGACGGTATCCAACATCTGCCGCAGCCTAGACCGGGAGGTCGAAGCCTATCATAGACAAGCCATCAAGAACTGTTACTGCTACCTGTTCTTTGACGGCATCGTGCTCAAGGTAAAGGGTGCAGCCGGGGCAAACAAAAGAATGGTGCTTGCCTGCTACGGTATAAGAGCTGACGGCAGGCGGGAACTGGTCGATTTCAGGCAGGGCTCGAGTGAAAGCCAGGCCCAGTGGGAGGCTTTCCTGAACAGCCTGTACCAGAGAGGCCTTAATGGGAACGGGATCAAGCTCATCACCGTCGATGGCAGCCCGGGGCTGCGCCGGGCAATTGAAACAGTCTATCCCTTCACGCCGGTCCAGCGCTGCTGGGCGCACAAGCTGAGAAATGTATCCAACTATCTCAAGCGCGCCGATCAGGAGCAATGCACCCAACAAGCCAGGTCAATATACCTGGCAGAAAACAGAAGGCAGGCAGTCAGGGCTTACAGGGCATGGAAGGTGGAATGGGAAGTAAAATACCCCAGGGCAGTCCGGTGCATTGAAAAGGATCTGGACGAGCTGCTCAATTTCCTGGACTCTCCTGCCGGCTGGCGTAAAAAGGTCAGAACCACCAACGCTATTGAGAGGGCTTTCCGGGAAGTCAGGCGCAGGACCAGGACCATGAGCTGCTTTACCAACGGACAGAGCGTAGAGCGGATATTCTTCGGGGTAGTAAGCCATTTAAACAAAAACTGGGAGGACAAGCCCTTAGGTGAATTTACACAAGATTCTTGACGTTACCAAAAGATATAAACACTTGACATGCGCTCAACCGGCTACCTATAATTAAAAAAACGCTTTCCCCCTCTATGTTGAATTCTCAATCTATTTTGATACTCAAATCCCTGGCAGGATTGTTTTGTTAATTCCGGAAAATACTTGTTTTAGCTAGGATTATGGCCAAATATATTTTTGTAACAGGTGGGGTCGTAAGTTCGGTCGGCAAAGGTATCACCGTTGCCTCCATGGGCAACATTCTCAAAAGCCGCGGTGTAGCCGTTTCGGTGCAGAAGCTGGACCCTTATCTAAATGTCGACCCCGGCACCATGTCCCCTTACCAGCACGGCGAGGTTTTCGTCACCCGGGACGGAGCGGAAACCGACCTGGACCTGGGCAACTACGAACGTTTCATCGACATTGAGCTTACTGCTGTTTCCAATACCACCTCCGGACAGATATATTCATCGGTTATTTCCAAAGAACGGCGCGGTGATTACCTGGGGGGGACAATACAGGTAGTACCACACGTGGTAGCTGAAATCAAGCAGTATTTCATGCAGCTGGCCGAGACTTCCCAGGCGGAGGTTATACTGGTCGAGGTCGGCGGGACGGTGGGCGATATCGAAGGCCAGCCCTTCCTGGAAGCTATCCGGCAAATGCGCAAGGACGTGGGCCGGGATAATGTGCTTTACGTGCATGTAACCCTTTTGCCCTATATATCCACCACCAAGGAACTTAAAACCAAGCCCACCCAGCACAGCGTCAACGAACTGCGCCGCATCGGCATCCAACCGGACATCATCGTTTGCCGGAGCGACTATCCCATTTCGGAATCCATCCGTGACAAGCTCTCCCTTTTCTGCGACGTAGAGCGTGAAGCGGTTATTCCTTTGCCCAACGTGGAAACGATTTACGAGGTCCCGCTGGTGCTGGAGTCGGAAAAAGTAGGCGACCTCCTGGTTAAGCGGCTGGGTCTCAGTGCGCGGCAGTCGGACCTGCACGAGTGGCGCCATATGGTCACACTGCTTAAAAAACCGGTCGAGCCGGTTAAAATTGCCCTGGTGGGTAAATATGTCGAGCTTGAGGATGCCTACTACTCGGTAAGGGAATCGTTGTGCCATGCCGGGCTGTACAACAGCTGCTGCATCAACATTGAATGGGTTCACTCCGAAGAGCTCGAGAAAAAAGACGCCGAGCCCTTCCTGCACGATGTACAGGGTATCCTGGTGCCCGGTGGTTTCGGCATCCGCGGCATCGAAGGCATGATAAAAGCCGTCACCTATGCCCGGGAGAAAAAGATCCCCTATTTCGGCCTTTGCCTGGGCATGCAGGTGATGGTGATTGAGTTCGGCCGTTTCGTCCTCAAGGACCCCAGGGCCAACTCAGCCGAATTCGACCCGTCCACCGCCAGCCCGGTTATCGACCTGATGCCGGAACAGAAAAACCTGGCCGATATGGGGGGCACTATGCGTCTGGGCAATTATCCGTGCTGCCTGGCGCCCGGCACCCTGGCCGCGCAGGCATACGCCAAGGAGCTCATCATGGAGCGCCACCGCCACCGTTACGAGTTCAACAACGAGTACAGGAAAAGATTCGAGGCAGCCGGCATGGTATACAGCGGCCTTTCACCGGATGGCAAACTGGTCGAAATCTGCGAAATAAGCAACCATCCATGGATGCTGGGGACCCAGTTCCATCCCGAGTTCCTTTCCCGGCCGAACCGGCCGCATCCCCTGTTCTGCGGTTTCGTAGATGCCGCCAGGAATGTTCTCAGGGAAGGCGCTCAACCCAGTCTTCCATTAAACCAGTAGAAAACGTGGAGGAATACCAGGTGAGAATTTTTTTAGATACCGCCAATGTGGAGGAAATTGCCAGTGGAGTCAAGATGGGGGTGGTAAGCGGTGTCACCACCAACCCTTCACTGGTATCCAAGGAAGGCTGTACCAGCTACAGGGAACTGGTGCAAAAGATATGTAAAATAACCCCCGGCGATGTTTCGGTGGAAGTAGTCGAGGAGGATACCCGCTCCATGCTGGCCCAGGCGCGCCAGATTGCCAAATGGGCGGATAATGTGGTGGTTAAAATCCCTTCCACAGCCGCCGGGCTGGAGGCGACTTCCAACTTGAAAAAGGAAGGCATACGGGTAAACATGACACTGTGTTTTTCGGTAAACCAGGCGGTACTTGCCGCCCTGGCCGGCGCAGCCTATGTCAGCCCGTTTGTAGGCCGGCTGGACGATATCAACCAGGATGGCATGGCCTTGATCGGCGATATCGTGGATGTTTTCAACAACTATGCTTTCGAAACCCATGTGCTGGCTGCTTCGATCCGCCATCCCCAGCATGTCCTGCAGGCTCTCAGGTATGGAGCCCATGTAATAACCATGCCCTGGAAGGTACTGGTTCAAATGACAAAACACCCCCTGACCGATACCGGCATTGAACGCTTCCTTTCGGACTGGCGTTCCACCGGGTCGGCATTCAGCTAGTGAGGTAGATATGGAAATCAGTCAACTGGAAACCAAGACGCGGGAAGAATTGCTCGACCTGGCCAAGGAAACCGGCCTTTCAAGCTACTCCGGTTTGAAAAAGCAGGAACTGGTGATGCGTTTGCTCAAAGCCAGCGCCGAACAGCAGGGCAACCTGTTCTGTTCCGGCATTCTGGATATAATGGCGGATGGCTACGGCTTTTTACGCCAGGAAAGCATGCTTCCCTCCAACTCGGATATTTACGTATCCCAGTCCCAGATCCGGCGCTTCGGCCTGCGCACCGGGGACATGGTAATCGGCCAGGGCAGGCCCGCCAAGGCAGGCGAGAAATACTTCAGCCTGCTAAGGGTGGAAGCCATCAACGGGCTCGACCCTGAAATGGCCAAAGGCCGCCCCTATTTCGGAGCCCTTACGCCCACCTACCCGGATAAGCTCATCGACCTGGAGACCACCGCCTCCAACCTCTCTACCCGGCTCATCAACCTGATCGCTCCCATCGGGCGCGGCCAGCGCGGGCTTATCGTTTCCCCTCCAAAAGCCGGCAAAACCATGCTGATGAAGGCGATTGCCAACGCGGTAACCACCAACTACCCGGACATTTACCTGATAGTGTGCCTCATCGGCGAACGGCCGGAAGAAGTTACCGATATGAAACGCTCCGTCAAGGGAGAGGTAATAAGCGCCACCTTCGATGAAGCCGTAGAGAACCAGACCCGGGTTTCCGAACTGGCTCTGGAACGGGCCAAGCGCCTGGTGGAAGGCGGCAAGGACGTGTTTATTCTGCTTGACGGCATCACCCGCCTCACCCGTGCTTACAACCTGGCCATGCCGTCCAGCGGCCGCACTCTTTCCGGCGGCCTGGACCCGGCGGCCCTGCACCCGGCCAAGCGTTTCTTCGGTGCGGCGCGCAACGTCGATGAGGGCGGCAGTCTGACCATAATCGCTACCTGCCTGGTGGATACCGGCTCAAGGATGGACGACCTTATTTACGAAGAGTTCAAGGGTACCGGCAATATGGAGCTGCATCTCGACCGCAAGCTGGCCGAGCGCCATACCTTCCCGGCTATCGACATTCTTCGCAGTGGCACCCGGCGGGACGATCTGCTGATTCAGGAAGGGGTCCAGAAGCAGATCTGGCTGCTGAGGCGCATGATCTCCATGATGTCGGCCGATTCGGTAAACTCTACCGAGACTACCGAACGCATACTGGAGCGCATGACAAAAACCCGCAACAACGCCGAGTTCCTGACCAAGCTGGGCAGGGATTCCGCCTGATAAATTTAAACATTGGCATTGCAACTCAGACGAGTTGCAATGCCAATTGAGTAGTAACCGGGATTTCTGTTATACTCTTAAGTCGCGCCCCCATCGTCTAGAGGACTAGGACAGCGGCCTTTCAAGCCGTCAACAGGGATTCGAATTCCCTTGGGGGCATTTTTTATTTAAGCGGTTTAAGCAGGTATTCCAGGCCGTTTGCCTTGATTTCATGCACCACGGACATCAATAATCCCAGCCTTCCCGGTGGAAATCCACTGCGCGCAAACCACACCAGGTAGGGTTCCGGCAGGTCGCACAGAAAACGCCCTTTGTATTTACCGAAAGGCATTCTGGTGCTTACCAGTTCGGCAAGCATCTGTGAATCGTTTATTCCGGAATTGCCTGCTTCCAATTAAACCCTCTATTCCTGGCTCTGCTGAGCCGTGACTGACTTCATGGAAAGCCCGATCCGGCGGCGTTGGGCGTCAACGTTCACCACGGTTACGGCCACCTTCTGGTTGATGCTGACGATATCGGCCGGATTCCTGACGAATTTATCTGCCATTTCGCTGATATGCACCAGCCCGTCCTGGTGGACGCCGATATCGACAAAGGCGCCGAAATTGGTAACGTTGGTGACGATGCCGGCAAGGCGCATGCCGGGCTTGAGGTCGCCGGGTGAGCGTATATTCTTGTCGAAAACCACCGCATCGAACTGCCGGCGCGGGTCCCGCCCCGGCCGGGCAAGTTCAGCCAGGATGTCTTCAAGAGTGGGCATGCCGTGCTCTTCGGAAACATATTTTTCCAGCCTTATCTGCGCCCGCAATTCTTCGCGGCGCAGCAGGTCGGTTATACTGCAGCCAAGATCGCAGGCCATCCGTTCCACTATATGATAGCTCTCCGGATGTACCCCGCTGGCATCGAGCGGGTTTTTCCCGTCGTCGATACGCAGGAAACCGGCTGCCAGTTCGAATGCTTTGGGTCCCAGACGCGGTACTTTCTTAAGCTCTGCACGGCTTCGGAACGGGCCGTTGTTGTTGCGGTAGCTGATGATATTACCGGCCAGCACCGGTCCCAGCCCGGAAACGTAGGCAAGCAGCTGCCGCGAGGCGGAGTTGACCTTTGCTCCTACCAAGTTTACACAGCTTACTACAGTTTCATCCAGGCTGTTTTTGAGCCTGGCCTGATCTACATCATGCTGGTACTGGCCCACCCCGATAGCCCTGGGTTCGATTTTCACCAGTTCCGCCAGTGGGTCCTGGAGCCGCCGCCCGATGGAAACCGCACCGCGTACGGTAATGTCCTGGTCCGGGAACTCCTCCCGGGCAACAGCCGAAGCCGAATATACCGAAGCGCCGCTTTCGTTGACCATCACCACCCCGGTTCCGGCCGGCAGCTCCAGAGAACGGACGAATTCGTCCGTTTCACGCGAGGCGGTGCCGTTGCCGATGGCGACAGATTGGACGGCGTGCCGCCGGATCAGGTCCGACAGTATACGGGCGGCCTCCATGCTGCGCACCTCGGACTGGCCTAAAAAAATAACGGTGCTCTCAAGCAGTCTGCCCTGCGGGTCGAGCACCACCACCTTGCAGCCGGTGCGGTAGCCGGGATCGATGCCCAGCACCGGACGCTGTCCCAGGGGCGGCGCCATCAGGGCATCGCGCAGGTTGCGGCAAAAGACACGCAGGGCTTCGTCATCAGCCCGTTCCTTTGCCTGCCTGCGGATATCGTTTTCGATAGCAGGCGCCAGCAGGCGGGCGTAGCCGTCCTCGATGGCAGCTGCCACCTCTGCGGCAGCCGGGCCGGTGTTTACTAAAAAGCGGCGCTTGAGCAATACCAGGACCTTGGCTTCATCCGGGCGGATGGAAACTCTCAAGAACCCTTCGTTTTCGCCGCGCAGCATCGCCAGTACCCGGTGGCTGGGAGCGCGTTTGACCGGCTCCTGCCAGTCGAAGTAGTTCTGATATTTGATGCCGGCTTCTTCTTTGCCTTTGGCTACCCGCGATATGAGCAGGCCTTCCCGGAAAAACAGGCGGCGAACCATCTGCCTGGTGACGGTATCTTCAGCCACCCATTCGGCAACAATATCGCGCGCGCCGGCCAGGGCGTCTTCGGCTGTCTCGACTCCCTTGTCCGGGTCGATGAAAGCTTCGGCTTCGGCAAGCGGGTTGATGATTTGCTGTGCCATTATCATTCTTGCCAGCCCTTCCAGGCCTTTTTCCCGGGCGATTGTCGCCCGGGTGCGGCGTTTGGGGCGGTAAGGCAGGTACACATCTTCCAGTTCGGTAATGGTGGCTGATGCCAGGACTGAGCCTTTCAGCTCATCCGTCAGCACGCCCTGCTCTTCCAGTGATTTCAAAACGGCTTCGCGCCGGATTTCCAGGGCTTCCAGCCGTGCCAGTTCATCGCGGATTTCGGCCAGCTTCACCTCATCCAGCGAACCGGTTTTTTCCTTGCGGTAGCGGGCTATGAAAGGAATGGTGGCGCCATCTTTCAGCAGCTTTCCTACTGCTTCCGTCTGGATGCGGCTGATCCCCAGTTTTGCCGCCACCAGATTTATATGGATTTCGAGCATGGCTTTCTCCGGATTTTGTTTTCAGCGTATAGAGCTTAATTGTACTACTTTGAGTATTTTTTAGCCTGCTATCCATTGACAACGGCACGCAATGGGGGTACTATAATAACGAACATATGGGCAATATACATAAATTAAGCCCATAAGTTCTTAAAGAAGGTGTTTCGTGGGTAGAAAGCATCTGTGGCGCAGGGTAGGATTCGTACCGGCGGTCAGTTATATCAAACCGGCCGGCACGCCACCTGAACTGCTTGAAGAAGTCAGCCTTCTGGTGGAAGAAGCCGAAGCCTTGCGTTTGAAGGACCTGGAAGGATTGGAACAGGAAGATTGCGCCGGACGCATGAATGTTTCAAGAAGAACATTCGCCCGCCTGCTGGATTCGGCCCGCCATAAGGTTGCCGGTGCACTGATTTATGGTAAAGCAATACGGATCGCTGGCGGCCGTTACGAGATGGCCAACCGGCGCTTTCGGTGCCTTGAAGGGCATGAATGGGAAGTCCCCTTCGAGGTCATGATAAAAACTCCGCCGGAGAACTGTCCCCGGTGTGATACGCCCAGCATAATGCCCCTTTTCATGCCGGTGATGCACGGGCACCGGCATGGCAGGAAATAAGGGGAAAATATCCTTAAAGGACTCGAAGATATGACTCAGGCTGATTTGGAAAATTTCGCCACACATTTGCGGAGCACGGGGCTTAATGCGTCCTGGCAGGAGCTTCTGGGGCTTGCAGAAAATGTGATTGGCAATCTTGTGGATGCTTACAGGATTGCAATTCTCACTACTCAAGGCTCCGGCGAGATTGCGTTTCCGGCAAGCGGTGCAAATTACGAAATCCTGCGAAAAAAACTGTATGCAGCGCTTGCTGCTTTGACCAGCCCGGAGCAGGTTTCCTGCTGGGAAGCTGAAGTTTGCGCCGGGTTACACCCCGTTAATACCGATGATAAATAAAAGGAGGTGAAGAAGATGCCAGGATTAGATAGAACAGGCCCGGCCGGGATGGGCCCGATGACCGGCGGCCGGCGAGGTCTCTGCAACCCCCGTGGAGCGGGTTTCAGGGGCATGGCTCCAAGATACGGACGGTACAGCTGCCCTCGCCATGGTTACTGGCCGGTTGAACCGGTCATTACCCGAAAAGAAAACCTCGATGTTCTAAAAGACCAGGCTGAAGCTCTTAGAAGTGAGCTGACAGCCCTGGAAAAGGAAATCGACTCGCGTTCCGGGCAGAAGTAAAAACTTAAGCATTGGAGAGGAGGTAGTAAAATGCCAAGAGGTGATGGAACAGGACCGCTGCGTGGTGCTGTCCAGCGGGGTGGCAGAATGGGAGGCATCAGAATGGGGGCTGGCCCCGGCGGTGATTGTGTTTGCCCCGCATGCGGAGCCAGACAACCTCATGCAGTCGGTATCCCGTGCAACAGTATGAGTTGTCCCAGATGCGGTGCAGCCATGTCCAGGCCATGAATCCAGAGGGCTGGTTGGAAAACCAGCCCTCTGGCAAATTCGGTTAAAAGGAAGTAGGCCAGTTGGGTGATTATGTCGTATACGGCCCGGTGCCTTCGAGGCGGCTGGGGCGCAGCCTTGGAATCAATAATCTCCGGGCAAGAACATGCTCTTATTCGTGTTTGTATTGCCAGATAGGGCGCACTCTGGAGATGCGGATGAACAGGTATGTAATTTACGAGCCGGCATATCTGGCCCGCAGTGTAAAAGACAGGGTCGAGCGCCTTCGCCGGGAAGGTGAAACTGTCGACTATCTTTCCTTTGTCCCCGAAGGCGAGCCTACCCTGGATATCAACCTGGGCAGGGAGATTGACCTGCTGAGGGATTCGGGTATAAAGATTGCCGTTTTTACCAACTCATCGCTTATTTCCAAAAGCGAGGTAAGATCGGATTTAAGCCGGGCTGACTGGGTTTGCCTGAAGGTTGATACAATTTCTCCCTCTGTCTGGCACAACTTGAACAGGCCGCACAACAGCTTGAATTTGAACGAGATTCTCGAAGGAATACTGGCTTTTTCAAATGATTTCAAAGGCGAACTGACTACCGATACCATGCTGGTGAACGGCATTAATGACAGCCCTGGAGAAGTCGAAGCAACGGCTTCGTTCATTGCAAAGGTTAAACCCCGCAAAGCCTATATTTCCATCCCGACAAGACCGCCTGCGGAGAACATAAAACCCCCATTTGCCCGGTCGCTGCAGAGCGCACGCCGCATATTTTCCGATAAACTGGAGTGTGTTGAAAGCTTAACGGGCTACGAAGGCGACGATTTTGTTTCTACCGGAAATGCCGTCGAGGACCTCTTGAGTATTACGGCGGTCCATCCTATGAGGCGGGATGCGGTCGACAGGTTGTTGAAAAACCTGCATTGCAGCCCGGGTGTTTTACAGGAACTGGTTGAAGATGGTTTGCTTATAGAGAATTACTACGGCGGCAACAATTACTATACCCGAAATTTGAAAAGAGACGCACGAAAAAAGGAGAGAGCGGATGGCGTATAAAATAACGGACGACTGCATTAGCTGTGGAGCCTGCGAAACGGAATGTAAAAACCAGGCAATCTCGGAAGGACAAACAACCTACGTAATTGACCCTGACAGATGCACCGAATGCGTCGGCATTTACAGCGAACCGAGATGTGCCGAAGTTTGTCCTGTCGGCGCATGTGTGCCTGATCCGGCGCATTTAGAGAGCAGGGAAAGCCTGCTGGAAAGATGGCACAGCCTGCATCCGGAAAAGATATAAAATTACGATAATTTATCCGAGGAGGTTGTGGTGAAAATTGAGGTATGCGGCAAGGGCGGCAGTGGTAAAAGCACGGTGGTTGCTTTGCTGGCTCAAGAAATCCGCCGCCATAGTTACGAAGTGCTGGTCGTCGATTCAGATGAATCCAATACCGGTTTATATAAAATGCTGGGTTTTGAGGATTCACCCGTTTCTCTTATGGAAATGCTCGGCGGCAAGACCAGCCTGAAAGGCAAAATGGCCGAGCCCAACATTTTCAAAGAGAATGAAATATCGCTTGCAAATATGCCGAAAGAAAATATTGGCAGAAAAGACGGCCTCAGGTTTGTAATTATCGGTAAAATCCTCCAGTCTCTGGAAGGCTGCGCCTGCCCCATGGGAGTGTTAAGCCGGGAGTTCTTAAATAAGCTTCGGCTTGACGGCAATCAAATCGCCATTGTCGACATGGAAGCCGGAGTCGAGCATTTCGGACGTGGGGTGGAGACAAGCATAGACATTATTATTATTGTGGTCGAGCCTTCTATGGAATCGGTTAATGTTGCCGAAAGAATATATCGGTTTGCCAGTGGTTTAGGGATCAAAAACATTTGGGGCGTTTTAAACAAGATCCCATCTGAAGCGGTTGCATCAAAGCTGCAGGTGGAACTTGAAAAACGCCGCATCGAGACTGTAGGCTGTATTCACTTTGATAGCGACGTGTCCAGTTTCGGCATGGAAGGAACGCTGCCGCCGCAGGGAAAAGCCCGCAGCGATGCCAAGGCTGTGTCTGGCAGGATAATGCTCGCCAAAAAGAAATATAAACTTTAAATTATTACGGTGTGGAGGAATTATCGATATGTGTCTGGCCAGAGCGGTTGTTGCCGAAACTGGTGCCGAGCCGGTTTTCAGTGATATTGCCAGAATAAAGGTTTACAGTGGAAGGGTTGAAATGGAAAACCTTTTTGGTGAAGTAAAAATCGTAAACGGTAATGTCACGGCTATAGATTTTATGAAATCGGAAATATTGCTGAGCGGGGGAGGCGGCTAACAAATCAGTGGCAGGCAACGACAAGCGGTTGTTGATAGAGGTATCGAACCTCACCAAGCGTTATGACGAGGTTTTGGCGGTCGATAATATCAGCTTCACCGTGGGTGAGGGCGAATTGTTTGGCTTCCTCGGCCCCAACGGTGCGGGTAAAACGACTACCATAAATATGTTGATAGGCCTTGCCCGGCCGGATTCGGGAACAGTGAAAATAGACGGCATCGACTGTACCCGCAACCCCAGAGCGGCTCAGCATCTGATAGGCATCGTGCCGGATGAAAGCAACCTTTACGGTGAATTGTCGGGTTTTGACAACCTTTGCTTCTGCGGAGCCCTGTACGGCATGCCCGGGGACAAGCGCCGGAATCGAGCACATGAACTTTTAAGGATGTTCGGCCTTTACGGTGATGCCGGGAGGAAATTCGCCGATTATTCGAAAGGCATGAAGCGCAAGCTGACCTTTGCCGCAGGCATTATCCACCAGCCTCCCATCCTGTTTTTGGATGAACCGACTACCGGTATTGATGTTGCCAGTGCCCGCCAGGTACGCCAGATAGTTGCGGATCTTCACCGTTCGGGAACCACGGTATTTCTTACCACCCATTATATCGAGGAAGCGGAGAGGCTGTGCGAGAGGGTGGCGTTTATTGTTCAAGGGCGTATTGTTAGAATCGATACCATTCAAGACCTGCTGAAGCCGGTCAAGGGCAAGCAGGTATTGATCCTGTCGGTTTCCTCATCGGAAGCAGATCTTGTCGAAGAGATGACCGGAGCCTTTCCCCAGTATGGCATCGGTTCCGTTGCTCCCGGGCAGATCCGCGTTGAATCAGGCGGGCTTGTCAATATTGCGCCCCTGGTAAGATTTCTCGAAGATCGAGGCATCCGGGTTACCGAAGCCCGCCGCCGCCTTCCTTCGCTGGAAGACGTATTCGTTCAGGTTACCGGAATCGAGTCAAGTCTTATGCTGAAAGAGCAAAACAAATCAAGAGGCAGCCGATGAAACCCTGGATTGCCTTTTGGAACATACTGGCCAAGGATATGCGGTCATATTATCTTAAGCCCCCTAACGTAAGCTGGGGAATCATTTTCCCGCTGGCGTGGACCGGCATGTTCTTTATCAAGTCAGGTAGCGGATGGGAAAGCATTTTGGCAATTTTGCCTGGCGTAGTGACCATTTCGATACTTTTCGGAACCACATCGATGCTTTCGGTCACCATAACCTTCGAACGCAGGAGCCGGTCGTTCGAAAGGCTTTTACTCTCACCCATATCGCTGGAACTGCTGATGCTGGCCAAGACCACCGGGGCAATAGTTTTTGGCGTACTGAACACGGTTGTGCCTCTGTTGATCGCTTCCTTCATGGTGGATTTATCCGGCCTGCTCTGGCATATGGTTGTTCCGGCCGTATTCCTGATAAGCGTGGTGTCTACTTTTCTAGGTTTATTCATTGCTGTAACCGTGAGCGAGGTTTTCGAAGCCCAGACATTCTCCAATTTTTTCCGTTTTCCAATGATTTTTTTATGCGGCCTGTTCTTTCCGGTAATGTCGCTGCCTGATTTCATCCGCCCGCTTTCATATGCCCTGCCGTTAACCTACGGGGTAGATATTTTGCACGGGGCAATCAACGGGGAGCATATAATGTCGCTTGAATTTGATTTCTTAATAATTACACTATTTTGCATCATCCTGTTTGCGTTGAGCCTGTATAACATCAAGCGCAGGTGGATCAAATGAACAGGCTCCCCGGCATGATGCAATCAACCCTGGGCTTTTCGGAGCAGGGCGTAGTGAGGCAGCTCGGTACCCGGAACCTTGCTCTCGGAAACAAGCTCGAAGCCGAAATGCCGGTAAACAGCCACGTTCCTTTGGGTATTGGTATCCAGAAAACACGGCAGACCTTCATGGTCGATTCGTTCCAGCATGGGCTTTACCAGCCGGCTGGAAACACCCTGCCCGTGGTAATCCGGATCAACTCCCAGAAGCTGTAAAAACCAGTGCGGTTCAGGTACCAGTTCGCGGTGCAATTTGTCTGAATATTCACCGTAAGCCTGCATTTCCCTTCCTCCCTGCCTGGCGAACCGGAGCATTACCGGCAATGATACGGAGCGCAGCAGCTGCCAGGCACCGAAAGGCGCTTTGCCGGGTGGCAGCCAGGCGGCAATTCCCTTCATGGTTCCCGAAGTTGTGTGAACTTCGCCGTACTTGAGGCATACGGAGATGGTGATAAAGATAAAGGTTTCGGCAATGGCATGGCGCCGGGGTGCGTCCGGATAAAAGTACTCAAGCATGTGGTAATCCTTGAAAGCTTTTGCTGCTACCGCGACAGCGGCGCTTCGATCCTTTGCACCAAGCCTTCTCAAGCTGCCAGGTTGGGTATTCATGCACTATCCTCCCGTGTTGTGTCAGGGCTAATTATAACAAAAGGGGCTTTGAGCAAGCCCCTTTTGAAGATACCAAAACCTTTGACGCTATTCCTGGTTGGCTCTTCCCTCCAGTTCCTTTTGCATAAGTTCAATGATGGGGCGGATTTTCTCGGAATCCTGGAACTGTGCCGGGGAGGGTTTTACCTCGAACCTGGCGGTGTTAGCTACCGCATCCTGTATATATCTGCAGGCATGGTCCAGCTCGCACATGAGCAGGTACAGATCCCCGTCCTTAATGCGGCTGATAAGCTCCGGGTAATTTTGAAGAGGTATTTCAAGCGCCTCAAGGATTAACCGGTGTGACTTAGTATACCGGGTAGTCCGCTCCATGCGTCATACCATAACAGGTTTGGGCCCGCCGAATTTGTAACCCGCCCACTCGATGATGATTCCGTAAACGATACCCACCAGCAGACCTACGATATCTTCAAGCCCGGTGGAAACGAAGAAGGCAAACGACACCACGATGCCGATTACCGCACCGCGTACCAGCACCTTGCCCAGGTCCGGGCTCCCGGGCGCCAGCCCGATAGCCAGGCCCATGATCAGCCGGTTGTACCAGAAGGCAAACAGGTAAACAGCTTCTTTTTCGAACCCCGAGCGCAGCTGAGCACCTATGATGCACACAACACCCAGCAGAGCCCCGGCCAACAGGCATACCAGCAACCTTTTGGTAATCATCTTTTCACCGCCTGTAAATAGGCTATTATATCACCCGGGTCAAGATGGATGGCGCGCCGGCATTGAAATGGGCGCCTTTTTTTGCGTACAATTGCCGGATGCTTGAAAGGAGTACCGCCCGGATGAAGCCAGCCAAACCGCCAGCAGCATTGTTTCTGGCCCTGCTCCTGATTTTTTCTTCGGGTTGCGCACCGGCTTCCCCCGGGACCACACCTGCCGGAATAAACTGGCTCAACCTCAGCCCTGGCCAGACGGTTTACGGGATAGTCAGGCTCGAAGCCGGCGTAAGCAATGCCCAGGTGCAGGGAGTGAGTTTTTATCTTGATGATGGAGGCAGTGCCACCCACATCGGCCAGGGCGTGCTCGAAGGCGGTGGCATTTACACCTGCGACTGGTATACCCCGGAAACCGGAAACGGCAGTCATACCATAACTGCCAGAGGTGCCGTAACAGGGGCAGACAACCTTCAAACCTCGATCACGCTGAATGTAAACAACACCCCACGGATAAGCGCCATTCCTCCGGGAACAGTTAAAATGACCCCGGAAAACGATACCGCACCGCCCGTGCTGAACCCCGCCTTTGCCCACATCTGGCACGAACCGGTGCCGCTCCCAGGGCCTGTCAACACCGCCGGCGCCGAAGATTCACCCTTCATAACCCCGGATGGGAACACCTTTTATTTCTGGTTCAACGGGGACCAGGGCCGGGATGCCTATGCCCAGGCCGCAGACCCCATGACAGGCCTTTACTGGACGGGTAAAATCGACGGGCAGTGGCAGGAACCCGAACGGCTGTTTCTGCAGTACTTCGACCAGATAGGCTTCGACGGGGACCCGGCATTATACGGCGATACCCTGTAGTTCGGTTCCATCCGCGAAGGCAACTACCGTGATATCGATATCTGGCAGGCGGAACTGATCGAAGGCAGGTGGAGCAACTGGACAAACGCGGGCGAGCTGTTCAATCGCACCTGGGAAGTGGGCGAACTCCATGTTGCCGCCGGTGGTGAGGAGATTTATTTCGGTTCGTCAAGGGAAGGGGGCATGGGCGGGAAGGACATATGGTGCATCCGCCGCAGCGGCGGCCAGTGGCAGCCGCCGGAAAACGTTGCCGCCGTCAACACCGGCGGCGATGAAGGCCAGCCTTTCATAACCGGGGACGGCAGCCAGTTGTGGTTCACCCGGCTGACGCCGGCGCCGGAGGTATACCGCTCGCTCAAGGTGGACGGCCGGTGGCAGGCGCCGGAGATGGTTCTTTCCAACCTGGCTGGCGAGCCTACTCTGGACCTGGCCGGCAACCTCTACTTCGTACACCACCGCTGGGATGATGCCCTGGGCAGGGCCACCGAAGCCGATATTTACGTGTGCTACCGCAAGTAAGCCCGAAACGCCGGTATAACAAAACCGTAAAAAGAGAAGGATCGAGGAACTGAACAAATGCTGATTGACTTTGCCGCCATAACCGCCGCCTACTTTATCGGGGCATTGCCGCACCTGTATGCGATGTGCAAGCTGCGGCGTATATCCACCACCGGCGACCTGCACATCAACCTTTGGCAGGGTGCCGGGCCCTTGTGGGGCCTGGCGGCTGTATTGTTCGATGTCTTGAAAGGGGCGGCGGCAATATGGATGGGGCGTCTGCTCGGGCTGGATCTGGCAATCATCGCAGCCTGCGGCCTGGCGGCGGTAGCCGGGCAGATGTGGCCGGTTTTTGC
>ENA-OSEO01003473-OSEO01003473.1-sediment-metagenome-genome-assembly--contig:-NODE-3473-length-18579-cov-3.881526_pt1 | contig 18579 bp, 14 predicted proteins | sample MGYA00237883_ERZ534232 | MGnify/ENA metagenome assembly ERZ534232
ACCGCACCGATGACCTCCCCTTCCGCATCGCGCAGCAGCGAAGCGTTTTTAAGCACGTGGATGAAGTCTCCGTTTTTTCGACGGAAGGTGCACTCCCGCCGGTCCAGGTGCCCGATCTTGAACAGAGCGCACCAGTCTTTGCCCTCCTTTTCGAGCACCACCTCGCAAAGATCGCAGTTTAAAATCGTACACGGTTTGCCCAGCATCTCGTCTCTGGAATATCCGGTGATCTTCTCCAGCGCCCGGTTCACCGAAACGATGGTCCCCCCCTTGTCCACGATCATGATGCCGTCCTGAATGGTATCCACCACCGTTTTCCAGTAAATATTCAAATCCCGCTCGTACATCGTTCATTTTCCTGTTAAAAGATTAGCAAGTGTTTAAATGCTAATTTAATAATTTAACAGCTTTTTTGCAACAAAAAACACCCAAAACGGATCCCGGTTGCGCCATGGGCCGGCGCCCTGTCCCGAAAATAGCTGTAACCCATGGATAAAGTTTATCATTTGTGGATATTGAAATTTGTCTTCCCTCCTTTTTCATTGGACCGAAAGGTTGGCATTGCCCTTGCTGAACGAACCAGCCGGTTGGATACTAAAGGATCCTCATGGTGAAAAGGAAGGCGGATCATATCCTGGACCTGAGAGGCGCGATTCCTCCCATCTCCCTGCTGAAGGTCACTCAGACCTTCAGGGACATGGAGCCCGATGAAATATTGGAAATCCTGGGTCGCGATTCGGATACCCGCAGAGATCTTTTCAAGGTGTTGCCGGCATTGTCTTACGAATTGCTCGTCATGGAAGAGCTGGAATTCGGAACTTCGTTTCGCGTCCGGATGAAAAAAATGAAAAGGGCCTGATGTCCAAAGCAACGTCGCGGGGTAACCCTTCAGCCCCCCAGACACGGAGGCACACAGCCGGCCCAGGCGCGACTCGGTTGAAGAGAATGATATTCTAACCTTTGCGGCAGAACTATCGCGATGCGGTCTCCGTTTCGCTGAGCCTAAGGGAGCAGAAATGACCACAAAAATCGGGGTGTACGTTTGCCATTGCGGGATCAACATTGCCGGCAAGGTCCGTGTGGAGGAGGTGGCGGCCTATGCCCGCAACCTCAAGGGGGTCGTGGTCGCCCGGGACTATAAGTTTATGTGTTCGGACCCCGGCCAGGAGATGATCGAAAAAGATATCGCGGAATTCAAGCTGAACCGGGTGGTGGTGGCGTCCTGCTCGCCGCGGCTGCACGAAAAGACATTTCAGACCGCATGCCAGCGCGCCGGTCTGAATCCGTTCATGTTTCAAATGGCATCGGTTCGCGAACAGGTCTCCTGGGTGACGGCGGATCCTGATGAGGCGACCCGCAAAGCCAAGACCCTGGTCGCGGCGGCGGTCAACCGGGTCAACTTCCACCAGGGGCTGGAAAAACGCGAGGTGTCCGTTCACCCGGACATCATGGTAGTGGGCGGGGGCATTGCCGGAATGCAGGCCGCGCTGGATATCGGCCAGGCGGGCAACCGGGTCTATCTGGTGGAGCGGGAAACCACCATCGGGGGGCACATGCTCCAGTTCGACAAAACCTTTCCCACCCTGGATTGCGCGGCCTGCATCGGAACCCCCAAAATGGTCGATGTCGCGCAGAACCCGAACATCCAGTTGCTTTCGTACAGCGAAGTGGAAGAGGTCTCGGGCTATGTCGGCAACTATACCGTAAAGGTGCGGCGGAAGCCCCGCTATATCAAGGAAGGCGTGTGCACCGGGTGCGGGGAATGCGTAAACGTTTGTCCGGTTTCCATGGACAGCGAATGGGATGTGGGGCTCTGCCAGCGGAAGGCCGTCTACCGGGCGTTTCCCCAGGCCGTACCGATCACTTTCTGTATCGAAAAAAAAGATCGTGCACCCTGCGGGATCACCTGCCCGGCCGGGATCAACGTTCAGGGTTACGTTCAGCTGATCGGCCGGGGCAGATACCGGGAGGCCGTTGAGCTGATCATGGAGCGGCTTCCCCTGCCCGGGGTGCTCGGACGGGTATGCCCGCATCCCTGCGAGGCCGAATGCCGGCGGGTTCAGGTGGACACGGCGATCGCCATCCGGGATTTGAAGCGCTTTGCCGCGGACCAGGTCGATTTCGATGCGCTTCCCGTGCCCCGGATCGAGGATCGGCCGGAAAAGGTGGCCGTGGTGGGATCGGGGCCGGCGGGGCTAACCGTTGCCTACTACTTGCGCCGGAAGGGATACCGAATCACCCTGTTTGAGGCACTGCCCGTGCTGGGCGGGATGCTCCGGGTGGGGATCCCCGACTATCGATTGCCCCCGGATGTTCTGGAAAAGGAAATCAACCATATTCTCCGGCTGGGAATCGAGGTGCGAAAGGAAACCCGATTCGGCACGGATCTGACCCTTGAAGATCTCCAGGCGGAAGGCTATGCCGCGGTTTTTCTCGGTATCGGGGCCCACGGCTCGCTCAACATGGGCATTCGCGGCGAGACGGACACCCGGGGGGTTCTCGACGCGGTGGGCTTTTTGCGGGATGCAAACCTCAAAAAGCAGACCGGGATCGGAAGGACCGTGGTCGTCATCGGGGGCGGAAACGTGGCCATCGACGCCGCACGGGTCGCCAAACGGCTGGGTGCCGAGGCGGTGACCGTGGTTTACCGCCGAAGCGAACATGAAATGCCGGCCTATCCCGAGGAAATCGAAGGCGCAAAGGAGGAATCCGTATCGTTTCTCTACCTCACCGCACCGATGCGCATCCTCGACACCGACGGCAGGGTTTCGGGGATCGAATGCATCAAGACCGAGCTGGGCCCCGCGGATGAAAGCGGCCGACGGCGGCCGGTGCCGGTCGAAGGGTCGGAATTTGTCATTCCGTGCGATACGGTCATTCCGGCCATCGGCCAGGTCACCGAACTGCGGTGGGCCGAGGGGATCCCCGATTTGACATGGACCCGCCGCAGCACTATTTCCGTGGATCCGCACACGATGCAGACCGCTGTTCCCAATGTTTTTGCCTGCGGGGACGCCGTCACCGGGCCGTCCAGCGTGATCGAGGCGGTCGCCGCCGGGCACAAAGCGGTGGAGGCCATCGACCGGTTCTTAAACGGCCAGGATCTGGCCGCCCTTGCAGAGGAGCGCGCCCAACAGCCCGCTCCGGGGCGCGACTGGCAGGACATCCCCGATACGGCGGTCAAGACAAGCCGGGTCAAAAGCCGGCAGGCCCCCCCCGAAGACAGAGCGCGCCATTTCAATGAAGTGGACCTGAGCTTTTCCGAGACCGAGGCGCGGAAAGAGGCCGATCGCTGTCTGAACTGCGGGGTGTGCAGCGAGTGTATGGCCTGCGTATCGGTCTGCCAGGCAAACGCCATCGACCACCGGATGAAAGCAGAAACCCTGGAACTGAAGGTGGGGAGCATCATTCTGGCCACCGGTTATGACCTGATGGATCCGACCCCCATCAAGCCGCTGGGTTACGGGGTCTATCCGAACGTTTTTACCAGCCTCGAATTTGAACGGCTGAGCAATGCCACCGGCCCGACCGGGGGGAAAATCCTGATCCGCGACGAAACCGGCGCCTTCAGTCGGACACCGGAAAGCGTCGCCATCCTCCATTGCGTGGGCAGCCGGGATGTGAACTACCACGAATACTGCTCCCGGGTCTGCTGCATGTACGCATTGAAATACACCCATCTGATCAAAGAAAAGGTGGGGCACGACACCCGCGTGTACGATTTTTACATCGACCAGCGATGCTTTGGCAAAGGATATGAGGAATTCTACCGCCGGTGCCAGGAGGAGGGCACGATCTTTGTGCGCGGAAAGGTGGCAGAAGTCACCGACGCGGCCCAATCCCCGGAGGAGCAAGGCAAACTGATCGCCATCGGCGAGGATACCCTGCTGGGCGAACGGATCCGGGTACCGGTGGACATGGTGATCCTGTGCGCCGCCATCGAAGCCCGGAGCGATGCCGCCGAGGTGGGCCGGATCTTCGGGGTCAACCTGGGCGCAGACGGGTTTTTCCTCGAAGAGCACCCCAAGCTGGCGCCGCTGAACACCGCCACCGATGGTGTTTTTCTGGCCGGGGTCTGCCAATCCCCCAAGGACATCCCGGATACGGTGTCCCAGGCGTCCGGAGCCGCGGCAAAAGCGCTTTCCCTGGCCCATCGGGGACGGGTGGAAGTCCCTTCGGCGATCTGCTGGATCGACCCGGACATCTGCGCCGGATGCCAGGTCTGCATCGGATTGTGCCCGTACGGGGCCATCGAATTCGACGAGCGCCGGCTGGTGTCGGTGGTCAACGAGGCGGTCTGCAAGGGGTGCGGCAGCTGCGCGGGGTTCTGCCCGAGCAGTGCCGCCCAGATCCGACACTTCAAGGAAAAACAGATCTTCTCCGAACTGGAAGGCGTTCTGGACGCCATCCATCAGGTGGGGATGTGAAGAAGCTGAAAGCTGAAAGCTCAAGGCTCAAGGCTGAAAGTGGATAGTGAACAATGGACATCTTAAATTCGACCGTCGACATTCGACATTCTACATTTGGATGGGGGTTTCATGGAAGACTTTGAACCGACGATCATCGCCTTTGTGTGCAACTGGTGCACCTACACCGCGGCCGACCTGGCCGGCACCTCCCGGTTGACCTATCCGCCCAATGTGCGCCTGATCCGGGTGATGTGCACCGGCATGGTCGATCCCAAGTATGTGATCAAGGCCTTGCTGGAAGGGGCGGATGCCGTGCTGATCAGCGGCTGTCACCCCGGCGATTGTCATTACATCAACGGAAATTTCAAGGCACGACGGCGGGTCAAACTGCTCAAGGAAATTCTCCCGCAGTTCGGTTTCGCCGAAGAACGGGTCAAGCTGACCTGGATCGGCGCCAGCGACGGCATACAGTTTGCCGAAACCATTCGGCAGATGGTCGATACCATCAAGGCGATCGGGCCGAATACGGCAAAAACCCAAATGGTAATATAGCAGCCATCCGTGTTCCGAGATTCGGGGTCACCCCCTGTGAAGCCCTCCATCCCGATCTCGGAACACGGTTGCTGAACCGCGGCGGAGGAACAGAATGGCAAAAACGGCGACCTACACAGTCAAGGAGGGGAATCTTCCGGCATCCCTCGCATCCCTGCTGAAATCCGTGCTCGAAAAAGAAGAAGTCGGCGCGCTGCTCATCCCCCAGCATCTGCCGATGCAACCCATGGTCATGCCCATGCTGGTTACCGACCCCGAGCGACTGGAAGGTGCAGACCCCCTGGCACCGGCATTCCCCATGAATGCCGCCAAGCTGGTGTCCAAAATCAGTCGAAAACCCATCGGAGCCACGGTGGCGGCGGTTTTACGGCCGTGTGAAATCCGGGCATTCGTCGAACTGGTAAAATTGAAACAGGCCCGCACCGAGGACCTTGTGCTGATCGGTATCGACTGCCTGGGGGCATTCAAGAACACCGACTACATCCGATTTGCACAGGACGGGGGCAGGGATTCCACCCTCCGGTTCCTCAAGGGGGCCTTGGCCGGCGAGACCTCCTTTCCGGACGGCATCCGGCTTACCACGGCCTGCAGCGCCTGCGAGCACCCGGTCGCCGAGGGTGCGGACATCCAGATCGGTCTTTTGGGCATGGACATCGACCGGCAGATTCTCCTAACCGCGGGCACCGAGAAAGGAACCGCGCTGCTGGACACCCTTGGACTTCCCAAAGCCGATGAACCCAAGGCCCGGAAGGAGGCCGTCGAGGCCCTGGTTTCCGCACGAACCGCCTACCGCGACCGGATGTTTGATGAGACCCGCAAAGCGACCGAAAGCCTTGAGGGGCTCACCCGGTATCTGGCCGGCTGCGTCAATTGCTACAACTGCCGGGTGGCATGCCCGGTCTGCTACTGCCGGGAGTGCGTGTTTGTCACCGACGTGTTCGATCACGAGCCGTACCAGTACCTTCGATGGGCCGAGCGGAAAGGGGCGATCAAAATGCCCACCGACACCGTCTTTTATCATATCACCCGGATGGCCCATATGAGCACGGCCTGCGTGGGGTGCGGCCAGTGCAGCAACGCGTGTCCCAACGACATTCCCCTGGCGGAGCTGTTCCGGATGACGGCCCAGCGCACCCAGGCCGCCTTTGAATACGAGGCGGGAAGAAACCTCGAGGAAGCCCCCCCGCTGTCCGTATTCCGCGAACAGGAGTTTCTGGAGGTTACCGGTGGAAAGAATTAGGAGTCTTTGATGATGAAGCGAAAGATCGGTCGCGCACTGGTGGTCGGCGCCGGGATCAGTGGTATTCGGGCCGCGCTGGATATGGCGGAAAACGGCTACGGGGTTACCCTCATCGATCGGGCCCCCCACATGGGAGGGATCCTCAGCCGGTTGGATTATCAATTCCCCAGCAACCACTGCGGGATGTGCAAGATGCTGCCGATGGTGGACCGGGATGCGGGATCCCAGTACTGCCTGCGCAGGGGGCTGTTTCATGAAAACATCGATATTCTGCTGTCCACCGAGCTGAGCCATATCGAGGGTGAGGCGGGCAATTTTACGGTTCGGCTCCGCCAGCAGCCCCGGTTTGTGGATGCACAGCGCTGCATCGGATGCGGTGCCTGTGCGGCGGCCTGCCCGGTGGAGATCCCGGATCTGTTCAACGGCGGCCTTTCGAAACGAAAGGCCGTGTATCTGCCGGTTCCCCACTCCCTTCCCAACAGCTACATCATCGATCCGGCCGCCTGCACCCGGTGCGGCGCCTGTGTGCCCGTCTGCCCCACCGGAGCCATCGATCTTTTCCAAAAAGAGCGGGGGGCGTTTCACGTGCTGGTGGTCGACGACGAGCTGATCGTTCGGGATTCTCTCAAAGAATGGCTGGGAGAAGAAGGGTTTTCCGTCGCCATGGCCGGCTCGGGGGAGGAAGCCATAGAACAGCTCACCCAGCAGCCCTGCCATCTGATGCTGCTGGACATCAAGATGCCCGGCATGGACGGGGTGGACGTCCTGAAACGCGCAAAAGAAATTTTGCCGCAGCTGCCGGTGGTGATGATGACGGCCTATGCCACGGTGGAAACCGCGGTGGAAGCCATGAAGATCGGTGCGCTGGATTATCTGATCAAACCCTTCGACCCGGAAACACTGGTCGCCAAAGTCGTCGACATCTATGAAAGCCGGAAAGCGGCGCAAGGGCAACCGTTGAACTTCGGAACGGTGGTGCTCTGCGGGGGCACCGACTATTTCGACCCCGCCAAGGACAAAAACACCTTCGGCTACGGGCTTTACCCGGATGTGGTCACGGGCCTCGAGTTCGAGCGGATGCTCAGCGGCACCGGTCCGACCGGCGGAAGGCTGGTGCGTCCGTCCGACGGCAAGCCCATCGCCAAGATCGCCTGGATCCAGTGCGTGGGGTCACGCGATCTGCAGACCGGTGCGGACTTTTGCTCGGGGGTATGCTGCATGTTTGCCGTCAAGGAGGCGCTGCTCGCCAAGGAAAAAGCCGAGGGCCCCCTGGATGCCGCAATCTTTTATATGGACATGCGGACCTTCGGCAAACCCTTCCAGCGATACCGGGATACGGCGGAGAAAACCTTCGGCATCCGATTCGAGCGGAGCCGGATCCATTCGGTGGTACCGGACCCGGCCGAGGGCCGGCTCGTCCTGTCCCACGTGGACTCCGGGGGTGCCCGCCGCGACGAGCGGTTCGATCTGGTGGTTCTGTCCGTCGGGCAGCGACCGGCGGCGGGGATGGAAAAATTCAGCGAAATGCTGGACATCTCCCTGAATTCCTGGGGGTTTGCCCAAACCGAACCGTTTTCCCCGTCCCGGACCCGGCGTGCGGGTATCCTGGCCGGGGGCTCCTTTACCGGGCTCAAGGACATCGCCGAGTCGGTGATCGAAGCCGGTTCGGCCGCAATCAACGCCTCCCGGGTGCTTCATGCCGGCGGGGGAAGCCTGGCGCCGGAACCCGCACCCGAATCCGCCTACCGGGATGTCTCCCGTGAGGGGCCCAGGGTGCTGGTGGTCCTGTGCACCTGCGAAAAGCGTCTTTTCGATGTTCTGGACCCCAAACGGATCAGCCGCGAACTCAAGCGGGATCCTTCGGTCACCGATGTGGTTTTCATCGATACCACCTGCACCCAGGAGGGCTGGGAGGCGCTGGTTGAATCGGTATCCTCCCGCGGCGCCAACCGGTTGCTGATCGGCGCCTGTCTGCCCTGTGTCCATACCCGAAAAACACGGGAACTCGGCCGGATCGCCGGCATCGACCCGGCGCTGATGGCGGTGGTGGATATCCGCTCCCCTGCATTTTCCCTGGAAAAGGTTTCGGCGGATCGTATCGGTCAATCCATCGCGCAGACCCTCCGGGTGGGCATCCGTACGCTTGAGCATGCCAACCCGGCCCCCGCGCCCTCGATCCCGGTCTTTCAAAAGGCGCTGGTCGTCGGCGGGGGCATAGCGGGGATGACCGCCGCCCTATGCATCGCCGACCATGGATACGGGGTAACCCTGGTGGAAGCCGCCCAACGGCTGGGGGGCAACCTCAACTGGCTGAAAAAAACCATCGACGGAAACGATGTGCCCGCGCTGCTCGACGGCATGTGCCAGAAGGTCGAAAAGCACCCGCTGATCGAAACGCATCTCAACACCTCGATCGTCAGCGGCTTCGGACAGGTGGGCGCGTTTTACACCACGATCGAAGGACCCGACGGCAAGCCCAGGACGGTGGAGCACGGGGTGGCCGTCGTCGCCACCGGGGGGACGGAAGCCCCCGCGGCCGAATACGGTTACGGGCAAAGCCCGGCCGTCGTCACCCAAAGGGAGCTGGAAGAAAAATTGACCGACAAAACGCTGGATCCCGGCGGCCTGAGCCGTGTGGTCATGATCCAGTGCGTGGGATCCCGGGAGGAGCCCCGAAACTATTGCAGCCGCGTGTGCTGCCTGTCCGCTTTGAAGCATGCTTTGGCGTTAAAGGCGCAGCAGCCGGATATCGCCATCACCATCTTCTATCGGGATATGATGACCTGCGGGTTTACCGAGACCTATTTTACCGAAGCCCGAAAGGCCCAGATCCTTTTCGTCCCGTATGATCCGGAAAACAAGCCCCGGGTCGACCTGCCGGCAGGGACCGAGGGCCGGGTCCGGGTGAGCGCCTTTGAACCGATACTCGGTCGAACGGTCCAGATCGAGGCGGACCTGCTGGTCCTTGCCACCGGGGTGGTTCCGCAACTGCCCGACACCGTTGCCGGCGCATTCGGCATCGAGAAGGATGCGGACGGCTTTTTCAAGGAGGCGGAATCGAAATGGCGTCCGGTGGATGCGCTCAAGGAAGGCGTTTTCGGTTGCGGGCTGGTCCTTTCCCCCCGCTCGATAACCGAATCGATCGCCACGGCGGAGGCCGCCGCACAGCGGTCCCTGCGGATCCTGAACCGCACGGCGCTTCCCGCAGGCCGGGTGGTGGCCAGCGTACGGCACAGCCTCTGCTCGCTGTGCGAGCGCTGCGTGGCGGCGTGCCCCTACGGGGCCCGGATGTTCAACGAGGATCTGCAGAAGGTGCTGGTCAATCCGGCCATGTGCCAGGGCTGCGGCTCCTGTGCGGAGGCCTGCCCCAACAGCGCGTCGATCCTTGAAGGATTTACAGACGGCCGGATGCTGGACAGCATCGATGCGGTATTGTCCAATTTTGAAGATCAATAGGGGAGTTCAGATGAATACCGAAGAACAAAACGAACAGCGCGCCCGACTGGACAAGAAGCTCGCCCCGGTTCGCAAAATGGTTCAGGCCTGCATCCAGTGCGGGACCTGCACCGGATCCTGTCCGAATGCCTTCGCCATGGATTTCACCCCCCGCCGGCTGTGGCGGATGGTGCTGATGGGAAAAACCGAAAAGATCTTCCAGAGCCGAACTTTTGCGCTCTGTTCCACCTGCTATACCTGCACCCTGAGGTGCCCGCGCGGGCTTGCCCTGACCGAAGCCATGAGCGCGCTCAAACAGATCGCGGCGTCCGAGGCCCTGGCGCCCTATGCCCAGAGTGTCCGCTTTTACAAGAGCTTTATGGAGAGCGTCCGGCGCCACGGCAGGGTCCGGGAGATGGAGTTTATGACCCTCTATTTTCTTTCCATGAAAAATCCCCTCACCCCGCTCCAGTATACCCCTTTGGGCATGCGGCTGATGGCCAAGCGGAAGATTTCCATCGAAATCCCTTCCAAAGGAAAAGAGCGGCTGGAGGCGATGTTTCGCAAGGCTGAAGCGCTGGAGAATCAACCATGAAATATATCTACTATCCCGGATGTTCGCTGGAGGGAACCGCGGTTGAATACAACATCTCCACCCAGGCGATGATCCGGGCCCTGGACATCGAGCTGGTCGAGCTCGAGGACTGGACCTGCTGCGGTGCCACCGCGGCAGAGGCCGTCGGTCGCATGATCGCCCTTGCCCTTCCGGCACGGAACCTGGCCATGGCCGAAGGGATGGACCTCGGGGCGGACATCCTGGTTCCTTGCAGCGCCTGCTACCTGAACCTGAAAAAAGTCGCGGAAAAGACACGAACCGACGCCGTCCTGCTCAAAAACATCAACGAGATTCTCGACGCCGACGGGCTCGGGTACCGCGGAACCGCAACCGTTCGGCATCTGCTGGATGTGATGTCCCGGGACATCGGGCCGGACGCCTTGAAGGAGCGGGTCAAAAAACCGTTGTCCGGGCTCAGCATCGCACCGTATTACGGGTGCCAGTGCCTGCGGCCCTACCCGGTCTTTGACGATCCGGAAACGCCGACCTCGATGGCGCCGATCCTAAACGCCGTGGGGGCTTCCGTATTCGACTGGAAAATGGGCAGCAAATGCTGCGGGGCCTCGATGATGAACACCAAGCCCGAGGTAGCCATCGATTTGATCGTCTCCCTGCTCCGGGGTGCCAAGGGAGCCGATGCCGTGGTGACCGTCTGCCCCATGTGCCAGATGAACCTTGAAGCCTACCAGAAACGGGCATCCAGAAAAGCCGGGGAAGACCTCACCATCAGCATCCTGTATCTTCCCCAGCTGGTCGGCCTGGCGCTCGGCCTTTCGGAAAGGGATGTCCGGCTGGATCTGAATCTTTCGGTCACCGATCCGTTTTTAAAAAAGCTCCGCGATTGACGGAAATTTTCGCTTGTGCGGGGATACTTGATGCAGGGCCCGGTATCGGATATAGTGAATCTCGGCGCAATGATGCCGCACGCCGGTGGAAGCCATGCCGTCAACCCCTCGCATCCGACATAGCCTGGTCTGGAGACTCGGCCTCTCGCTGGCCGCGCTGCACGGCGCGGCGCTGACTGGGGTAACCCTTCTTTTCATCCGCTTCCCCCAGGGGCGGCCGATCGACACCGTGCCGCTCCTGTCGGCAGGGGCGATTTTTTTGACGGGCCTGGCGCTGATCGCCGGCCTGCTGATCCGATACGTCAGAGGCCCCCTGCGCCGGCTCATCGAAACCACCGCGCAGATGGCGGGTGCAGACCGTGGGGATTTCGCAGCCCCCCATGCGGGAGATGAAGCCGATCGACTCGATGCCGCGGTCCGACGGATGCACCAATTCCTGTTGGAAAAGCAGGCCGAACTCAACCGGCAGCGAGACGAATACCAGAATCTGTTCGAGAGCGTTCCCTGCCTGATCACCGTGCAGGACAGGCAATACCGCCTGATCCGGTTCAACCGCGAATTCGCCGAGACCTTCGATCCCAAACCGGGGGACTTCTGCTATGCCGCCTACAAAGGCCGCAGCAGCAAATGTGAAAACTGCCCGGTGGAAAAAACCTTCCAAGACGGAAAGCCCCACACCAGCGAAGAAAGCGGGGTCGCCAAAGACGGAACCCTCACGCACTGGCTGGTACGGACCTCTCCTTTGCGAACCGAAACCGGTGAGGTGGTGGCCGCCATGGAGATGAGCCTGGACATCACCCGCCGCAAGCAGCTTGAGGAAAAACTCGAGATCTCCGAGCAGAAATACTACGCCATTTTCAACAACATCCCCAACCCCGTATTCGTTTTGGACCGGGAAACCCTGGAGATCCTGGATTGCAACGAGAGCGTAAGGACCGTCTACGGTTTTGCTTTCCGGGACATCATCAAGCGCTCTTTTCTGGACCTGTTCCCCGAACCGGACCGATCCACCTACCGGGAACAGCTCAAGCGAACCGCCCTGATTCATCAGGCCAGACAGATCAGCCAATCCGGAAAGCCCCTGTTTGTGGACATCCGGATATCCCCCTCCGGTTATCCGGACCGCAAGGTCCTGCTGGTGACCACCAGCGATATCACCAAGCGGCTTGAAACCGAACAGCAGCTGATTCAGGCCAGCAAAATGGCCACCCTCGGAGAGATGGCCACGGGCATCGCCCATGAGTTGAACCAGCCGCTTTCGGTTATGAAAACCGCAAGCAGCTTCATCCTGCGCAAGGTCCGGCAACAGGAGAAGATCCAAGCCGAAACCCTTTCGACCCTGCTGCAGAAAATCGACGGCAATGTGGACCGGGCCACGAAGATCATCGATCATATGCGGCAGTTTGCAAGAAAATCCGACATGGATCTGGAGCCGGTGGACATCAACACCATCCTGGAAAAGGCGTTTGAAATCTTCAGCGAGCAGCTGAAATTGCGTGAAATCGAGGTTTCATGGAAGACCGGGGCCCGTCTGCCCAAAATCATGGCCAACCCGGGCCGGCTGGAACAGGTTTTCATCAATCTGCTGGTCAACGCCCGGGATGCCGTCGAGGAGCGATGGGCCGGAAAAGCCGAGGCCGGGGCAAAGCGGATCGTCCTTGTCACCCGGCCGGAAAAAAAGTATGCTGTCGCTGAAATCCACGACACCGGGCTGGGGATACCCGAGGCGATCCGTGAAAAGATATTCGAACCGTTCTTTACCACCAAACCGGTGGGCAAAGGAACGGGGCTGGGGCTTTCCATCAGTTACGGAATCATCAAGGAATGCGGGGGCACCATCCGGGCCGGCGCATCCCCCGAAGGGGGTGCCTGCTTTACCCTCAGATTTCCCATACCGGACAGCGCATGAAGGAAAAGACACTCCTGCTGGTCGACGACGAGGCGGACATTCGAGAGGTTGTGGGGCTCACCCTCTCGGACATGGGATACCGTGTCCTTACCGCTGAAAACGGAGAGGCGGCGATCCGGATCTTCAAGGAGCAGCGCCCCCCCATCGTTCTGACCGATATCAAAATGCCGGGCATGGACGGCATCGCCCTGCTTCAAAAAATCAAGCAGATCGATCCGGAGGCCGAGGTGATCATGATCACCGGCCATGGCGATATGAACCTGGCCATCCGCAGCTTTCAGGATGACGCCGCGGACTTTATCACCAAACCGATCGGGGTGGATGCCCTTGAGACCGCGCTGAAGCGCGTTCAGGAAAAAATCCTGATCCGCGGGCAGCTGCGGTCCTACACCGAAAACCTCGAAGCGCTGCTTCTGGAAAAATCACGCCGGCGGGAGGTTTCGGGCGCCCCATCGGATGGGGCGCCCGCCGCGGCCCTGGAGCAACTCCAGCACGCCCTGGACCGGCTGCCCTGCTACATTTCCCTTCAGGACCCGCATCTGACCATCACCGCAGCGAACCGGCGGTTTCTTGAAGATTTCGGAAACGCGGTGGGAAAATTCTGCTACACCGTTTGCATGGATCGGAAGGAACCCTGCCCCGATTGTCCGGTGCTCAAGACGTTTCAGGACGGAAAATCCTACCAGTATGAAATGGAATACCTTACCCGCAGCGGCGCCCCCCGAAAGGTTCTGGCATGGACCCTTCCGGTGCCCTCCGCTGGGGGGGGCATCCCCCAGGTGATGGTCATGTCCACCGATGTGGCCCGGATCAGCGAACTTCAGGATCACCTCTCGTCGTTGGGGCTCATGGCAGGCTCCCTTTCCCACGGCATCAAGGGCCTGCTGACCGGGCTGGACAGCGGCATGTACCTGCTGGATACCGGCATCGAAAAGCAGAACCGGGACCGGACCCGAGAGGGCCTGGAGGTGGTCAAACAGACCGTGGATCGACTCAAAAAAACGGTCCTGGACGTCCTTTTTTACGCAAAAGACAGAGAACTCAAGAAAGAGATCGTCGAGGCGGCGGAATTTGCAGAGGATGTGGCCCGCATGGTCGAACCCAAAATTACTTCCCGGGGAATCGAATTCGTCCGGGAGTTCAGCAGACCGCTGGGGTCGTTCAGCATCGATGCGGGGCTCCTGATCCAGGCGCTGGTCAATATCTTTGACAATGCGCTGGAGGCCTGTCTGGAGGATCGTTCAAAACCCTCCCACGCCATCGTGTTTCGGGTTGCCGCAGACGAGCATCGGGTGACCATGGAAATCCGTGATGACGGCATCGGCATGGACGCCAAGACCCAGGAGAACCTGTTCACGCTCTTTTTCTCTTCGAAAGGAAAGCAGGGAACCGGACTGGGGCTGTTTATCACCCGAAAGATCGTCCAACAGCACGGCGGGGACATCACGGTTCAATCCATCCTCGGCCAAGGCACCCGCATCCAGGTCCGAATTCCCCGCTAGTGGAAAACCGAACTGACCTTTTCACTGAACGTTTCAGGGGTAAACGGTTTGACGATATAGTTGTTGACCCCGGCCTTGACCGCCTCCACGACGTTTTCCTTCATCCCCTCTGCCGTAACCATGATAAAGGGGATCTTCTTGAGGCTCTCATCGGCCTTTACCGCCTTGAGCAGATCGATACCGCTCATGTTGGGCATGTTCCAATCCGAAATGATCAGCCCGATCTGCTCTTTCTTCAGCATATCCAGCGCTTCCGAGCCGTCGGCGGCTTCCGTGATCTTGGCAAACCCCAGTTGCTTGAGCACGCCCTTGACAATCCGCCGCATGGTGGCAAAATCGTCAACGACCAGCACCTTTATTGAAGTGTCCAACGCCATCTTTTGTCTCCCTCCTGTCTCGGTAACCCGTTTGGCTGTTCACCCCCCGCTCCCCCGGCTCTGCTGCCGATTCCGGGGCGGGGGCGCCTCACATGGATGCCAGCAAGGCATCGATATCGTTCTGCCCCAACCCTTCCCCCTTGCGCTGGGGGCCCTTGAGTTCGCACCGGTAGTGCTGCACGTCCTTTTCCAGATCTTCAAAGCGCTTTTCCGGATTCTCCTTGTACTTCTGGAGCTTGATGCCGCAGGAGATGATCAGGTCCTCGATTCGCGTTTCCATTGACTTGACCAGTCGAATGATCCGCTGGATCCGCTGCCCCACAAGGTCCTGAAAGCTGAGGGGCTCCAGCATGGACATGGACAGATCCCGTATCTTTTCAAGAACCTCCACCTGCCTGCGCAGCGCTTCCGAAGACCCGTTTTTGCCGCGGGACGTGGACAACAGGGACGCCAGCCGGGCCAGCTGGGTAGTGGTGATCTCCATCTGGGCATCGTTGATGTCCATGATTTTCATGGTGCTGCTCTCCAGCGTTTCGTTGATCCCCTCCAGCTGATGGCTTGCCTCGGGGATCTCCCTGGAAGCCATGGAGAGAATGCTGGGTTCGATGCGCTTTTGAAGGTCTTTTCGAAAATCGATCAGCTCTTGTGCGATGCTCTTGACCTTGCCGGTGAATTCCCGGGTCAGCGCCTCGAAGAACTCCATCTGTTCGAGCTTCTGGATGATATCCTGCATATCATCCAGAGATATCCGCCCTTCGGATCCGTTCGCTTCGACTGCTGCTGCCTGTGCCGTTTTTCTGCGCGCCATCTCCCGTCACTCCTTGTCTGTTTTCTGCATCCCCGAATCGAGGAACCCTCCGATGGATGCCCGCCTATGCCGCCAATTGGTAAAACGTTCCATTGAGGTATTTGCGCGATTCGAACCGGTGGTTGCCCCCCATGAGGGATTCGGTGGATCCCAGGATCAGATATCCGTCTTTATCCAACACGCCGGCGATCCGATCCAGCAGTTCCTTCCGATCCTTCTGGCCGAAATAAATGGTGACATTCCGGCAAAAAACGATGTCGAAGGGGCCGATCCCGTTGAGCGGTTGCATCAGATTCCTCCGCTCGAACGCGGCCATGGCCCGGATTTCGTCTTTGATACGCCATCCGCCGCCGTTGGGCGAGAAGTACTTTTCAACCTTGTCTTTTGCAAGCCCCCGCTCGATTTCAAATTGGTTATAGAGACCGTAGCTGGCCCGGGTGATCGCCGCATCGGATATGTCGGTTCCCAGCAGTTTGATATCGAATCCGGACAGATCCTTCAGCGTTTCCTTTAGAATCATACCGATGCTGTAAACCTCCTGGCCCGTGGAGCACGCCGCAGACCATATCCGAAGCGGGATCCGCTGATTGGTAAATTTTCCCCGCCGCCGGTCGATGAGATCCGGCAGGATCTTGTGCCGGAGCACCTCATAGGGGGTTTGGTCTCTGAAAAAAAGGGTCTCGTTGGTTGTAATCGCATCGATAATTCTCGTCTCAAGCCGCTTTTGCCTGTCGGAAACGGCGTGGCGGTAAAGCGCTATAAAGGAGGTGCATCCGCATTCCGCAAGAAGTCCGGCCAGCCGGGATTCCAGAAGGTAGGCCTTGCTGTCGTCCAGGATAACCCCGGAAACCTTGTAGATATACTGTGCGAACAGTTTGATTTCATCGGGCGTAATTTTTATCATATCGGTTGAGTGGTCGAATGTTTGAAGAGTCAATCCGTATGCTTGATTAGTTTCAACAACTCAACCCATTGCCCTATCAAATGCCCCTGCGCCCCACCGTCCGGCAGATTTCATCGGCAATTCGATCCAGCGGCGCAATGGTGTCCACGATGCCGCCTTCGATGGGGCCTTTGGGCATACCGTAGACGATACAGGTCTCCTCGCTCTGGGCGATGACCGATGCACCGTTTCGCTTCATCAGCTTGAGCCCCAGGGTGCCGTCGGATCCCATGCCGGTCATGATCACCCCCGTGGCCCGCCCGACAAAATGGTGGGCAACGGATCGAAAGAGGTAATCGACCGACGGCCTGCAGCTGTTTTCGGGCGGGTCCCCGGTGATCCGGATCACCCGGTTTTTCCCGTCCGCCCCCGCCGCCACTTTCATGTGATGTCCCCCCGGTGCGATATAGGCGGTGTTGGGAAGCAGTATCTCGCCGTCGGCGCCCTCTTTGACCTCAAACGGGCACTTGGCATCCAGGCTCTTTGCCAACGACTGGGTAAACACCGGGGGCATATGCTGTACGATCAGAATCGGAACCCCCAAATCGCCGGGGAGTTTGGGCATCATTTGGGCCAGGGCGTTGGGCCCTCCGGTGGAGACCCCGATGGCGACGATGTCGGATTTTTCTTTCTTGACCACCGAAACCGGCGCCCGAACCGGACCGGCGTCCCCTGGGGAAACGGTCGGCGCCGGCCCCAGGGACCCGAATTTGCCCTTGAGAATCGCTCTGATCTCCTTGTGCCGGGCAAACGCCTTGAGCATGGGCAAGATCGCATCGTGCACCGCGCGGGTGTTGTCTTCCATGCTGCCTTCCTGGGGCTTGGTGATAAAGTCGAAGGCGCCGAGTTCGAGCGCCCTCAGGGTCAGCTCCCCCCCTTCCCGGGTCAGGCTGCTCAGCATGATCGCGCCCACATCCGGCGCGGTTTTCCGCATCTGTTCGAGGGTTTCGAGCCCGTTCATCTCGGGCATTTCAATGTCGAGGGTCAAAAGGTCCGGATGCAGGGTGGCGATTCTCGACAGGGCCGTCTTCCCGTTGAATGCCGTGCCGACCACCTCTATGCCGGGAAGAGCCGACAGGACATCGCTGACGATTTTCCGGTAGACGACCGTATCGTCGACCACCAGGACCTTTAGCGGATTCTCAGGGGTCATAACCATCTGTTTTTTCAGTCGTCGGTTTTCAGCACGGCCTCGGCGTTCAGGATTCCGATCAGGCTGGTATCGGTCTTGTAGACGCCTTCGAAATATTTGCCGCGAATCCCCCCGATGTTGGCCGGGGGCGGCTGGACCTCGTCCCACTCTGCCCGCACCACATCGCTGATGCGCTCCACCAGCAACCCCACATATTCATTTCCCGAATTGACGATGATGTTGCGATTTTCCTCCTTGTTGACCGCGATTTCGGCAAGCCCGAGTTTTCTGCAAAGATCGATGACGGTGACGATCTGCCCCCGCAGATTCAGGATTCCGCGCACATAGTCCGGCGCCTGGGGAACCGGGGTCATGTCCAGCAATTTATTGATTTCCTGTATCTTCAATATATCCATGCCGCAAAGCGCACCCCCTGCATAGAAGGTTGCCAGTTCCACGGTCTTGTCCGTTTTGTTGCTATCCGCTGTGTGTGCCATCGCTGCCACTCCCCGTTATCTCCTGTTTATCGGACGGTTCGGATCACACCTTGAATCTTGCCGCCATCGCCTTGAGCCGTTCGGCCAGCTGGGACAGCTCGGCGGCGTTGAGGTTCACCTGGGAACTGCTGGCGGCCATCTCTCCGGTGACCTGGTTGATTTCGCCGATTTCCTTGGTAATGTCCGCCGTCACGCTGGAACTCTGCGCCACGTTTTCCGTAACCTCCTGAACCCCCTGGGAGGCCTGGGCCACATTGCCGGCGATCTCCTTTGTGGTCACCGACTGTTCCTCCACCGCGGTGGCGATGGTCGAA
>ENA-OSEO01003474-OSEO01003474.1-sediment-metagenome-genome-assembly--contig:-NODE-3474-length-18578-cov-3.858386_pt1 | contig 18578 bp, 16 predicted proteins | sample MGYA00237883_ERZ534232 | MGnify/ENA metagenome assembly ERZ534232
TTCTCTTCCAGCCCGTAAACATCGCCCTGGAAGGTGATCTCCAACCCGCCGAGATAGTCTTCCGATTCAATGAAGTCGCGCATGGAAGCCAGGCCAGGGAAATAGCGCCGCAATGAGGCAAAGGTGAAGAAGGGGCAGCGGGCGATGGCCGACTGGACAATATTGCGCTCGACCTCCTTCACTTTGTAGTCCAGGCGGCGCTCTTCGCGGACAAGCGCAGCCCGTTCATCTTGCGCCAGCACCGCGCTGGCCCCGCCATGACCGGTGGCAATGGTGTGGAGGTAGTTGCGGCGCGACACTCCCAGATCGGCAAAGGAGCGCACACCCCGGTAATCTCTCGGGCGGCGCATGTTGAGCCACACCACACCGTATTTGTAAAAATCGGTTGTTTTAAACGGTTCTTTTAATTTCATTTCGCGGGTCACTTCGCGCTCGTCCAGCATTCCCTGGGCGACCAGCGCCTGGCGGATCTCGGCGATGTAGCGCGAATCGTTGATGCTGTGGTAATGCAGCTCTTCCAGCACCCGCAGCTCGTGATTCAGGTCGCCGTCAAATTTACGGCGGAAGCGGTCATTGCTTTCAGGCAGGACAAAGGGAAAGTAACGCGCGCCGCGCCCGATCAACTGCGCTTCCGAAAGGGTGGTATTGCCGATCTTCTTTCGCCCGCTATCGCGGGCCTCATAACAGCGGACGATATCAAACAGGTTCAGCACGTCCCAGCCTTCGTTGAGCTTCTGCACGGCAAAAATGGCGCGGATATGGTTGTTTTTACCCTCCAGGGTGTTCAGCAGGATCTGGTAATTCTCTTTTTCCTTTTCTTCGTTGACCGACAGGCAGAAATTCTCGTCAAAATCGCGTTTGAGGCGCTCCACCAGCTGCTCATCGCCGATATGGTTCTCGTCAAAGAAGCGGAAGGCGCGCCGCACGATGGGGATATCCGAACGGCGGATGGCGGCAATTTGGGCCGCGGTCAGCCCGTCAATCAGGCGGTGAAACTCAGCCTTGTTCTCCTGTGACTGGGCGATGGTGCGCTGGGCTTTGAACAGGATGACCGGCTTGAGGTTGACGCGGTATTTGGCCGCCACAGCCTGTTTGTACTGGTTGAGGACCAGGGCCTGGAGGATGCGCTCGCGGGGGTCAAAATCGGACTGGACGATGACCACGTCTTTGGAATACAGGTCATTGCGGAACTGGAGCAGGTCGTAGCGCATGATGACCTTATCGCGGTACTTCTCGACCATGGCGGGGTTTTCATAGTCGTGGGTGGCGGTGAACTCCAGCAGCAGGTTGTCTTCGTTCTGGGTAAAGATGCGCTCGACGGTGTTCTCCCAGCTTTCGAGCAGCCCGCCCTGGCCTTTGGTCTTGACGTTGATGTGGTGGGCCTCATCGGCGATCAGCACCACCCGGTGTTTGCGGAAATCTTCAAAGGTCAGCGCGTTCTCTTTTTCGGCGGTCAGGTCGGCGTGCAGCTTCTGGATGGTGGTGAAGCAGATGTTGATGTCGTGGGGGTTGGCGGTCTCAAAATTCTCTACCGGCGAGACCTTCACCCGCCGGGCGCCGATGTGCAGGCCGGGGGCAAACAGGTATTTGATGGAGTCGGGGTTGAGGAAGTTCTCTTTCGTTTTTTCGATGATATTGGTCGAATTGACGAAAAACAGGAAGTTGCGGCAGCCCTGCTCGTAAAGGTACAGGATCAGCCCGGCCATGATGAGGGTCTTGCCGCTGCCGGTCGCCATGTTGAACATGAGGTGCAGCGGGCAGGTTTTGCCGGGGAAGTCTTTTTGGTAGCAATAGATAAAACGGGCAAAGGCTTCTACCTGATAGGGGCGCAGTTCGTACCTGGTATTCAAGTTTTGCGCCACGCTGGCGGGGATTTCTTTTGTGATGCTGCCCCATTGTGAAAGCGTGTCGAGTTGTTGGTAAAGGAATGGTTCGGGCATAAATATTTATCTTTCTTCCAGCGCAAAAAGAATGCTGCGGATGACACCGTTCAGGTCGTCTTCGACCTGGTTATTCCAAAAGCGCAAAACGCGATAGCCCTGCGCTTCAAGAAATGCCGTGCGCGCGTTATCGTAGCCGGCCTGTTCGAGATGCTGGCCGCCATCCACCTCGATGATAAGTTTTTTCTTGATACAGCAAAAGTCGGCGATGTAGGGGCCAATGGCGTGCTGGCGGCGGAAACTGACGCCTGACTGGTCGCCGCGCAAGGCTGCCCATAATTTCCGCTCGGCGGGCGTGAGTTCTTTTCGCAGTTGGCGGGCTTTTTGGTAGCCCTGCGGGGTGGTTCGGCGTGGCGGCATGTTACCCCTCCCCTACCCTCCCCAAATCCTTTGGATTTGGGGAGGGTGACCGAAGGTCGGGTGGGGAGGGTGTGTCCGCATAAAACATTCTGTTCAGGGTTTTGTCTTCCTGGCTGACCTGAAATTGGGCGTCGTCAATTTCTGAAAGGTTGACGTAGAGCTGGTTTTTATCGAGCAGTTCGGCCAGCAGGTGTTTCTGCTTTTCCAGGCCGTTCTCGGTTTGGCCCAGGGCCTGGAAATCTTTGAGGGCGTCTTCGGGGACGGCCGGGTTGACATACCAGTTGAGGAAGGAGCCCCGCGCCATCTCGCGCCAGATCGCCGCCAGCTCGGCGCCGGAGGCGGCCTCGCGGATGCGCTCCAGATATGCCTGGTTGTATTTCATCAGCTCGCAGTAAATAAAATCTCCGCCGCCCTGCCAGTTGACCGCTCTGGAGATACCGCCCTGGTCAAAATTCAGTTCGCTGAAAATCTGGCCTTCTTTGTGGATCTCCTTGCCGATCACTTTTTTCAGGCGCTCCACCGGAATGGCTTCAATATAGTCCATCTGCTCCACTCCAATATAGTGGCGCCCCATTTTATGAGCTACGGCAGCGGTTGTTCCAGATCCGCAATAAAAATCTACAACAATTTCATTTGTTCTTGTTGCAATTTCTATAATACGCTGTAATAATTTCTCTGGTTTAGGTGTACCAAATGATTCTGATGCAGGGAAAAGTGAGTTTATTTCTGCTTTAGATGTTCGATTACTTCCAACTTCGGAATGTCTCCATATAGTTTCGGGTGGACGAGATAAATTTCTATCACTGTAAATTCGATAGTATGGCGACCAACCCTTCTGACTATATACCCATTCGATTCGATTTTGTTCTTTTTGATATTTGGTTTTACTCCATCGCCACGCACCATCAGAGCCATCTTGTAATTTCGGATAAACTTCAGTACCGTCAGGAGCGATTAAAGCATAGTAAAGGTTTGGACGAGCAGTACGAGTCGAACCTTGTCCCCCCATCCCTCGAAGCGGTTTAAGATAATACTTTCTACCTTCTTCATCAATTTTGTTGTAATGTGCTGGTATTTCACCGCCATTAAAAGTTATTTTGTTAAAAAACAGACTTTCTTTATTCTTTCCGAATATAAGGATGTGATCATGGCGAACTGAGAAATATTCTGCATCCATTCTTGGGCTATCAGACTTTTCCCAAACTACGTTTGCCACAAAGTTTTCTCGTCCAAACACCTCGTCGCACAGCACTTTCAGGTAATGCGCCTCGTCATCGTCAATATTGATCCAGATCGAGCCTTCCTTGCAAAGCAACTCTCTGGCCGCTTCGAGCCTATTTTTCATAAAAGTCAACCAGGTAGAGTGGTTGAAATTATCATTGTATTGAAATTCATCATTACCGGTGTTATACGGCGGATCAATATAAATCAGTTTGACCTTTCCGCGGAACTGGTGCTTGAGGGTGTGCAGGGCCACCAGGTTGTTGCCTTTGAGGATGATGTTTTCGCGGATGACGCCGTCTTCATCCCGCCGAAAGTCCGTTACCGGTTCTTCTCCCTGCACGGTATAGCGTTTGAAGCCGGTCAGCACTTTGGGGTCGAGCAGGCGGTTGATCTCGTCCTGGGCCAGCACTTCGTTGAAGAAGATCTCTTTGCGCTTTTCCTCCTCCCCGGTCTGGCCGCCTTCCAGCACGCAGTCTTTGTAGGGCCACACCAGGGCCACCTCGCCGCGCTCGCGCAGGTATTTGCCGCCGATCGCCAGCCCGATCCGGTTGCGGAAGCGGGTGTACGAGTTATCGAGGAAGTTCTTCTGGGCGGTGTAATCGATGAAGGTGTTCAGGTCAAAGATCCAATGCCCTTCGATCTCCTCAAAAAAGCGGGCCTTGACCTCCGCGTCCGAAAGCAGCAGCCGCACCAGGCCGCGGTCGAGCTTCCAGGCCATATCCTGCACGGCTGCCAGCAGCAGCTCGCCGTTGTCATCCACAAAACGCGGGTCGGTTTTGAGCAAATCGATCAGACGGGTGTTAAAAGTCATCTGGTATACTCCTGCGAGAAAATTTTAAGCCCGGCAAACGGGGGGCAACAGTATTATTATACGTATTTTTATACGGAGACGTCGGGGTTTTTGTGCCGGTTTCCCCCTGCAATCAACTATTCCAGTCCCCCTGCGGAGTCAGGACCCTGCCGCGGCGCAGCCTCCCGCCAGGCACGTACTTCTCCTATCCCCCGTCCAGCCCATCGAGGTGCCCGCGCTGGTTGAGGCGCACCGCCACCGGCGCTCCGCGCTCGTCCAGCTCAAACTCGGAATAGGCGCACGGGTCGATGTAATTGGAGTGCTCCTGGATGGACAGCCTGCTCCCGCCGAAATGCGCGGCGATGACCCGGTGCACCATGGTGTGCGAGACCACCAGCACCCGCTCGTGCCCGCCGTGGTCCAGCATCGCCGGGAGCGCCCCCACCACCCGGCGCTCGATCTGCGGCAGGGATTCGCCGGTCAGACCCCCGATGCCAAAGTACACCGCCCACATCAGGTCGCGCAGCCCCTGCAGATGGGGGCGGTTTGGCACCGGCAGCCAGCTGTTTTCCACCCAGCCAAAATCGATCTCGCGCAGCGCGTCCAACGGCTCCGGTTCCATGCCGATCACCGCCGCGATGGCCCGGGCGGTCTCCATCGCCCGCCCGGTTGGGCTGGCGTAAAAAGCGTCAAAGCTGCGCCCGCGCAGGGCTTCCGCCACCCGGCGGGCTTCCTCCCGGCCGCGCGCGCTCAACGGGCTGTCGGTTGCCCCGTTCAGGATGCTGCGCTCCATGTTTTCTGTTGTTCCATGCCGGACAAAAGTGATCTGCGGCATACCGTCCCTCCCACCAATGAGTGTAAGACGCTTTTTCCCACCGCGTCCGTGCTGATTATAATGCAAAAGCGGGAGGGCAGCCCTCCCGCTTCTTTCCACTTATTCTCGCTTTATTCTCGCTTTTTTCTCGCCTTTTTCCCGCCGCTCAGGCCGGTTTTCGGGCGGTGATTTTCGCGCTGAAGACGGCCTGGTACACATCCGCTTCCGGCAGGCCGCTCAGGTCAGCATCTTCAAGCTGCGCCACCGCTTCGTCAATCACCGCGCGCGGCAGGGCCACCGGGGTGAGGGTGATCCCGACAAACCCGGCCGCCTCCAGCAACGCCGCGAATTCGCTTTCATCCAGCGCCCCGGATACACACCCCGCCCAGGCTGCCAGGTCGGCTTTAACCGCCTCCGGCAGCGGCCCGCGGGTGACAATATCGCTCACCGCCAGCTTGCCGCCCGGCTTGAGCACCCGGAACGCCTCGCGGAAGACCTGAGGTTTGTCGGGGCTGAGGTTAATGACGCAGTTCGAAAGGATCACATCCACCGTCCCATCGGCGGCCGGCAGGTTTTCGATCTCGCCCAGGCGGAACTCCACATTCTCTGCGCCCAGCTTTTCTTTGTTGGCGCGGGCCCGGTCGATCATGGCCGGGGTCATGTCCACCCCGATCACCTTGCCGCCCGGCCCGACCCGTTTGGCCGCCAGGAAGCAGTCAATCCCGCCCCCGGAACCGAGGTCGAGCACGGTCTGTCCCGGCTGAAGGGCGGCCAGGGTCACCGGGTCGCCGCAGCCCAGCGAGATTCCGGTCACTTCCTGGGGCAGCTCGAGCACGTCCGGGGTCTCATATAGCTGTTTCACTCCGGCCAGCTGCTCCGGCGTCAGGTCGCCCGCCGTACCGCAGCAGCAGCTTTGTCCGGGCGCGCAGCACCCCAAATCTCCGGCAATGGACACATCCCGCAAGGCGGCTTTTTCATACCGCTGGCGCACATAAGCATGGATGTTACCGCTTTCAATGTCACTTTTCATAACCCAATCTCCTTTTCAAATCAATATATTTACATACTTCTATATGTTTGTCCAAAAAAACTCATTCCGGCTCCACCAGAGAAACACCCTGGTCCGGGGCAAATTTCTCAGCCAGGGTGCAGCACCCTGAGGCGATCCGCCGCTGGTTGAGGGTGTAAAAGACCTGCTTGCCGTCCCGGCGAGTCTCGACCAGGTCCACCGTCCGCAGGATGTTGAGGTGGTGCGACACGGTCGGCTGGGTCACATCCCCCAGGGCCTCGACGATCTCGTTCACGCTCAACCACTGGCAGCAGCACAGCCTCATGATCTTCTGGCGGGTATCGTCCGCCAGAGCTTTGGCAAAATCCACGGTATCCATTTTGGTGTTTTTCATATAGACATCCTTCTATATAAAATGATAATCGCTATTCATTGCTGTGTCAACCATTTTGCTTTGTTTTGCGCTGTTTCAATCCCCCACTATTTTCCAGATTCCCCGCCAACTCTTCCACAAACCGATTGTAGTGGGCAGAATGGATGCATATAATGTAAATAATTACTGATTCTCGTGCCGAATCGTTGATTTTTGCAGGTTGGGTTGAGCGATGCGCGGCGGGTCAAACCCTGGCAAGGATCAAAGCGGAACCCAACAAGATAAGCCAGAAGTTGGGTTTCGGGGCAGCTTGTTATCCTCGCAATGGTTGGTGTGCTGCCCCTCTACCCAACCTACGTATGAAAATGATATCTCATAGACATATTGAAACACTTACTGGTATCAATGGGAACTTTACTGGTGAATGATGAGCGCCATTTTGCATTCAAGGATTATGGTGAGCTATACGAACAGGGAGGATGAGCAATGAGATCGACCATTAAAGTATGTCTGCTTTTCGTTTTGGTGTTGTTTACGGTGTCGCTGGCCTGCCAGGTGCCGGGAATTTCTCCCCAATCTGACGCGGAAGGCCTGCAAAGCACGATCTATGTCCAGCAAACCCAGCTCGCGGAACAGGGAGGGTCTTCGCAGGCGGAGCAGCAGTCCACCGCCGCGCCGGAGGGGGAGCTTCCCCCGGCGGACACGGGCGGACAGCAGCCGGGCGGCACCGCGTCTCAGGGGGATTTTGAGTTCCTGGGGCAGATCGGCGGCAGCAGCGTTGCGGTGGCGGTGGACGGCGATACAGCCTGTTTGGGCGAAGGCCCGCGGCTGGTCACCCTGGATGTCTCTGACCCTGCCGCGCCGCGCCGGATCGGCCAGAGCGAAGTCCTGCCGGGGCTGGTGATGGATGTCCAGATGGATGGGCGCTACGCTTACGCGGTCTCACTCTATGGCGGGCTGCACGTGCTGGAACTCAGCAACCCCGCTGACCCCAGGCTGGTGAGTTCCATCAAGCCGGAAAATCCTGGCTGCCGGGCAGTGGTGCTGGCGGACGGGCTGGCTTACCTGGCCTGCAACCCGAGCGGCCTGTTCATCGCGGATATCTCTTCCCCCGAAAACCCGGTGGCGCTCAGCAGCGGCAAGCTCCCCGGCGTAATGACCTCGCTGGCATTGGTGGGACATTATATCTATGGGATAGACGTCAACAGCCAGGGCCTGGTGGCCATTGATGTTTCTGACCCGCGCAGCCCGGAAAAGGTGGGAGTCTTCACCGTGAGGGATGTCCCCGAACCGCAGCACGAGAGCTACAGCTTTTCCAGCGTGCGGCCCTGCGGGAAGTGGCTGTGCCTGGCGGCGGCCCAGGACGGCCTGGTGGTGCTGGACCTGACTGATCCGGCCAGCCCGGCTTTTGCCGGCAGGTATGATACCCAGGTGGCTTCGGGGCTTTTTGCGACCAGGGAGGCAGTCTTTGTGGTGGATGATATGGATGGGCTGCATGTGGTGGGCCTTTCCGATCCAACCCGACCTGAGGGAATTGGCCGGATGCCCACCAGCGTAGGCGGGTTTGAGTTCTCGGTGCAGGAAGGCGACGACCGGGGGATGGCTGTTTGGGGTGAGACCCTGTATATCACCGACCAGGCTTACGGCCTGACGGTGGTGGATATCAGCCAGCCGGAGAACCCCCGGCGGGTGGGGCATTATGAGACCCCGGTGCCGGATTGGCTGTTCGGGGTTAAAGTGCGGGACGACTATGCCTATGTGATCGGGCGCACCAGCGGCTTCCGGGTGGTGGACGTTGCCGACCCGGCGCGGATGGCCGAGGTCAGCCACGACAACAGCCGGAAGAATGTTTATCTGCAGAACCCCCGCGGGCTGGAAGTGATCGGCGATTATGCTTACATCGCCGACTCCAATTACCCGTTCCATGTGTATGACATTTCGGATCCCGCCAGCCCGGTCCAGGTGGGCGCCGTGTTCGACGACGCCGCTCCCGACGGGGCGACTGATGTGGTGGTCGCCGGGCAGACGGCTTATCTCTCTGGTTGGGGTGGAAAGGATGCCTTTTATCCCGGCCGGGGGCTGTGGGTGGTCGATATTGGCAGCCCCAACAACCCCCAGGCAGCCGGGTTTGTGGACCTGCCCAACCGGGAGTGGTCACTGGCGGTGAGCGGCTCTACTCTGTACGCCCTGGATGGGATGGTGGATGACAAGGACAGCGCGCCGCTCTCGCTGCGGGTGCTGGATATTTCTGATCCTTTCCGTCCTGTTGAAGCCGGTGAGGTGATGATGGAGGGGATGGCACCCGGAATGCCCACCGCGATCCTGGTGGAGAGGAACCGGCTGTATGCCAACCTGATGATGCCGGTGGGAGTTCGCGTTTTCGACATTTCCAACCCGCTCCAGCCGGTCGCGATCCCCGGCCCGGCAATGAGCTTCTCAAACAGCCCCGGGATGGCGAAGGCCGGAGACTACCTGTTTGTCGGCGGGACGATAGTGTACGACGTCAGCAACCCGGCCCAACCCGTCATCGCCGGCGCGGTGACAGACATGGTGGGCGCCTGGGAGTGCGATGTGGTCGGCGACCGGGTCTATGTCGCCACCCAAAAGCAAGGCTTGTATGTGTACCGCTTCAAGCCGCTGCGTTAGCGGGACAAAGATCTGAACCCTGGTTTCCCCCGGCGAGGGGCGCGCCAGACACCGCGTTTTCCCAATAAACGCGGTGTCTTAATGTCTCGTCTCCCCAAAAACTCCCGGAGAGACGCCCCGGCGGGGCGTCTCTCCACCACCGCAGTTGTAGGGTGGCGTTGCGGGGCGGCACCGAGTACTGGGCTGGATGATGTCCACTCCGCCCCGCAACCCACCATCCCCATGCGCCCCGGCAGGTTGTTTTTCCCGCCAGCCCGTGTCATTCCGACCACCGCCGCCCTCATGTCATTCTGACGAACGCAGTGAGGAAGAACCTCTACCTCCCTTCCCGGCAAGCCGAACTTGCTCCACCGGACCCCGCTGCCCGGTATACCAGAGATGTTTCACTGCGTTCAACATGACACCTGGAAATGTCATTCCGACGAACGCCGCCCCCATGTCCATTCCGACGAATGCCGCTCTCATGTCATTCTGACGAACGCAGTGAGGAAGAACCTCTACGCCCCTTCCCGGCAAGCCAAACTTGCTCCACCGGACCCCGCTGCCCGGTATGCCAGAGATGTTTCGCTGCGTTCAACATGACACATGAAAATGTCATTCCGACAACCGCCGCCCTCATGTCATTCTGACGAACGCAGTGAGGAAGAATCTCTACGCCCCTTCCCGGCAAGCCAAACTTGCTCCACCAGACCCCACTGCCCGGTATGCCAGAGATGTTTCACTGCGTTCAACATGACACCTGGAGATGTCATTCTGACGAACGCAGTGAGGAAGAACCTCTACCTCCCTTCCCGGCAAGCCAAACTTGCTCCACCGGACCCCGCTGCCCGGTATACCAGAGATGTTTCACTGCGTTCAACATGACACCTGGAGATGTCATTCTGACGAACGCAGTGAGGAAGAATCTCTACGCCCCTTCCCGGCAAGCCGAACTTGCTCCATCGCACCCCGCTGCCCGGTATACCAGAGATGTTTCACTGCGTTCAACATGACACCTGGAAATGTCATTCCGGCGAACGCCGCCCTCATGTCATTCTGACGAACGCAGTGAGGAAGAATCTCTACCTCCCTTCCCGGCAGCAGTCCCTTCCCATCACACCACCTCCCAGGTTGCCTCAAGATTTCTACCCTTCGGGCACGATGTCACTATGTTCGACAGGGAGAGGCATGCCTCTCCTCTACGGGCTGGCCCTTCTCGGCTTTGCGTGAACCCCCAATTCTTTAACCTTAAAAAATCGCCAAACCGCTTGACAAACCCCGTCGAAACCGTTATTCTAATATAGAACATATATTCTAAAATTAATCCACACTTTGAGAAACGGACTGCATAACCACCCGCATGGCCCGACCAATTAAGCCGCCCCGCGGCATCTTCATCCCCACTTCCGTGGTGTTCCATCCCGACCTGCCGCCGGGGGTCAAAGATACCCTCATCCAGCTCATGGCCCTGGCCTGGGGCAGCAAGCACGAACATGTCACCCCGCCGCTCTCCTTTTCCCTGCTGGCGGAGCTGACCGGAAAATCGGTCCGCACCCTTTACGGACACCTTGCCGAACTCCGGGACCTTTACGGCGCGCTGCGTTTGCTCCGTACCGGAGACGGGACCTTCAGGGTGTGCCTGGCAGACCGGTTGTATGCCCCCCGCGGCCTGGCCCGCAAACCGCGTGAACCGCGTTGCAAAAATTTGCAGCCGCCTGTTAAAGAAGAAGAGTCTGTTAACCGGATTCTTGAAATAGAGGAGCGTAATGATTCAATTCTTCTTCCTGATGATCCTCAAGAAGTTTCGCAGGATTTCGCAAAACCGCCCGGTTCCGGGAGCGCGATGAAAAACCTCCCCGCGGACCTGATCGAGGATATCCCCGAGGGGCTGTCCGAAGAGCTCGCCAAACAGCTGCTCTCCGCCGGGCTGTTCCCCGGGCTGCTGGCAGAGGTCGCCCACAGCGGCCGGAGCGAGGACGAACTGCGCGCCCTGGCTGCCTGGTGCGGCGAAGACCAGCCCGACACCCCCATGCGGCTCTTCATGGGGCGGCTGCGGGCGCGGGCCATCCCGCCCCGGAAGTATTTCCAGCCGCCCTGTCACCGCTGCGGCCAGTACGGTGGTCACGCGCCAAACTGCCCCCGGCGCTATCTCTCCGGCGACTACGCCGCATACCTGGAGCATTGATGACCCGTATTTTGTTCTTACCCGACGACCAGACCTTTGTCCTGATCAACTCCGACCTGGCGCCCCAGGCGCTGGTGGCGGCAGTCCAGCAGGGCACCTGGACCCCGCCTGCCCCATACCGCGCCCGCCCGGGCTTGCAGGCCCTTTCTCAGGGAAAGCTGGTGATCGTCTCCACCCTCCAGGCCCGCTCATCAGACCCCGCAGACCCCGAGCGCGAGGCGCCTATCCGCCTCAGCCCGCGCCAGAACGAGGTGCTCCAGCTCCTGGCCGAAGGACTGACCACCAAAGAGATCGCCGCCCGGCTCGGGCTGCGCCCGCGAACCGTCAGCATGCACATCACCGCCATTAAACGTCTGCTCAACACCCAGACCCGCGCCCAGCTCATCGGGCGGGCCGCCGCCCTGGGTCTGTGCCGCCTGGGGCGGCGCGCCGGGCCAAACCTTTGAGCCCTCTCATAAAAGCAGAATTGTTTCGAATTGTTTCAACAAAAAAACAATTCAAATCGCTCATCCAACCAGGATCAACCCGCAGGAGGAACCCATGATCAACATCGATTTCCACGCCGCCGGCATTGACTACCGCGAAACCAAAGACGACAAAGTGTATTTCTGTGCCATTCTCGAAAGTTCCGACAGCGGCCTTCAGGTCGCCGTCCGCCATTTCCTCGCCAGCGACGACCAGGAGGCCGAAAAGCTACTCAATGCACAGGAGGTCGAGGACATCGAGACCGGTTATCGCAAAAGGTTCTCCGCTCCGATACAGCTGAAACCGGTCCTCGACCAGCTCAATATGGTGGTGAGCGACGATGGCAGCCTGAGCATCCTGGAGGAGGATTGATCCGCGGTCACCCGCGCCGGTTAAAGCGTGGAAGCGCCCCGGTGGGCGCTTCCAGCAAAAAATAGATTGAACGCGGTCTTACTTCTTCGCCAGGGTGTGCTCGGCGTAATATTCCATCGCCAGCTTCATGAAGTCCGCCAGCCCGGGCTTGAATTTGTCATAGTTGGCCCGGAAGCGGGGGTCGTCCACGTACATTTGCCCCAGCCCGCGGTAAATCTCGGCGGTGACCTCGTAAAACACCTCGATCGTCGCGCAGTGCCGGGCGATCAGCGCCTGCACCTCCGGGTCGCCGGGATCTTTGTCCATCCGGGCTGCCAGCAGCCGCGGCACTTCTTCGCCTTCCTTTTTCTGCATCTCCCACTGCGCTTTGGTCATCTTGCGGGCCCGTTCCACAGACTGGCGCACCTGCTCCTCGCCGTAGCGTTCTTCCGCCTCGCGGGGATAGGTTTCGCGCTCTTCTTTGGTAAAACCGGCGTACAGTTCATCATCGGTTAATGTCATGGTTTCCTCCGTTAATTTTAAAATGGTTTTATCGATCGTATTCAGGAGACGCTCCAGCCTTCCCGCCCGCCGCTCCAGCTCCCGCCGGTGTGTCCGCAGCGCCTTCACCGGATCGAACCCGGGTTCGTCCAGCGCGCGCTGGATCTCGCGCAGCGGGAAATCGAGCTCCCTGTAGAACAGGATCTGCTGCAGCCGCAGCAGGTCGGCCTGCGCGTACTGCCGGTAGCCCTTCTCCGTCCGCGAGGACGGCTTGAGCAGCCCGATCTGGTCGTAGTGGTGCAGCGTCCGGACGCTGACCCCCGCCATCTCTGCCAGTTGGTGGACGGTGTAAGCTTTCATCGCTCATCTCCTTGCCCCTATTTATACACCCTGACGTAACGTCAGAGTCAAGGGTAAAAAAGAAAATTGCTGTAAGGTAGGTGCAAGCTGGCTGGCGGGGGAAGGGTGCTACAATACCGCTATAGCACAGCTGCACGAGAGAAAAAGAATATGTCTGGCAAACATCCTTTCCATCCAGCCGTCCGGCTCATCCTCATACTTTGTTTCCCCTTCACCAACCTGGCTCTGCGGCCCATGCCGTTGTTCCAGGGCATCCCTCAACAGGCGGGCATTAACGGTGCGGTCTTCGTGGCTATCGCCGGGATCTTGCTCGGGTTGGTCTTCGTCACCGCCGGCATCCTCCTCCTGATCCGCATTCGCCGCGAGTGATCGCGGGACGCTCTGCTTCCCTCCCATTGACCTGCTGACCACGCCACCCGGCACTGAAAGAAGCACTGCCTGGGTCGTCCCAGCCAGAATCCGGGTTGGCGCGCGGTGCCGCCTCACCTCATGCCGGTAAAAGATTACACAGTTTCGCGACAGGTGTAACATTACCGGATAGAATAAATTATTCTATTGGAGGTGACCATGATCGAACCCATTGCAATTCAAGTTAAACTCAAAACGGATGATTTCCAACAGGCGCTTGAAGCCGTTACCACCGCGCTCCAAAAACAGGGCTTTGGGGTTGTCGCTGAGCTTGATCTCAAAGCGAAATTTCAGGATAAATTATCCGAGGATTTCCGGCCCTACACCATTCTGGGAGCCTGCAATCCTCCCCTGGCCTATCGCGCGCTGCAATCCAACCCCCAATCCGGCTTAATGCTGCCCTGCAACGTGGTCGTTGAACAGGACCCGGAGGGATACCTGGTATCGGCTGCCAATCCCAGGGTGTTGATGGGTTTAGAGCAGTTTGCCGGGAATGAAGTCCTTGACCAGGTGGCCGAAGAGGCCTACGACCGGCTGGCCGCCGCTCTGCGCTCTCTGGCAAACTGAACGCTGAGAGCCGCATAAGCGGTTTGCTCGCCGACCTGGCGTTCCTTGCGGCCCGGTGTGAAATTCTTAATCTCATGCCAAGACGCCAGGCACGCAAAGAAAAACTTTTTTGTGGTTCCACCGCTTTGGGCGAGGCAGTTCCCGCCATGTCGTTTCAAAAAAGCGCAGTGACTGACAGCGTGCCCGAAGGGTAGAAATCTTCACGCAACTTCCCGGCAGCAGTCCCTTCCCAGTTACCGCAAGATTTCTCGCTGCGCTCGAAATGACAGGGCAGCGCGCGAAATGACAGACAAACCGTTAATTTGTGGTTGGGTTAATTCTTGCCCAACCCCGGCAAGAATCAAAGCAGGGGAGAGGCATGCCTCTCCCCTGCTTTGGATTTGGTTTACCGGCTGAGCTGGTTGAGGGCGTAAGCCGCGTCGCGCACCACCTGCTCGTCGGGGTCGGCCAGCAGCGCCTGGAGCGGCTGGCGCGCGCGCGGGTCACCCAGCTCGCCCAGGGCGCGGGCGGCTGCCCGCACCGCCGCGTTTTCTTTCTGGATGGCAGCCTCGTGGCGCAGCACAGCCCGCTGGCGCAGGGCTTCTTCCTCCATCCCCTTGACCATGCCGCGCAGCAGCCCGGCCGCGTGCTTGCGGATATGCGGGCGCTCTTTGACCAGGCCGTTCAGGAACATCCCGGCCGCTTCGCGGCGGGCGGCGTCATCGTTCTGGCGCTCATCATCCTGCATGAAGGTCTCGGTGGCGGCCAGGCGCAGGGCCGGGTTGGCCTGCAGGTCGGGTACCACCGCTTCCAGCAGATCGGCGGTTGGCCGCTCGCCAGCCTGGATCTCCGCGATGCGCTCGGCCAGCAGCCGGCGGTGGGGGCTGGTCAGGGTATCGATCAGCGGCCCTACTGCCGCTTTATCGCCGATCCGTCCCAGCGCGCGGGCCACCAGCACCCGCAGGTGCACATCCGGAAGCTGCAAAGCATTGACAAGCGGCACGACCGCGGTCTCGTCCCCCACCGCTTCCAGCGCCTCGGCGGCAGCGTAGCTGATCCCAAAATGGTGGTTGTAAAACAGCGCCCTCGCCAATCCTTTGATGTTGCGCTGCGCTTTGAGTTTTTCAATTTTGGGCGGGCCAAAAATCAGATGCCACATAGTTTTCTCCTGGTGATCGGGCTGGGGATCTGCCCGGGCTTGATAAGTTGTTTTCTGTTCCAATTATAAAGGAATTCAGCCCGCGCAGGAATTTTTGTTTATCGCGCGCGCAAAATAACCACTGAAGTGGTTACTACAAAAACACTAAATGATTCGTATTGACGGCTTCCGTCATCCTCCCATCTTTTTACTGGTGGGCGGATGCCGCGGCTCCTGCGGGGCCTCGCGAAGACCCGCGTTAAGGATATTCTCGAAAGCCCTTCACGAATTTGCCTCAAAACACCCCGCGATGACAGGATATAATACTCAAAAATTTGAAAGGCCTGCACGGCTTTACAGGTTCACAACCAGACAATCGGACAGGAAACCACCATGCCAGAGATAAAAAATGTCGCCATCCTCGGCGCGGGCGCCATGGGCGCCCATTACGCCGCTCGTTTTTTTGAATCCCCCGGATTTTCCACCGCCCTGATCGCGGGCGGCGAACGCGCTGACCGCCTCCAGCGGGATGGGCTGGTCGTCAACGGCAGGCATTACGCCATTCCCGTCAGCCGCCCCGAAGAAGCCGCCGCGCCCGCCGACCTGATCCTGGTGGCCCTCAAGCACCACCACCTCTCCGGCGCCGTTGACGACCTGCGCGGCTTTGTTGGCCCCAACACCCTGCTGCTGTCGGTGATGAACGGGCTGGACAGTGAAGAAACCCTCAGCGCGGCGTATGGGGCGGAAAAGGTGCTGCTGGCCATGTCGGTCGGGATCGACGCGGTGCGCGAAGGCAACCGGGTGGTGTACTCCAAACCGGGGACAGTGTACTTCGGCGAAGCCGACAACACCACCCTCAGTGCGCGCGTCCGCCGGGTGCAGGCCGCCTTTGACCGCGCCGGGATCGCCCACCACACCCCCAACGACATGGTCCGCTGGCTGTGGTGGAAGTTCATGGTCAATGTCGGCGTCAACCAGGCTTCTGCCGTCCTGCGCGCGCCTTACCGCGTGTTCCAAACCTCGCCGGATGCCCAGGCGGTGATGGAAGCGTTGATGCGCGAGGTGATTCAGGTGGCACAGGCCGCCGGGGTCAACCTGACCGAGCAGGACCTGACCGACTGGTACGGCTTCCTCAATTCCCTCTCCCCGGATGGAAAAACCTCCATGCTGCAGGATATCGAAGCCGGGCGCAAGACCGAAGTGGAACTGTTCGCCGGGAAGATGGCCGCGTTGGGCAGGCAGTACGGCATCCCCACTCCCGTCAACCAGACCGTGCTCAACATGATCCATGTTCTGGAGCAGCGCCCCTATTGACCGGACTTTCAGCAATCCTCGATAGGAAAACTGCTTCGCAATCGTTCGTCATCCCGCCCGGACATCAGAGTCAGGCCTCGCAAAACTGATCGTCCCGCTTCCAAAAAGGTCTGATACGAGATGGACACACCCTCTACCCACAATATGCGTGTGAATGCAGTTTCTTCCAACTCCGGCGGGGTACCGGTCATCCTGGTCCACGGGCTGCCGTCATCCCTTAATGAATGGGATCGTCTTTATTCGAAGCTGGCATTTTGTGGCTACCGCCCCATCGCGGTTGACTTATTAGGGCATGGTGACAGCCATAAACCGGACGGCCGCGATTGCTATACAGCGGATATCGCCTATGATTTTTTCTGTAACTGGATCGATTCTTTGCAGTCTGACGCCCCATTTGCCTTGATCGGGCATTCTTTTGGGGGATATTTATCCACAAAATACGCCCAGGATCACCCCGAAAAAGTCCGTTCTTTAATTCTCATTGACCCGTTTTTATCGTTTGACGATATTTTAAAGTTTCAGAAATTTCCGCTTTCTTATCCAGCCCTATTCGCGACTTTGTTAAGAATTACGCCCTTATGGCTGGTCAAGTTCGCTGTTTGGGCAGGGAGCCTCACAGCGGGAGAAAACAGTATTCACTCCTCATTATCGCGTGAGGAATTAACCAGCATGGCGAGGGACTACAAAAGATGTTCCCCAAATGTTGTCTATTTCCCCCGAACCGTAAATGACAGGTGGCTGATCTGCGAGAAACTGGCGATGCCAATTTTATTGATCTGGGGGAAGAAAGATCATACCCTATCTGTGTCAAAATACGAAGAACTGGTTCGCAAATTGCCCAACGCTGCTTTTAACGTCATCCATGCCGGGCACTACCCGCACCGCTCAAATCAGGATGAAGTCAATACTTTGATCCTGGATTTCCTGGACAAGAACTGTTTTTTTTTCTTCTTTCCGGATATCCGGCACGCGTACACCGTTCCCCCTGCGCTTAACTATTTGTGGAATTTAACAGAATGTCTGGCCTGGCGAGGCTATCCTAATCCAACCAGCCCGGCAAAGATCAAGCGCCCCAGCCAGATTGCCCATACCGGATAGCAGATCGCCAGCACCAAACTACCGCTGTAAAACAGGGCATGGTTCTGACCTCCCCGCAGGAAACCAACCACAGTGACGATATAGCCTATCCCCGCGAAGATCCCAATCCATGCCAGCGTAACCGGAAGGGCGTTCATCGTTAACGCCAGCGCGTTGATCAGGGCCAGCCACACCCCAATCAGCCCGCCCGCCGGGAAGAATTTTTGCGAGGCCTCAAAGTCAATCCGGTCGAAAACCAGCAGCCCCTGCCCATAAGCCGAGACCAGCATCCCGGCCAGCCCAATCAGAGCCGCAGCCAGGCCCATTCCCCGGAGCCCAAGGGGAGTCACCGGGAGGAAAAAGAATGCCAGAGGTAGCAACAACACTACCTGGAACACGCTGGAGATGTCGTTGATCTTGCCAAAGGGTCTGCCAACGGTGAAGAACAGGATCCCGGTCACAAAGGTCAGGATGGTAAAGACTGCGCTCAGATAAGCCGCAGCGCCAAACAGATTTTGCCCAAAAATAGTATTCATACCCGGTCGCTCCTGATGGCATCATATCAGAACACGCGGCCTGGAATCAACAGTTCAATCTCCAAAACACGATACAGATTCTCGAACGAATATAGGGGAGAGGCATGCCTCTCCCCTACGGAATCTGCGAAATCATTAAAATGATGCTGCTCACTACCGCCCCGAAAGCACCTGCTCGCGCTCAAACAGGCGGATCGCCAGCAGGGTCAGCGCCACGGTAGCAACCAGGGTAGCCGCGACGGAAATCCACACCAGGTTGGGCTGCACCGTCTCGCCGCGCAGCACCGCGTTGACCAGCACCGACTGCGAGTAAGAAGGAATCAGCATCATCCCAGGGGTAGCTTTGGTGGAGAGAAACCCCACAAAGGCCCCCGGTGAAGCCAGCACCAGCGGTACCAGTCCCAGGTAGGTCTGGGCTTCCTTAAAGCTTTTGGTGTAGGTCGCCACCACCATCTGGATGGCCAGTGCCAGCAGCATCAACGGCAGCAGCAGCCAGAACACCCGCCACATAGCCTGCACTTCGATCCGCATGGGGATGCCGGTGTACTCTTCCAGCGGGATC
>ENA-OSEO01003476-OSEO01003476.1-sediment-metagenome-genome-assembly--contig:-NODE-3476-length-18553-cov-4.726564_pt1 | contig 18553 bp, 12 predicted proteins | sample MGYA00237883_ERZ534232 | MGnify/ENA metagenome assembly ERZ534232
TGGAGCAGCTCCTGGCCCGCGGCTATGCCGTGGCCAGCGCCTGCTGCGGCGATATCGCACCCGACCGCCCGGACGTGTTCGACCACGGCGTGTTCACCGCCTATCTCAAGCAGGGCGAGACGCCGGCGCCGGACGAGTGGGGCGTGCTGGCCGCCTGGGCCTGGGGGATGTGCCGCATGCTGGACTATTTGGTGACTGACCCGGACATCGATCCCGCGCGGGTGATCGCCCACGGCACGTCACGCCTCGGCAAGGCGGCGTTCTGGGCGGGGGCGCTGGATACGCGCTGGGGGGCGATCAGCCCCAACGAGTCGGGCTGCGGCGGCGCGGCGCTCTCCCGCCGCCGATTCGGGGAGACGGTGGCCCGCATCAACACCACCTTCCCGCACTGGTTCTGCGAGGCGTTCCACGCCTATAACGGGAACGAGGATGCGCTCCCCTTCGACCAGCATATGCTGATCGCACTCTCGGCGCCGCGGCCGATCTATATCGCCAGCGCCGAGGACGACCTCTGGTCCGATCCGCGGGGCGAGTTCCTGGGCGCGCTGGGCGCCGATCCGGTGTACCGTCTGCTTGGCACCGAAGGCCTCGCAGTGAGCGAGATGCCCGCGGTCCACGGGCCGGTGCATAGCCCGCTGGCCTACCATCTGCGCGCCGGCGGCCACGGCGTGAACGACTGGGACTGGGAGCAGTTCATGGATTGGGCGGACGAGCGGGTGGGGTGAACCAGGGAACGAAACAGGGATAGACAGGATAGACAGGATAGACAGGATAAGGACTAATGCGCCCGGGCGCCCGCTGGAGCGAGGGATTTGCCCCGCACCGGAGGCAAGCAAGCATCGATGGACAGGATGGGCGGGATAGAACCAGACAGGCCCTCCGTGCGGTCGTAGGGGCGCACCACCGTGTGCGCCCGGAAACGCTTCTGGCGGACGAGGGCGTCCGCCGGCCAGGCGTGCTACAAGCCCTCCGTCCGGTCGTAGTGGCGCACCACCGTGTGCGCCCAGAAACGCCAGGCCGGCAAGATGCCGGTGGTTCGTGCGGGTAAAGGTCAGCCAGAGGCTGACCCTACGGCTGATACGGCGCCCGGAATGTCGACGTCGCTTCCGGCGGACGAGGGCGTCCGCCGGCCAGGCAGACACCGGCAAAGCCAGTGGTTCGTCCGGCTCAAGGTCAGCCAGAGTCTGACCCTCCGGGAGGGGCGCGCCGCGTGCGCCTCACGGGCTGGACCAGGATTGACGATTGGCCTTAACGTTTGTGAGTGGCGCGGCGCGTTCGTTCTCCTCTGACTGGAGTCGTATTTCATCTTCACGCCTGTGGACTGCTTTTCAGTGCTTTGTTTAGTTGCTGCCTTTCGCTTGCGCCTCGCCGTGCCGCCCTGTAGACTATGGTTACGGATGAACGCGCAGATTGTGTGTGGCGTAGTTCTGCTCCGCTTACACAGGTCCGTATTCATATGCGTGGTTTCCTCAGGCCATATGGCGAGGCACGCCTGAAACAGATGGAGGGATGAGCCGGCGCCGGCGGGCGCTCCAGCGCTAGAGAGGGGGCACAAGCGATGATGACACGTGCACATGTTGGTGTGAGAGCTCCTGCCACAAGGCACCTTCGCAGGCTCGGCGAGGCAGAGCGCTGCGGGACTGACGGCACCCGGCGCAGAGCAGGGATCATCTTCGCCCCTCTGGTTGCGCTGTTCATTTTGCTTCTGCTTACCGGTTGTCGTTCGGGCGGCGATACGTCGCAGCCCGTGATTACCGTTGTCGTGGAACGTGTGGTCGTCGTAACCAGCGAGCCCACGCCGGTGCCCCCGAGCGCGACCGCCAGAACGGTCGCTCCGACCCAGACTCCCAGGCCGACAGCAACAGCGGAGCCTACCCCCACGCCTCGGCCGACACATACCGCAGGGCCTACCCGGACACTGCGGCCCACGCGAACACCGCGGCCTACCCGGACACCGCGGCCTGACCTGCCAGCGATCATCGCCGCCATGTCGGTGGTACCCGAGGGACAGGGAGTGCCCGAAGCGGCCCTGTACGATGCTGCTAGCCCCGGATATCATCCCCTTGTGATATTGGACGCGTCCGGTGCAGGGCATCCCTGGAACACCAGCGAGCTCTTGACCTGGTGGAAGCCCATGACAGTGAGCGACACCGAGTTGGTCGTTGTCGTCGACGAGCATAAGGTGATTCTGGCAAGCCAGGATTACAGAGGGCCGTCAGGGACAGTTGCGGTTGACCGTTGCCGCCGGGATCTGGATGTGCAGGTGCGCAGTGCCCGCACGGGGGAGGTCGTGCGGACGACGACGCTAGCCGGAGCTGACCCACATCCCTTTACACCTACGGTGGCCGTGGGGACCCGGGAGATCCTCGGCAAGCCCGTACCATACCAGGATCTTGAGGACTGGCTGGCCTGTGAAGTCGGGCTGGGAGCGTGCCTGCGCCCGCTCCGCACGCTGGAGGGGCATTCGCACTCTGTTGAGTGCGTGGCGTACTCGCCTGACGGCCAGACGCTGGCATCAGGATCCAAAGACGCTACGGTGCGGCTATGGCGCCTCTCTGACGGCGCGATGCTGCGGACACTGGAGGGGCCAGAGGATGATGTAATCGCTGTGGCGTTCTCGCCCGACGGGCAGACACTGGCGGCGTCATCGCGGGATGGCACCGTGCATCTGTGGAGTGTGTCGGACGGGGCTCTGCTCTACGTACTTGAAGTAGATGCTGCCCCGATTTCCATAAGCCTATCTTTTGCACCAGATGGGCAGACCCTGGCCACGGGTTCGACCGATAATACAGTGCGCTTCTGGCGCGTCTCGGACGGCAACTTGCTGGCCACGCTGGAGGGGCACACGGAATTCGTGAACAGCGTGGCCTTTTCGCCCGATGGTCAGACGCTGGCTTCTGCGTCGTACGACCATACAGTACGCCTCTGGCGTGTGAGGGACGGTGCTCTGCTGAATACGCTGGCGGGACATGATGAGAGCGTGGCGAGTGTGGCCTTTTCGCCCGACGGGCTGATTCTGGCCACAGGGTCGTGGGACGACACGGTGCGCCTGTGGGAAGTTAGCAGCGGGAGCCTGCTGTACACATACAAGGAACATACATACGCCGTTAGGCGTGTGCTGTTTTCGCCCGATGGCCAGACCGTTGCATCGTATGAGGACCCGTATGTTGGCGGTCCGGTTGTCCATCTCTGGCGGCTCGCCGACGGTACGGTGCTCCACAAGCTGGGGTTTGGTGATGCGGTGGAGAGCGCCGAAGACATCGCCTTCTCGCCCGACTGGCAGACGCTGGCCCTGGCGTCACCGGAGTGGGCGGTGCAGATCTGGCAGATCGATGGTTTGCCGTGGGAGTAGCGTGACGGATTCCGAGAGGAGAAACCAAACATGGCGCTCTTTGGGCCACCCGATGTGGAAAAGCTGGCGGAACGCAAGGATGTCAAGCGGCTGATCAGGGCATTGGGCTATGAGAAGGACCCGGGCGTGCGCGAGACCGCCGCCCAGGCGCTGGGCCGTCTCGGTGACGTCCGAGCCGTGGAGCCGCTCATTGGGGCGCTGAGCGACAGTGGCGCTTCGGTCCGGCGCGCAGCGGCTCGTGTGCTGGGCCAACTTGGCGATCAGCGCTCCGTAGATCCGTCAAGGGCTGCACTCCAGGATGCCGACCCTGACGTGTGTCAAATGGCGTCCCAGAGTCTGGAGAGGCTTGGGTGGACGCCCGGCGCGGACGCGGAGGGCGCGGCGGCACTCGTCGCGCGGGGCGACTGGGAGGGCTGTGTGGCGTTGGGCGTGCATGCCGTGGCTCCGCTGGCGGCGGCGCTGCGGCGCCCCTACGAGACGGCGGAGGCAGCACGAGCCCTTCGGCGCATAGGCGATCCGAGTGTCGTTGAACCGCTTGTCGAGGCTCTCAAGGACGTGCCCTCATCGCGCGAAGCGGCCGCCGAGGCACTGGGCCAGGTTGGGGATGTGCGCGCAGTGGCGGCTCTCGCGGCCGCGCTGAAGGACAGCGAGCCGAAAGTGCGGTCAGCCGCAGTTCGGGCATTGGGTGCGATCGGCGGCGAGGGTGTCGCCGAGCCTCTTGTTGCGGCGCTGAAAGACAACAATGTCCGCGAGGCAGCCGTTGAGGCGTTGGGCCGTTTGGGTTCCGCAGCTGTGGAGCCGCTGATCGTTACGCTCTATGACCAGTACGCGTGGGAGGCAGCGGCCCGGGCACTGGGGCAGATCGGTACACCGGCTATAGAGCCGCTCATAGCCGTGCTCAAGTCAACACCGTCGTGGTCCAGTGACCAATCTCACGCCCCGGACGTTCTGGACAGACTTGGCTGGAAGCCCGATCGGGGTGTGGATGGGGCGGTCTACTGGATCGCTAGAGGGGAGTGGGACGCCTGCGTCCAGATCGGCTCGCCGGCCGTAGCACCGCTCATCGGCGTTCTCCAGCGACCTGGTAATAGTGCTAGAGGCGTGGCCGCAGCCCAGGCCCTGGGCCAAATCGGCGACGCCCGCGCCGTGGCGCCGCTCATCGCCGTGCTCGGGCAGTCTGACAACAATAGCAGGAGCGAGCGCCAGGCTGCCGCTGAAGCCCTGGTGAACATGTACCGTCACGAGGTGCTGGATGAACCGTCAAAGAGACGTATTCTCTCGGTGAGAGAGACTATTACCGAAAGTCATCGCGATTCCTCTGATCCCTGTGAAGGCCACTCTGATCGTGGAGTCGGTATAGATTTCACGCTATGAGAGCAAACATCTGCATCGCCCTGACCGGCGGGCCGGGCGGGGGAAAATCCACTCTGATCGACGAACTCTTGAGCGATCTCGCGTGGCAGGGCCGGATCGCGGTGCTGCCGGAGGCGATCTCGCTCATGCAAGAGGTGGGTGTCTCCCCCCGGGAGCAGCTCTTTCAGCGCGTGATGGTGTACCTGCAGATGGCACTGGAGGACGGCTTGCGGTGCGGCCTCGGTTCAGAGGACCGGCGCAGCATCCTGTGCCACCGGGGCACCCTGGACCCGCTGGCATACTGGCTGGATCGCGGCTGGAGCCGTGAGGCGTTCTTCGCATACACGGAGACGAGCCTGCAGGACCATTACGCACGCTATGAGGGCGTGATCCACCTGGTCACCACGGCGGATGGCGCGCCAGAGCACTATGCCCGTTGGCCCAGGGCCGGACGCGGCGAGGCCCTGGAGGAGGCCGCGCGGATCGACCGCCTGCTGGAGCAGGTCTGGAGCGACCATCCGGCGTACTACCGTTTGGACAACCGGGGGCGCGATTGGCAAGCCAAGGCCGCAGCCGCGCGCGACGTGCTGCAGCGGCTGATCTGCCCGCCGGAGCCCGACGACTGAGGAGGTTTATATTGTCCCAGCTGGCGCCTGATACCGGAGGCGCGACCAACCTGATGATTCTGCCCACACTCGCCTGCCCCGCTTCCTGCAGTTACTGCTTTGGGCCCCATGCGGGCGGCGTGACCATGTCGCGTGAGACGTTGGAGGCTGTCGTCCGGTGGCAGCGGCAGGGCTGGAACGGCGGTCCGCTGGAGATCACTTTCCATGGGGGCGAACCGTTGGTCCCGGGAGCGCCCTTTTACCGCGCAGCGCTGCCTCTGCTGCGCGAGGGGCTGGCCCCGCGCCTCGTGCGCTTTTCCGTGCAGAGCAACCTCTGGCTGCTCACCGACGAACTCTGCGAGCTATTCCAGAAACATGAGGTGTCCCTCGGCACCAGCCTCGATGGGCCGGAGGCCATCGATGACGCCCAGCGTGGTGAGGGCTACTATCAGCGGACGATGGCGGGGATCGCGCGCGCCCGCGCGCACGGGCTGGGCGTGGGCTGTATCGCCACCTTTACGGCGCAGTCGGCGCCGCGGGCAGGGGCCGTGTACGATTTCTTCGTCGGGCAAAACCTGGGATTCAGCGTCCATCCTGCGCTGCCGGCGCTCGGCAGACCGGACGGCGACTATGCGCTCTCCCCTGCGGCGTATGGGGAGTTGCTCGCGGATCTGCTCGATCGCTACCTGAGCGACGCCGCACGGATTCGGATCTCCACGCTGGACGCCATGGCGCGCTCCATCTCCGCCGGGAGGGGCGGCGTGTGCACCTTTTCCGATTGCCTCGGTCACTACCTGGCGGTGGACCCGGAGGGTTGGATCTATCCCTGCCAGCGCATGGCAGGCATGGCGCCTTTCCGGCTGGGGAACGTTTACGATTGCCCGTCCTGGGACGATCTGACGCGGGCGCCCATCTGGCAGGCGATGGAGCAGCGCCAGGAGCGGATCGCGGAGGCCTGTGGGGAGTGTGCCCATCTCGCCTACTGCCGCGGCGGGTGCCCCTATAACGTTCTGGTGGCCAACGGGGGACGGCTCGATAGTGAGCGGCCGGATGCTCCGCGCGATCCGTACTGCCCCGCCTACCGGCAGACCTTTGACGCCATCACCGATCGCGCTATGGAGGAGATCTTTAGCGCGCCCAACATCGAGAAGGTGGTCGCAAACGGCGCCAGCGAGCACGGGTTTCTGCGGACAGGGACCCTCCTGCAGATCATGCGCGGGGGACCTCATCCGCAGGATGTGGCCCGGCAGGCGCGCCAGGCCGTGGCCGCGGCGGCCCTGAGCGTCTGCGATTCACCTGAGGGGGCCCTGGCGTGCCTGCAGCAGGCCGGGGTGATCCGCGACCCCTCCGCGGCGCTGGGTAGCCTGCGGATGCTGCGCGACCGGCTGGACTCGCAGTCACAGCAGGGGCTGATCAACCTCTATCTGCATGTCACGGATGCCTGCAATCTGGCCTGCCGGCACTGCTATGCGGCTTTCAAACAGGGTTCCGAGCCCTCGTCCATGGGTGTCGGCGACATCGCCGGAGTTACCCGTCAGGCTGCGGCGGCGGGCTTTGCCAAGGTGGTCATCACCGGCGGTGAGCCGCTCATGCACCCGCAGTGGGAGGCGCTGCTGGATACACTGGCCAGAATACGGCAGGAGATCAAGCCGGCGCGGCTCGCGCTGCGCACCAACCTGTGCTATCGCCTGACGGCCTCGCTGATGGAGGGGCTGCTGTCCGCGGCGGATGAGATCGTGGTGAGCGTGGACGGCGACCGGGCCAGCCATGACGCTCAACGCGGTCAGGGGACCTATGAGCGTACGCTGGCGAATCTGCGCGCCCTGGTCGCCTGCCGCGACAGGCAGGCAACGGCTCTGCGTCCGGGCGGCGAGTCTGCAGCGTTGAGCATCGGCGCCGCGCTCAGACCAGCGCAGATGGCAGGGCCCGAGGGCGACGCTATGCGAGCGCTGGGCCAGGAGCTCGATGTGCGGGTGCGCCTCAAGCCGGTGCTCCCGCTGGGCCGGGGCGCGGACCTCGGGTTGGAGCCCACCTTCTATAGCTCGCTGGACGAGGACTGCGACGTGCTGGCCTACGGCGTGCACCCCGCCGCTACCTGCGGGCTGGGCATGAACCTGTATGTGGGCGCGGACGGGGCCTGCTACCCCTGCTATGCATTGATGGCTGACGGCCATTACCTCGGCAATGTGTTGCCGGATGGCCTGGGACCCGTGCTGGCGGCCAATGACGCCTACCGCAACGTGACCGTGGACAGCAACCGGGGGTGCCGCGCCTGCGCCTTGCGCTATCTCTGCGGTGGATTCTGCCGTGCCTGGGGCGAAGGCGACCCCGACGCACCCCCGCCGGACTGCGCCGCGCTGTACGCCCGCGCTGAACGCATCTTGCGCCTCGCCCTCGAGACGCTCGAGGTGAGCCCGGAGAGGTGGCGCGAGGCGGGGCTGCCCTGATTCGAGAGCAAGATCGGTGCCGATAGTGAGACACGAAAGGATAGTGCTATGGCGCTCTTTGGCCCACCGGATGTCAAAAAGCTGGAGGCAAGAGGAAACGTCAATGGCCTGATCAAGGCGCTGAGCTACCAGAAGGACTGGCGTGTCCGCAGGGCGGCAGCCGAGGCGCTGGGCCGCCTGAGCGACGCCGGTGCCACAGAAGCTCTGAGCAGAGCGCTGTCGGATGAGGAACTGGATGTGGCCAAAGCGGCTGCCCAGGCCCTCGGGCAGATCGGCGGTGCCGGAGCCGTAGACCATCTGTCGGAGTGGCTTGATAAGGGGGATTGGAGATTGCGCGCGGCCGCAGCAGAGGCCCTGGGCTGTGCCGGGGATGCGCGCGCCGTGCCCTCGCTGGCGGGCGCCCTCAAGGCCACTTCCGACGCCGTGCGGGCCGCGGCAGCCAGGGCGTTGGGCGCGATCGGCGATCCTTCGGCCGCGGAGCCCCTCATCGCCACCCTGGGCGATACGAACGCCAGCGTGCGGCAAGCCGCTGGCACCTCACTGGGCCAGATGGGCGTTGCAGCCATCGATCCGCTTCTTGTGGGTCTTGCGGAGAAGGGGAGCAGCCATCGACGGGCCGACATCGCGGGTGTTTTGGGCCGCATCGGTGGCACGCGCGCGATTGATGCGCTGCGCGAGTTGCTCAGCGAGCCGTCCTGGCCGACCCGCAAGTCCGCGGCGGCATCGCTCGAGGCGCTGGGCTGGCAACCGGGAGCTGACGAGGAAGGGGCGGCCTTTTTTGCTGCGCGAGAGCAGTGGGACGGCTGCGTTCAAATCGGCGCGATGGCCGTACCGGCGCTGATCGCCGAGTTTTGTCACCCGGATGGCGCACACCGGGTGGCGGCGGCGCACGCGCTGGCGGAGATAGGCCCGCCGGCGGTGGAGCCGTTGATCGCCGCTCTTGGCGATGAGTCCATAGGCTGGCGCGAGAAAGGCTACGGGCCGGGGATGGTGCGCTTTCACATTGTCCGGCATGCGGCAGCCCTGGCGCTGGGCGAGATCGGCGACAGTCGCGCAATAGAGCCGTTGATCGCGGCCCTGGACGATAAGGACACTGCCGTGCGGGATGCAATCGCCAGCGCGCTTGGCCAGATTGGGCCGCCTGCGTTCGAGCCGCTCGTGGCGCTGCTCAGGGGGCCGGACCGGAGTCTGCGGAGCCGAGCGGCAACGGCGCTGGGGGAGATCGGTGACCCGCGGGCCATTGACCCCCTTGTTGCCGCCCTTCACGATGCCGAATGGAATACCCAGGCCAGCGCCGTTGCCGCTCTGGCCCGGATAGGGCCCGCCGCGATTGAGGCACTGATGGGTATCCTCAAGGATCCCAGCGACACCGTTCGCCAACGTGCTGCGGAGGCCCTCGGCAAGCTGGGCGAGCCGGCCAGCGCCGAGGCGCTCGCCGCTGCGCACCAGGATGAAGACGCTCAGGTACGCCTGGAGGCGGCCAGGGCGCTGCACAGCATGGGCGATAAACGGGGAGTAGACCACCTCCTGGATGAGGCTGTGGCCGGCAGCTGGGATGCCATGAAGCTGGTGATCAAGAGTGAGGACGAGCGGGCCGTTCCGGCGCTGGCAGCCTTTCTCAAGGACGATCGCTACCGGGTGCGCAAGGCAGCTGCGGAGGAACTGGTGCGGCGGTATCGCTCAGGGAAGCTGAGTGAAGCGCAGAGAAAACGCATCGTTGCGGTGCGCGGCACGATCACCAAGAGTCATTATGACGACGACCATGACAACTGCGCGGGGTCCTACCCGCACACGGACTCTGGGATTGGTGTGAACTTTCCGCTGTGATGTCTATGGTCTGGGGTCGGTTGCTGCCTGAGATGGCGGAATGCCCCCATCGCGGGTACATGCCCGGTCCAGCCGGCCACCATCGTGGCTGTCCGGCTGTTGCGCGTTAGGGATGAACGAGAGGAGTTGAGGATGGCGCTTTTTGGCCCACCGGATGTCAATAAGCTGGAGGCAAGAGGAAACGTCAAGGGCCTGATCAAGGCGCTGAGCTACCGGAAGGACGCCCAAATACGCGCAGAGGCCGCCAGCGCGCTCGGACGAATCGGAGATGTCCGGGCGGTGGCGCCTCTGGTGGATGCGCTGGGGGATACCGAGGTAGTTGTGCGCCGTTCTGCCGCCCTGGCACTGGGCGAGATTGGGGATGAACGGCCGGCCCGGGCGCTGGTCGCACTGCTTTCCGACCAGGACGCGGATGTGCGCGTTGCGGCCCGCCATGCGCTGGCCAAGCTTGGGCCCGCATCCATCGCACCCCTGAGTCAGGCTGTCCGAGCAAGCGAGGGAGAAACACGCCAGGCTGCCATGGCGCTACTGGCCGGCATGGGCTTGTCTGCGGTAGATGTACTCGCCGAACTGGCTGGCCACAAGGACGTGCCTGTGCGGGCTATGGCGACGCGGGCTCTCGGACGAATCGGCGGCGCAACCGGGGATATCCGGACGCTGGATGGCTTGATCGCAAGGCTCGCAGATGCCGACACGGGGGTTCGTTGTATTGCGATCGAAGCCCTGGGAAAGATTGGAGCCAGGAGCACGATTGAGGTGCTTGTGCCTTTGCTACAGGACAGCACCCTTGCCGTGCGTGAGCGCGCTGCCGATGCTCTCGATCGTCTGCAATGGGAGCCCGGTCAAGATACGCATGGGGCCGCCTATCAGGTGGTCAGAGGCGAGTGGGCTCGCTGTGTACAGATCGGCGAAGCGGCTGTGCCGCTACTGATTGCAGAGTTGAAGAGCGATGACACGACCCGTTGCCAGGGTGCCGCCAGGGCGCTCGGCGAGATCGGTGACGAACGCGCGCTGCAGCCACTGCTCGCGGCACTGGGGGCCAAAGACCGGTCCTTACGCGCGGCGGCAGCAGAGGCCCTGGGCCGTATAGGCGATGCCCGGGCCGGCAGCGCGCTCATCGCGGTCCTCGACGACCGTTCGTGGCAGGTACGCCATGCGGCGGTGCAAGCCCTGGCTGAGCTTGGCGCTGCTGACGCGGTCGAGCCGCTGATGGGCGCCCTGAAGGATTCGAACGTCCGCGTGCGCTCAAGCGCGGCCAGGGCACTGGGAGCCACGGGGAACAGCAAGGCCATGGAGCCTCTGGCAGTGGCACTGGGCGATGACGACCCGGAGGTAAGCCGCGAGGCTGCCCTGGCCCTCGGTGACCTGGGTTGGAAGCCAGACTCGCCCGAGCAGCGGATTGCGTACCATATCGCCAGGCAGGAGTGGTCCGATGCCGCCGAATACGGGGAGATTGCCGTTGGCCCGCTTGCTGCGTCTTTGCGCGTCGTGGGCAGCCAGTCTCGCGAGCAGGTATCGCGCGCTCTGGCCACGATTGGAACACCGGCTGTGCAGCCTCTGGTGGACGCCCTCAAAGAGAATGATTTGCGAATCGCTGCAAGCAGCGGTCTGATTGCGATAGGGGCGCCCGCCGTAGAGGCACTCATCGCCGCGCTGGGTGAAACGGACGGCGAGGTGCGCGTGTGTGCTGCAGACACCCTGGGGGAAATCGGCGACTCCCGTGCCGTTCCGGCGCTTGTATCGGCACTTGCTGAGGTAGAAGTACGCTCGGCCGCGGCCAGGGCGCTGGCGCGGATCGGTGCCTCCGCGGTTGAGCCTCTCTTGGACGCGCTGGAGAACGCTAGTTGGCCTGTCCGCGAGGTGGCTGCATCAGCACTGGGCCAGATCGGGGATCTTCGAGCTGTCTCTCCGCTGATTGCGGCCCTTGGGGATACACGGAGGTCCGTGCGGCAGCGTGCAGCCGAGGCTCTGGGGTGCCTTGGAGATCCCTGGGCGCTGCAGCCTCTGGCGGCGGCGTACGAGGACCGCGATCCGCAGCTTCGTCAAGCGATTGCCAACGCGATAGCCAGTATTCACCACCCCGCTGGCGTGAGCAGGCTGCTGGAACTTGTCAAGCACGACGACAAAGACCTGCGCGACGCCGCGACTCTGGGGATAAGGCAGATATCCGATCCTGGTGCGGTGGAGCGGTTCGTCTCTGCGCTGGACGACACCGATCCGACAGTGCGAGCGCTCGCCGCAGAAGCTCTGGGTAGGATCGGGGGTCACAGCGTGATCGAGCGGCTCAGCTCTTTGCTGGAGGACCGCGAAGCGGAGGTGCGCTGCGCCGCAGCAGGGGCTCTGGGCAGCCAGGGTGATGCCGGTAGCATTGAGGTGCTGATCGGGCTCCTCGGCTCGGATCAGCTGCCAGAGCGCAGGGCCGCGGCACAGGCACTCGTCAAGATGGCAAGATCGGAAGGCCTCTCATCTGCGGCCAGGCGACGGATTCTCACACAGCGCGAGAGGATCAGGGCCCGGCATGTTGACAATCCGCACTCACACGATGATTCACCCAGGACGTGCTTTGAGAGCCATGAAGACACAGTGGAGCACTGGGACAATCATGGCATCGGGGTCGGCTTTCCTTTATAGGAGAGCCGTAGAATCCAATCAGACGTATTCTGCGGCGCGTGGGGCCCGCAATGGCGAAACGCACGCATACTACCTGGGCGGCAGGCGTACCACCGTCGTGGTCGTTTGATCGCTGTCTGTTGGGGATGAACGAGAGGAGATGAGAATGGCGCTCTTCGGACCGCCCGATATCAAGAAGCTAGAGGTTAGGAAGAACGTCAAAGGCCTGATTAAGGCGCTGGGCTACCAGAAGGACGCGCAGATACGCGCGGCTGCGGCCAGCGCGCTGGGCCGCATTGGCGACGCCGAGGCTGTAGAAGGACTAGTCGTGGCCTTGGCAGAAACGACAGACAGTATTGCCATAGAAGCCGCGGAGGCTCTAGGCCGGATCGGGGATCCCCGGGCCGTAGCACCGCTGGTTGTAAAGCTCCGGGATGGGCGCAGTTCCGTTGGTAGAGCAGCAATTAGGGCACTGGCCCGTCTTCAGCCGGCCTCGATAGGTGCTCTTATCGAGTCTATAACAGATACACCCGGGGTCAGGCGTGAAGCAGCTGCTGAAAGTCTGGTGCGCATAGGTGAGCCGGCTGTTGAGGCGCTAGCCGCTCTTACTGATCACAACGACCAGGGTGTGCGCGAGTGTGCGGCGCGGACACTGGGCCAGATTGGCGGCGCTCGCGCTGTGGACGCGCTCATCGGAGCGCTTCGGGATGAGGAGGAAGGGGTGCGCCTACGTGCAACAGAGGCGCTGGGGGGCGTTGGCGACCCACGTGCCGTGGACGCGCTCATCGGCGCGTTTCGGGACGAGAGGGAAGGGGTGCGCACAAGAGCCAGAGAGGTGCTGGTTCAGATTGGCAAGCCTGCCGTCGAGCCCCTGATTGCACTGCTGGCTACCGAGGATCTCCGCTTGCAGACTGTCGACGTGCTGGGACAGATTGGGGATCCACGCGCTGCCGCGGACTTGAGTGGCTATCTGGGAGACAAGAACGTTCGCGTGCGGGAACGCGCCGCCGAGGCACTGGCTGGCATGAACTGGAAGCCATCTCAGGACGAGACCGCTGCCTGGTATCGGATCGCCCGACGCAACTGGAATGCCGTCGTCAAGCTGGGGCCGGCGGCCGTCGCGCCACTGATCGCAGTGCTTGGCGATGATGCTGACATCATACGTGCACGTGCCGCCCGGGCGTTGGGCGATATCGGCGACTCTCGCGCTCTAGAACCTTTGGTTTCTGTGTTGAAGGACAAGGAGCCTTTCGTGCGACGGGCCGCAGCCGAGATGCTGGATGGAATGGGCTGGACGCCGCCGACTGTCGAGATGGAAGCCTGGCGTGCTGTCGCGATGGAGGATTGGACTGCCGCAGAGCAACTGGGTGAGGGCGCGTTTGCCCCTCTTTCCATGACTGCTGACCAGAATAACGCGCAGGCCGCAGAGGCCGCCGCTACTCTCGCACGGATGGGCAATCGGGAGCCTCTTGACCGGCTGGTCAGTCGGTGCCTTCTTGCTCTCAATGCAAGGGGGGCGGACGAGCACCAGGTGCTGGCAGCGAAGGCGCTGGTTGTGGCATACAAGCATGGCGAGCTTGATGACGAGCAAAAGGCGCGCATTCTGAACCAACGCAAGCGGTTTAAGCGAGAGCACAGCGACGAAACATACCACGCAGATGTGGGTTGCTGGTCAGATAGACAGAGTGGCAGGGAGCACACTGACAGGTTTCTCGGCGTTGACTTTCCGCTCTAGTCGCGGCGATCTCTCGGGATTCTATTCAGGTATGGGAGGAGGAGATACATGCCATTGCGAAGGTACAGTGCCAGACAGCCTCAGGGCGGTGCAGAAACCGGGACGGTGACTATCCGCCTGGGGCGGCGGCGCGGGCGAAAGTTGCGCGGCGCGGCTGCCCGTGTCACGCTGTTCGGAGCGCTTGCCATCCTGATCCTGGTTCTCGTTGCCTGTGATACGGGCGGCAACACAGAGCCGGGGGTCGTCACCGTTGTCGTCGAGCGTGTTGTGACCGCCACGGTTCCGCCCACGCCGGCGCCGCTGCAGTCAGGCGCCGTTGAGTTCGACACGGAGGGCAGCCTCTGGAAAAGGGAGGGCGATAGCTACACGGCATCAGGCAGCAAGGACACGTTCGCCTGGTCGACACAGGAGGTCAGAGGCCCCTTTACCTTTAGTGCCGACGTTCAAAGCGATTGGGACGATTATGGCGAGGCCATGTTTGTCGCCTACGGTGACGGCGAGGGGTGGTCACCCAGTTGCCTGATCTTTAACATCACTGGTTACTGGCAGGCGATTCGGGCGCATTCGATCTATGATCCGGAGGCGGTCTGGCTTGCCCAGCAGGAGCGGCCGCTGCTGCCCCGCACAACCTATCGCATGACTGTGCAGGTCACCGAGGATCAGGCTCGCCTGTTGGTAGACGGTGCCCTGGTCGCTTCCGTGGGCCTGGGCTCGGGGCGTAGCTATGAAGGATACCTGGCCCTGGTCAAGTATGGCAATAGCACGCCGGTAACGTTTAGTAATATCGCGTTCCAGGACGCAGAGCAGATGGCCCTGGTGGCGTCAGAGATCGCCGCGGCTGCGACAGCAACAGCGGATAGGCCCACCCCCACGCCCGGGCCGACCTGGACGATCGGTCCTACCTCAACGCCGCGCCCGACGCGGACGCCACGGCCGACGCGGACGCCGATGATGACACGTACGCCAACCCTGACCCCGACGATCACCAACACGCCTCCGCCGCCCTTCCGGCCGGCCACGGGCATGCTGGTAGACAAGGCGCCCGGGGGCTATGGCGAGTTGCTGATCAAGAACGGTACCGACTCTGACGCCCTGGTGATTCTCACGGGCATGGATGAGGTGGCGGTCAAGACAGGTTTCATCCGCGCCGGCGAGTCGTTCAACATGACCGGCATTCGCGATGGGACCTACCTGCTGTTCTACAGCAAAGGGGAGTCGTTCAGCGAGGAGACGTATCGCTTTACCGAGAACGCCAGGTATCAGAAGATGGATACAGAGATCCTCTTTGAGACCACGGCGACGCAATACACAGTGTGGGAGATCACGCTCTACGGCGTGGCAGGCGGTACTGTGGGGACCGAGCGGGTGGACCCGGAGGACTTTCCGTAGTGGCACGGCGTGCGTTCGCGCGTGAGCAGAGTTCAGATTGCAGATGACAGAGGGCAGACCGGACCGGGCCGCCCGGACCGCCGGCATGAGCGATGTGCGGAGTGGCGTCGAGTCTCCCGGCGGACGTGGGCGTCCGCCGGCCAAAGGCCCCCGGCAGCGGGTGCTCAGACCCGCCGCTTTAGGTCTGCGGGCTACCGGCTCAGGGCGGCCAGGATCAGGGCGCTGACGACGCCCAGCGACCAGCGCCCCAGCGTCTGGATGAGCGCCCCACCGGCGGATGGGGCCACGATCCCCGCCAGGCTATGCATGGCACCGTGCCGCCCACCTCGTCCCGGGAGACGGACTTGGTCAGGAGGCTGCTGAGCACGGTGTTCAGCGGGCCGGCCGCCAGAGCATGGGCGCCAGGACCACCGGCAGCAGCGGTACGCTCCCCACAAAACCCCATACCAGCAGTGCCACCGCCAGCAGGGTCACGCCGGCCAGCACCAGTTGCCCGTCGGCGCAGCGGGCGCAGCGTCGCTCGCCGTAGCGGGCATAGGCCAGCCTGAGCAAGGGATGCAGCCCGGAGGCCGTCGGCAATGTCGAGTTCGGGTTGCGATTGAGCAGGTTCCGGCCCACGGCCACGGCGGCGCCCAGGCCCTCGATGCCGTGCACGTCAGCGGGGTTCAGGCGGAGCTGCGAGGAACCCAGACTGTAGACGTCCACCAAGCGCCGCGCCTCGTGATAGAGGGTATCGAAGGCCAGCGAGGTCTTGCCGGATTCGCTGACGCCGCTGATGCCCGTGAGCCTATCGGGGATGGTCACGTCGATGTTCTGCAGGTTGTTCTCGCGCGCGCCGCGGATGGGCATGGCAGACTCCGAGCTGGCTGCAGCAGTGAGACGGTTGCGTGCTATTGTATGGCGGCTCGGGGCGGAGCGCCAGTGTTCGGACAGGTGTGACCCCAGAGTGACTCCATGCCCGGTCATGCCCGGTGCCGAGTCAAGTTTCTTCGCGACGTGGTCCCGAGGCTTTGGCGTCTCCCTGCGCCCTCGTGTTGAAGAAACTGGGCCTTGGAAAGCTGGGGGCTTTTATATATACTGTTCATCAGTACGAGTTTTGTCGTATCCGTGGAGTACCGGAGAATGCCGCGCCAGGGCCGCGTGCCCGCCACCCGTTCTGCCCACAGGGAGGTCCACATGCAGCGCCGATCCCTTTGGTCCATCGTGATGCTTGTGATCCTGTTGCTGTCGCTGTCTGCCTGCGGGGGAAGCGAGCCCGCCCCCGATGCCGTCTCCAGTACCGGCGCCTCTATGGGCGCGTCTACCGGGACAACGACCCAGGGTGGGGTATCGGCCCCGGCGGCGGGGCAGGCACCGGCATACGGTGAGACAGTCGAGGTGCCCGGCGGGAGCTACCAGGTGATCTCGCCGGAGGACCTGGACGACATGCTGGCGGGCGAGGGACTCACTCTGATCAACGTCGAGCCCAGGTACGAGGCAGAGATCGAGGGGACTGATCTCTACATCCCCCATTTGGAGATCCCCCAGAACCTGGGCAAGATCGCGGACCGGGAGGCGATCATCGTCCTCTACAGCGCAGATGGCGAGTTCAGCAAGAAAGGCGCCGAGAAACTGGTCAGCTTTGGCTACTCGGGAATCTATGATCTGGACGGGGGCATGGAGGCCTGGGAGGCGGCTGGCCTGCCGCTGTTGCCTGCTGGAGAGTAGCACAAGGCCCGAATCAGGTTTGCGATCAAAGGGTGCAAGGGGCTGGCGTTCATGCCGGCCCCTTCTTGTTGCTGGGGTTCAGAGTGAGGACGGGCGTCAAAGGGGGCAAGAGGGGCGGCCGTTCGCCTGCGAGATGGCGCGTTGTGGGTGGCTCCGCCCGCCGGGTGCCATCTGTCCAATCTTGACCGGCTGACCGCGGCACGGTACCATCGGTGCAGACTAACCCATGGAGGTGGCCGTATGTTGCAGGAACTCGTCCGTACCTCGCCCGAGGCCGTGGGGATTCCCTCCGCCGCGGTGAGCGCGCTGGTGGAAAAGCTCGAGCGCCAGGAAGGAGGAGCTCACAGCCTGATGCTGCTGCGACACGGCCGTGTGGCCGCGGAGGGCTGGTGGGCGCCCTATGGTCCGCATCGCCCACACATGCTCTTTTCCCTGAGCAAGTCCTTTACGTCTACGGCGGTGGGCCTGGCAGTGGCCGAAGGCCTGCTGACCGTGGATGATTTCGTGCTGTCCTATTTCCCCGACGAGGCGCCCGCGGATCCGGGTTTGTATCTGGCAACCATGCGCATTCGCCATCTCCTGGGGATGACCACCGGTCACAGCGAGGACACACTGCCGGCGCTGCTTTCCCGTGAGGACGGGAATTGGCGGCGGGCGTTCTTGGAGTGCCCGGTCACGAACCCGCCCGGTTCGCTGTTTTGCTACAACTCGGGGGCTACCTATATGCTTTCGGCGATTGTGCAGCAGGTAACCGGCCAGCGAGTGGTGGATTACGTGCAACCGCGGCTATTCGAGCCGCTGGGGATCGCGGCGCCGCGGTGGGACGTCTGCCCTGCTGGCATCAACACGGGCGGCTGGGGTCTGAATCTGCGTACGGAGGACATCGCGCGGTTCGGACAGCTGTACCTGCAAGAGGGGCGCTGGGGTGATCGCCAACTCGTGCCGGAGGCCTGGGTCAAGACTGCCACGACCTTCCACTCGGACAACTCGATGCGCGAGAGTCCGGACTGGCAGCAGGGGTATGGTTACCAGTTCTGGATGTGCCGCCACGGCGCCTACCGGGGCGATGGCGCCTTTGGGCAGTTCTGCATCGTGATGCCGGCGCAGGACGCCGTGCTCGCGCTGACCAGCGGCGTGCGAGACCTGCAGGCGGTGCTTGATGCCGTGTGGGAGACCCTGCTGCCTGCCATGGGCAACACACCGCTGCCCGAATCCACGACAATCGAGGCGGCCCTGGATGATCAACTGGGGTCCCTGGCCATCGCGCCGCCAGCGGGTGCGGCTGCTTCTCCTATGGCCTCGGAGATCTCTGGCCGGCGCTTCCATCTCGGCGCAGACGCTGGCAACCGTGTGGTCCAGTTCACCTTCGACGCGGATGGGGCGAATTACCGTGTGGAAGATGCGCTGGGCACCCACGACCTGCCGGTTGGTCTGGACGGCGACTGGGCGGAGACGACGACCGGCATGCTGTTCACACCGGTGCGGACGCTGCGCGACGCTGGTGAGCACCTCGTGGCCTGCAGCGGCG
>ENA-OSEO01003478-OSEO01003478.1-sediment-metagenome-genome-assembly--contig:-NODE-3478-length-18545-cov-3.076402_pt1 | contig 18545 bp, 16 predicted proteins | sample MGYA00237883_ERZ534232 | MGnify/ENA metagenome assembly ERZ534232
CTGCGCCGAGATATGCGGCCGTAGCCCGGTGCCCGATCTTGGTGATATACTCCACAAAGATGTCGGCGATATTACGATCATCATCGATAATCAGGATCTGAGGTTTTTCATCCGAGATTTCAGCCATTTTCCCTCCTCGACATGTATCCCAAAAAGCAGATCAAAAGAGATTTCCTCGCGCCAAGCCGCAAAGTTTTTAAACCGTCTTCTCTGCGCTTTGCGCTATGCCCTATGCGCTCTGCGCTTTGCCCTATTCCCTCTGCGCCTCCGCTCCTCTGCGCGAGATCATTTATTTGTGAATGCCCCTTCCCGACGAGGTCATTCCCGCATCCCCGCATTTCCACATAGTCTTTCATCCAAATCATCCAACACCGAAGGTGTCATCCTAATCATCCGTGGCGAAGCCACTCATCCGAATCATCCCTGCCTTCGGGCGTTGTTCTTAACATTCCCGCATCCCCGCATTTCCGCATCGCTCTGCGCCATGCGCTATGCCCTCTGCGCTCTGCCCTATGCCCTATGGGCTTTTTTCTCCGACGGTTTCCCGGATGATCCCGGCGCACCGGACAGGGTTGAATATGCCGCAGTAGCAGTACTTGGCCAGCTCGAGCGCCCCTTGCTCCGGGGTCATCTTGTTTTTTTCCACCCGACGCAGGATGTACTTGACGAATTTGGGCGGGATCATATGGTGCCCGCACATGGTGGTGATCGACAGCGTGGTCTGGTCGGGAAGCCGGTCTTTCTTTCCCCACACACCGAGCGAGTAGTTGACGGAATGCGGGGTAACCCCGGCCTCCTTGCAGGCCGGGATGACTTCCGACAGGACCCCGGTGATCACCACCGACATGCCGGTCTTCTTTTCCTTGATCCGCTTGAGGAATTCGACCACCTGTTCCTTTCGGGTGAAGACCCCCCGAAGGCGGGACTTGTCGGTGATGCGGTCCTTGATTTCCTCAACGGAATAAAAAATTTTCGGGCCGGTCTTGACGTCCCCCCAGTTCTCGGAACCGACGGCCTCCGCGGCCGCAATGAATTCGAGGGCTTTGGGCTTGATGTCCTTATCGTTCACCCCCTTGGTCTGGTACATGAACCAGACAAAGTCTTTTTTTTGGGATTCGATATCACCGGATCGGTGCAAAGAGTGCGTCATGGAAATATCCTTTTTTCTATTTTTCCGCGATGGGATACCCCAGCCCCACATTCACCTTGCCGCGATACGGCCGGGGGATCCCCATCGCTTCCACGATGTCCAGCGCGCTGCATCGGCCGTCGGCGTCCACCCGGCTGATCAGCCCGAGGGAAAAGACGGTGTCGATCTCGTGTTCGACCGCCTGAAGAGCCTTGAGCACGTCTTTGAGCTTGTCCTCTTTGCACTTGCCCTCGATGATCACCGACAGCAACCGGTAGTCGAGGCAGTCTTCGACGAGCTTTCCGGTCTTCAGGTCGGTCATCAGCGCGGCAAGGGGGGTATCCTGGGCGGGCGCCAGTTCAAATCCGGCCCGGGCCACGGCCATCGCCACCTTCTGGGCATCCCTCAGATAGACCCCCATGCCGGGCCGTCCCATGTCGATGGACAGCCCGACATCCCCTTTCCGGTATCGGCCGGTCACATCGTTGGTCTTGACCTCCTCGGTTCCCCGTCCGGTCACCCCGGTCACCCCGTGGGTTTCCACCGGATCGCTCAAGACGTGTTGAAACTCCTTGTAAAATCCTTCAAGATCCTGTGCGTGTATGGCCCCTTCGGGGCATACCTTCATGCGCAGGCACACATAGCACTCGGTGCACAGGTCCGGGTCGATGCGGCACTTTTTATCCTCATAGACAATGGCCTCCACCGTGCAAAACCGCTGGCAGGTTCGGCATCCTGTACACTTTTCCGGATCGATCGCCGGCATAGATTTTCCCTCCCCGAATCATCTGTTATGTTGAATGTTCCCCGGCAAGCCGCGATGAACCAGCCATCACCATCTGACCGGATCTGTCCCCGGCCGATCCATCACCATCGGTCCACCGTGTAGATGGGGGTCATTTCCTCCAGCAGGGCCTGGGACCGGTAGGGATTATAGATGCCGCAGGTGCAGGGTTTGGCCAGCGTAAGGCTGCCCTCCCAGGTGTCGGTCTTGTGGGTTTTGACCTTTCGAATGATGTCCCGGACCAGGTGCGGTGAGACCATCCCGTGCCCGCACATGGTCGTAAACTGCCGGACCTCGCCCGGGGGCAGGCGGTCCGTGTTGCCGTGGATCCCCAGAGACACGTTGAGGGTGTGGGGATTCAGGCCGACTTCGGATGCGATCTCGCGAACCCTGTCGATCAGACCGCTCACCACAATCGAGATCCCCTGGTCGGCCTCCTTGAACAGAGCGAGCAGTTGCTTGATTTTCTCTCTGCTGTTGAACACCGAAAATACCCGAACCCCCTCCCGGATGCTGTCGAGAACCGCTTCCGGGCTCACGCCGCTGTACAGGTTCTGGCGCAGGGTAGTAGCGATCATGTTGGCTGGGCCCACCTGGTAGACGATCTCCACGAGCCGGCGGACCTTGGGGGCGCACCCTTTGTAATTGTACCCGCGGGCAGGGTAGATGAACACGGCATAGTCCCGTTCCAGCGATTCCGGAGATCCCTCTCTGTGCAAACTGTGTGTCATGGCATGATCCTATTCTGAAACGCGCCCGAGCCCAAGGTTGATCTTTGCGTTGGGACGCCAGGCAAACCCTTCGGCTTCGATGATGTCCAGCACCTCCCGGGGAATCGTCAGCCCGGGTTCCAGCAGGGTGTAGACATCCAGGGTGAAGACGCTGTCCAGCCGGGTGGAAACCGCCTTGAGGGTTTTGAGCACATCGGCCAGGCGGTCCCGATTGACCTGAATCTCGATAATGGCGCTCAACACCTTTTCGTTGAGCAGCTCAGGTTTAAGATCCCCGGTGGCCGGGTCCTGGATCATGGAGTGGATCGGGTTGTTCTCCTCGATCTCGGTGATTCCGTTTTCCGCCAGCGCACGGGTGATTTTCTGGATATCGACCAGTCCCATTCCCAGGGTCGGGCGTCCGACTTCGATGCCGATGCCGACCTGCCCGGGGCCGCACCGGAGCGTAACATCGTTGGTCTTGCTCTCCTCGGTGCCCCGGCCCTGGATCCCAGTGACGGCATGGGTGGCGTTGGGATCGCTGAAATACTTGCGCAGCGCCCGGGGATAATCGTAGACATGGGGAGATTCGGCGATGGCGTCCACCGGGCAGACCGCCACCCGGAGGCAGTTGCCGCATTCGTAGCACACCTCCTGATCCACGACGCTTTTGAGCTCTTCAAAATGGATGGCGCCCACCGGACAAAACGGATGACAGCGCCCGCACCCCACACAAATCGGCTTGTAGATGATCATCGGTTCTTATCCTCACATGTCTTTTTCGATTCACCCGGCGGGTCTTTTCAGACCGGCGGCCCCGCTTACAGGGTCAGTGCGTATGCCCGCTGCCGGACATCGACCCAGGTTCGGGGTGGAAATGCTTTCGCTCCCGGGGCTGCCGGATCCGGTTCCCGCGCATCGCACCGGTGCCCGGACACCATCTGCGCATGGAGGGTTCCGGCACCGGAAATGTCCCCCACCAACGCCCCGCCGACAATTCGATCCTCTAGGATATAGAGTTCACGGTAAACATTCCCACGGGAATTCCGATAGACCGCCTTGCCGGCACCCGGAACCGGTGCCCCCAGAATAGCCAGGGAAAGCCCGAAAAGATTCATGGCATTGACCCGGCTCAATCGGTTCAGGGACAACGGATGGGGGGCAAAGCAGTTGTAACCGGCAAGTTTTCCCTGGGAAACCGCCTGGGGCCAGGTCCAGGGGGTGCACCCGGCGCCGTTTCGGATAGTCACCGCATCCCCCAGGGCATAAATCCGCTCGTCCCGGGTCTGGAGGGTCGGTGCGACGGCGAGCTTTCCGTCCTCGAGCACCCCGCTTCCTTCAAGAAAAGCGGTATCCGGAACCGAACCGGCAGCCACCAGCAGGGTATCGCAGGCAAACCACCGCCCCCCGGCGCGAACCCCCTTAAGGCGCCCACCGGTGGACCGCACATCCTCGACGGTGTGGCCCAGAACCAGCTCGATTCCCATTTCCGCCAAATGCGCGGCGACCGGAGCGGCGGCATCCGGGGAAAGCGCCAGGGGAAGCAGGGTCCGCTCCCTTTCGATCAGCGTCACCGGAAATCCGGCGTGGGCCAGATGCGCGGCGGTTTTGACCCCCACCAGTCCCCCCCCCAGCACCACGGTCCGGGGGTTTTCCGGCAGCCATGTTTTGACCGCACGGGCGGCGGCCAGGGATCGAACCGGAAACACCCCGCTGCATTCCTGACCCGAACAGATCTTGGGAACGATCGCTCTTCCCCCGCAGGCCAGAATGAGCCGTTCATACCCGAGCGAATCCCCGTTTTCAAGATGCAGCGTGCACCGATCCGTATCCACGGCGGCAACGCGCAGTCCGGTGCGCACCCCGATATCCGGCGACGATTCGGGCTTCCAGAAAAAAAGCTTCTCTTCGGTGAGGGTTCCCACCATGAACTGCGGCAACAGGGTGCGGTAATATCCGGTTTCCGCCTCGGCCTCCAGCAGCAGAACCGACTTTTCCGGCCAATGCCGCCGGCACGCCGCTGCCGCCTGAAATCCGCCGACTCCACCCCCCACGATGATACAATCCATCTGCATCCCGTCCTTTATTGCATGAACCAGTCCAAAATTTCAGATGCCTGAACCGGATGGTCGTAATGGACCAGGCTGCCGCCCCAGGCCGCCAACTGTTCTTTCAACTGTTCCCGAACCGCCGGGCTGCCCCATACCGGAAGCGGGGTCGTCACGGACACCTTCAGTCCGGATGCCGCAAGCCCCAGGGCCGTGGAAAGATCCCGGCAGGACTTCAAACCGGTAAAACAGATACCGCTGATCCGCTCCGGGCTGCCGGATGCCCAAAGGGCGGAAGCGACCCCAAGGGGTCCGAGACAAGGATCCAGGACCCACCCGGTGGGCTGGGATGCGGATACCATCCCGTCTTTTACCATCCAGAGCGCGGCATCGCCCCAGGAAAAAACGGGCTGATTCTTTCGGCTCAACCCCCTGGCAACGTCTAGGCAAATCCCTCCCAAGGGCTGCTGGGGGGTGTCGAATCCGCCGATTACGGCGATCTTTTTCCCCTTGAACCGTTCAAACTCCGCGGTCAACGTTGAAACGGAAAGCACCACCGTGGTTTTTTTGACCAGGCCCGGGTCCGGATTGAAACCGGTTTGCCCGGGTCCGTCGGCATGTGCTTTGGCGAGCTTCAGCACGGCTTCCGCACCCGGGTATTGCGCGGCGGCGGCAACCGGAATCTGAAGTTTCCCGCACAGCTCGATCAGGGCCGGGTCGGTTTGCGGGCCGGCCGCCAGCAGGTTGATTCGGCCCGAGCTTACGGCAAGTTCGGCTTCTCCGGAGGTGCAGGCAACCGGAAGGAATCGATCCGAAATCGGTATCCACTCCCCCAGCGACACCACCCGTGCGGCGGCCGGACCCTTGGATGCCCCGGAAATCAGCTCCTCGAGGGCCGATGGTGCCATACCGCCCGCAACGGCGATGACCGGCAGCCGTGTCGAAAGCAGGCCATAACCGACCTCGCAGGTCCGGGGGGCTTCGTCTCCCGGATCCGCCAGGCGGTATTGCACGGCCAAACCCCCAAGCCGCAGCGCCTGCCGAATCAGATCGTCCGCGGGGATCCCGGGACGATAAAGCATCCGGGCGGCTTTAAAAATATCTTCGGACGAAAGGGGTGTCCCCCCGGGCGGCTCATGCGCCGGGGTCGGGGGTTTCGGAACGTTTCCGAAAATGGATCCATCGGTGCTTTCCAGCACCCCCTGCAGGGCGAGCCGCAACAGCAGCGCAGCGGCCATGCCGTCCCGATCCAGCCCGCACAGTCCCCGGTCCGGACCGCGTCCGAACGGATCGATCCGGCAAGGCCCCTGGAGGCATCCGTAGGGGCAGCTCAGCCCCAGCCGTAAAAAGCCGTCCTGGGGTTGCTGGGATTCATACCGGTCCCAGTTCAACCGGATGCCGCTTCGGTCCGCGGTGCGGAGCAATTCCTGACTGACGGGATCCACTGTTTTAAGATGAATTGTTTCCATAACCGATTCCACTCCCGTATGGCCGATTCAAATTTTGCCTTCCCCCTGAGACCGGGGGGTGTCCAAGGCGGATCGGCGAATTTAATGATTCCTTCGGATCCTATTTACCCAATCCCAGCAGGACGAGGCCCTCCGGCGGATCCTGTCCCAGCGCTGCTGCGATGGACTTGCGCCTTTCTTTGAGCAGCCCCGGGTAATCCGACAGCTCGACGAGTTCAAGGGCCTGGGTGGGGCAGACCTCCACGCACACCGGATACTCCATGAAATTGCACCGATCGCATTTTAAGGCGATTTTCCGTTCCGGCCACGGATAGATGACCCCGTACGGGCAGAAGACGGTGCAGGTCCAGCAGCCGATACACCGGTCTTCCCGGATGACCACCATATCGGTCTGCGGATCCCGGTACAGCGCACCGGTAAGACACGCATCCAGGCAGGGGGCATCAACGCATTGCCGGCACTGCAGGGGAACGGAAGCGCCCCCCGCACCCTCGACCCGAACCCGCGGCTGGGGCAGGGGGGTTTCCTGGACGGCCTTGAGCAGGGTTTTGCCGTTGCTGGCACGTTCTGCAGCGCAATACAGCTCGCAGGTTTTGCAGCCCGTGCATCGATCGAGATGAACTCCGATGATTTTCACAACACGCGCCTCCGATCCCAGAGAGATTGAATCCATCGAATCGTCTTTCATACACGATTTTCAGACCGTTGTCTTTTCTTTTTTCCCCCGGTTTTCAAAAAAGGTTCGGATGACCGGAGAAAACAACCCCAGCACCGTCAATACCAGAAACAGGACCGACCAGGGGCGGGTGAAAAAGACCAGTGGGTTGTTTTCAAATACGATCAGCGACCGCCGCAGGGCGATTTCGATCAATTCGCCCAGAACCAGACCCAGCACGATGGGGGCGGCCGCAAACCCGTATTGTTTCATCTTGTAGCCGATCAGCCCGCAGACCAGCATCACCCAGACGTCGGCCATGTTGTTGTTCAAGGCATAGCTTCCGACCACGCAGAGCACCAGGATGATGGGGCTCAAGACATGGTTGGGGACCCGCAGGATCTGGGAAAACACCTTGGCTCCCCCCATGCCGAGCACAAGGAAAAAGATATTGGCGAAAAACATCCCCATAAAGATCGAATAGACCACCTTGGAGTGCTGAATAAAGAGCAGGGGCCCGGGCCTGAGCCCGTGGATCAGCAGGGCGCCGAGAATGACCGCGGTGGTCCCGCTTCCGGGAATCCCCAGGGCCAGAGTCGGAATCATGGCCCCCCCGGTGGCGGCGTTGTTGGCGCATTCCGGTGCGGCCACCCCTTCCAGGATGCCGGTTCCGAATTTTTCGGGGTGCTTGGAGAAGCGTTTGGCCTCGTTGTACCCGATAAAGGAGGCCACCGTTCCGCCCTCAGCGGGAAGGATCCCGATAAAGGTGCCGATCAGCGAAGACCGGATCAGGGTCGCCTTGACGCTTTTGATCTCGCTCCAGGAAGGGAGCAGCCCGGTCAGCTTCCGATCGACCACGACCTTCTTGATGCCGGCTTCCGCCTGGCGGAAGACTTCGGCTGCGGCAAAAAGCCCGATCATCACGGGGATGAAATCGATGCCGTCCATCAGGTGGGTGATGCCGAAATCATAGCGGGTAAACCCGGTGATCTCATCCATTCCCACACACGAAATGAGCACCCCGACGGTCCCGCCGAGCAGGTTTTTGATCACCGACTGGGAGCCCAGGCTGCTGATCATGCTCAGCCCGAATACCGCCAGTGCGAAATACTCCGACGGGCCGAACTGGATGGCGATTTCAGCCAGCACCGGCGCCAGCAGGATCAGCACCACCACGCTGAACAGCCCGCCGATGCCCGAGCTGACGCAGGCCATCCCCAGCGCCTTTCCCGCCTGCCCCTTCTGGGCCAGGGGGTAGCCGTCAAAGGTGGTGGCCGCTGCGGCCGAGGTTCCCGGGGCATGGATCAGGATAGCGGAAATCGAGCCCCCGAAGGTCGCCCCGCAATAGAGCGCGGCCAGCATGTTGATGGCCGGGATCTTGTCCATGGTGTAGGTAAAGGGAATCAGCAGCGCCACCCCCATGGGCGCGGTCAGCCCGGGCAGGGCCCCGATGATCATACCGAAGAGGACCCCGAAAAAAACCGCCAGGATGTTTTCGGGCTGAATGATGGTAACCAATCCGAGCAGCAGTTGATCGATCACGGGTATCTCCTTTTCAGATCAGAAATCCCCTGGGCAGCTGGACTTCCAGAATCAGGGTGAACACCAGATAGATCAGAACCGGGGTGATCACGGCATTGAGCAGGATGGTGGTCCGGTTTTTCACCCCCCAACCGATCATCATCCCCGCGATAAAAAGGGCGACGGAGACCAGGGCGCCGATATAGGAAACACCGAATCCGAAACAAACGGCCGCACCCATGGAGATGAGAACCCGTTTGAATGTTTCCGGGGGCATTGTTGACGTCTTTTCGTCCTTTTCCCCCTTGATACGGTCGGCGGCGATCATCAGCAGGGTCAGGATCATGGCGATGATCAGGACCACCCTCGGGAAAAAGGCCGCGGTGGTGTGGGTCTTCATGACACCGGAACTCTGGAAGCCGAAGGTCAATACGAATAGAAGGATAAAGATCGCCATCAGGACGATCCCCAACCGGATGTCTCGGTTCATCGGTACCCTCCTCGGAAAAGCTGCAACGGTAAGCGTTCAGCCGCCAACACACGGAGGCTCAAAGAACGATGAAAGAAATGAATGAACCCGTCTCGGGTTTCTTCGCAGTGCAGTGTCGGCGCTTCCTGCCCAAATTGTCTCGTGTGCAGGAGCGGATAAAAATAAGGGGGCCGGTGGGCAACGCTCCGGCCCCCGCCGGTGGATCCATTATTTTTTGATGTATCCGAGTTCGGTCAATGCCCGGTCAAAGACCTGATAATTTTTGCGCATGAATGTTTCATAGGTCGGACCGTCCTGGATGCTTTCCGGACCCATGGCGTTGTCCCGAAGATAGTTTCTGTAAATCTTGGTGTCCATGGCCTTGGCAAAACTGTCCCTCAGTTTTTTTACGATGGGCTCCGGGGTACCGGCCCGGGCCGCGACCCCCCGGGTGGTGGCCATCTCGACGTCCCATCCCAGTTCCTTGGCGGTGGGAACGTCGGGAAAGTCCGAAAGCCGTTTTTCGACCGGGAACACCACGGGGAGGATGTTTTTGGCTTCATATTGCCCGAGAAACTCGCTCGGGTTGAGAACCCCCACATCGATGGTTCCCCCCATCAAAGCCACGATGATCTCTCCGCCGCCGGTAAAGGGAACGATCTCGGGATCGAATCCCGCGGCTTTGGAAAACTCGTGCACGGTCACATGATCGATGCCGGCCATGTGGGCGACCCCGAATTTGACTTTCTTCGGGTTGGCCTTGCCGAATTCAACCAGTTCCTGGATGGTCTTGAACTTTCCCTTGGCGGACACGCAGAAGGACTGCGGATCGTAGCACCCCCGGGCGATCCCGACCAGGTCCTCGATCTTGGCCTTTGTTTTTCCCTGTGCGATGGCCCCGAAATTGGAGTCCGTTGTTGTTACGATGGTGTACCCGTCTGCCGGCTGCTCGATCAGGTAGTTGAGCATCCGTGCCCCGGATCCCCCGCTCATCGTGCTGATGATCAGGTTTGCACCCAGGATTTTGCGCAGGGGCATGGCCACGGTTCGGGAAAAAATGTCCGTTCCCCCGCCGGCCGAAGAGTGGATGTACCAGTTGATCTGTTTGCTCGGGTACTTGTCCTCGGCTGCAGCGTTTTGAAACAGCATTCCCGCCGCGGCCGCCAAAACCAGACATCCCACTACCAATCGTTTCATACTTCCTCCTCTTGTGTTTGGATTGATAACCGTCCGGGTTTATTCGTACAACCCGTAGAGTTGCTGCTGCACATGATCGAAATCCGCCTCTATGGCCCGTACCGCCGTGTCTGCGTTCCGGTCGATGATCGCCCCGACGATGTCGTCGTGCACCTCGAGCATCAGATCGATGCGGGACGGATCGGCCTGGTAATAGGCCTTGCGCATGTTCACCCACAGGGGTTGCTGCATGGCGTCGAGGAGCCGATCCATGATGTCGATGATCACCCGGTTCCGGGTGGCCCTCGCGATGGCCATGTGAAATTGTTTGCCGCACAGGGTGTAGGCCTCAAAGTCGTACCTGCGCCCCTTTTCCAATCGTTCACGCCAGGCTTTTTCCAACCCATCCAGGTCCTGGTCCAGCGCAACTTCGACGGCGAACCGGACGACACCGATTTCAACGGCTCTTCGGGCCTGGAGAATCTCATGCGGACTGTCACTTTTTTCCAGAACGACGATGGCCGGATTGGGCCCGTCTCCGTTGTCCGCGGCGGGCAAACGGACGACATAGGTCCCGTCCCCCGGACGGGTTTCGAGAATGCCGCTGATCTGCAACGCGCTGATCGCCTCCCGAACCGACGGACGGCTGGCACCCGTCTGTTCGGCGATCAACCGTTCGGGGGGCAGCCTGTCGCCGACACGGATCCTACCGGTGCGGATCATCTTGAGCAGCTGATCGGCAATGGCGGAACTTTTGGTTTTAAAGGGCTTTTGAATCAGTCTTTCAAATGCCATCATTCGTACTCGATGCCCAAGTCGCGGAGCATCGGCTCCATCCGTTGCTTGCTCAGCAGGCGTTCGTCGTTTTTCTTAAGTTCGATGTTCAGGGTTCCGTTGAATCCGATCTCGTTTAACGCCTTTAAAATCGGAGGAAATTCGATTTTTCCGGCGCCCACCGGCAGGTGCCGGTCCAGGTACTTGTCGTTGTCGCTGATGTGCGTGCTGATGATCTGTTCCGGAAACCGGTCGATGAAGGATTTCGCCCCCCCCGGAAGCAGTTCGGCATGGGCCACATCGAGGGTCAGCCCGAACTGTTTGGAGCCGACAGCGCCGAATACCCGCTCGAACTCTTCGATATGGACCCCCAGGTAGACGATCTCGCTGTCTCTATGAACCTGGTTCATGTTTTCAATGCCGATGGGGATTCCGTATTTTTCGGCAAGCGCCACCACGGGTTTGAAATTTTCGATGAGACACCGGAAGACCTCGTCCATGAACAGGCTGAAATGGTATCCGAAATGCAGGACAAGGTATTCGGCCTCCAGGCCCCGGGCCAATTCCATATAATCGATCAGGTGCTGTTGAACCGCCTTTCGAACCGTCGGTTCGATTTCCGCGGAATTGACGAAAGAGGCGGAATGCAGCCCGTAGCGCAGCCCGAACCGGTCGCGGAGTTTCTTGAGCCCCGCGACCCTTTCCGAATTGAACTTGTCGAGGAAGTTGGCGGGGTTGTTGCAGCTTAACTCCATCCATTTGAACCCGTTTTCATGCGCAAACCCGAAGTAGTCCTCCAGGGGGTCCGGCCCGGCATTGAAGCAGATTTTCATGTGTTCCTCCTGTTGTACGGTGGTCAGGTGAATCGATGGGTGTGAATGATCGACTTGCAGCCGGTGTTTTTCCACGGCGCGATGGATTTGTATGACACGTTTGACCGGCCTGACCAATTTATCGGCGGGGGGGTTTGGATGTCAAGAAAAAAAAAGATACCGTTGGGGCCATCGAACCAGATGCGGTTGCCCTGGCGGATTGATAGGGGCATGTTGACTTCACCCGGCAGATCGCATATGGTTTGGATGCCGACGGTGCCCGGCGACCGGCCGTCTCGCAGGCCGTCATTCTAACCCTTTTTCAAATTCCGACAAGGAGGGAACGACCATGCCACTGGTGACGATAACGCAGAATATCGGATGCGGCGGAATCGATATCGCCCGTCGGGTCGCTGGGGAGCTCGACGTCAAACTCTACGACGACCGGGAATTAAAGGAAGCGGCACTGCGGATGGGGATTCGCTCCGAAGATCTTGCCAGCCTGGATGAAAAGGCTCCGGGTTTCTTCGATCGCGTCTTGAGCCGCAGGCCCGAGCTGTATCTGGACCTGATGGAGGCCGTTGTCTATGAGGTGGCCCGGAAGGGCGAAGGGGTGATCCTGGGGCACGGCAGCCAGATTCTGCTTCGAGATTTCGGATGCGCCCTGCATGTCTTTGTCCATGCACCCGATCCGGTCCGCATCCGGAATCTGATGCGCCGGCAGCTTTTCAGCGAAGCATCCGCCCAAAAAATCATGCAAAAAAGCGACAACGAACAGCGCGGCTTTTTCCGGTATGCGTTCAATCTGCGGATGAGCGACCCCTCGCTGTACGATCTGATCATCAACACGGGAAAACTGGGAACCGCTGCTGCTGCGGCGCTCATCGTCAATGCGGCCCGGTCCGACGAAATCAAGGCCTGCAGCCTGGAGGCCGTCGAAGCCATGGAACGGATGGTCATGGCGAAAAAAATCCGCGCGGCCCTCATCGAAAACGATATCAATGTCTCCATGCTTCATATCGAAGTCGCGGGAAAAAATTCGGCCGTTGTCCGCGGTTTCACCTACACCCAGGATGAAAAAGAACGGATCGAAACGGCGGTAAAAGGCTTACCGGAACCGGGCCGGATCCAGACCGAAGTATCGGTGATGCCGTCGGCGGGAGATTAAAAAGGAAAGGAGTCCATCATGGCATTTGCGTTTGGAAAACGGAGAGCCGTCTTCATCAACATCCAGGAATCGATGGAAAATAAGCCATACCCGCTTTTGGCAGAGGAAGTATCCGCTTTTGAAAAGATGGATCTCATCTATCGAACCCTGTGTGCCCTGCTGTTCAACTACGTGCCGAACTCCGGACATCCCGGGGGATCCATTTCCGCCGGCCGGACCCTCATCGGTCTGATCTTCGATACCATGGCGTATGATATTTCCGATCCGAACCGCGAAGACGCGGATATCATCTCCTTTGCGGCCGGGCACAAGGTGCTGGGATTGTACATCCTGTGGGCCCTGCGAAATGAGGTGCTGCGTATCGCCGCTCCCGAGCTTCTGCCCCCTTCGGAAAAGCTCCGGCTTCGCCTCGAAGACCTTCTCGGTTTCCGCCGGAACCCCACCACCCGAACCCCGTTGTTTTCAAAGTTCAATGCCAAGGCCCTGGACGGTCACCCCACCCCCGCCACCCCTTTTGTTCGGCTCGCAACCGGCGCCTCCGGGGTAGGGGTCGCCAGCTCGATCGGGCTTGCGTTCGGTGCCATGGACACTTACGGCCGGGAGGCCCCCCATGTGCACATCATCGAAGGCGAAGGGGGAATGACCCCCGGCCGGGTCAGCGAATCCCTGGCAGCGGCCGGGACGGCTTCGCTCAAAAACCTCTTCCTGCACATCGACTGGAACCAGGCATCCATCGACTCCAACCGGGTCTGCCGGGAAAACGATGTGCCGGGAGAGTACGTGCAGTGGGACCCCATGGAGTTTGCGTATCTCCATGATTGGAACGTCATCCAGGTTCCGGACGGAAAAGATTTTCAACAGATTTTTGCCGCCCAGCGCCGGGGGTTTCAAATCGAAAACAGCCAGCCCACCGCCATCGTCTACCGGACCATCAAAGGGTGGCAGTACGGCATCGAAGGCTGCGCCTCCCACGGCGCCGGGCACAAGCTGTGCGTCGACGGATTTTATCGGGCGGTGCAGCCCCTTATCGCGAACGGTTCCATCGCGCTTCCCCGCTGTGAACCCGATGCCCAGCGGTGTGCAGGGGGAAAGTTTCCGGAAGTGGTCGAAGAATGTTTCTGGGAGGCATTGAAGGCGATTCGGAGCCTTCTTGAAAATGATGCACCGCTGATCCGGTTTTTTGCAAAACGGATTCAAGCCGCCAAAGACCGGACCGACCAGAGGGCCAGAAAGCCCAGGCCGGGGTCTCCCGACATCCAAAGGATTTTTGATACGGCCGCGCAATCGAAGCAGCGTATTCCCGATGAGCTGTTGTTGAAGCCCGGTTCGAAAACCACGCTTCGGGGAGAACTGGGGCGCGTGCTGCACCATTACAACGTGTTATCCGGCGGAGCCGTGTTTGCCGGTTCGGCCGATTTGTATGGATCGACCAATGTCAATACCATCGCAAAGGGTTTTCCGGAAGGGCTCTTCAACGCGGCTGCCAACCCCGGCGCGCGACTGCTGTCGGTGGGGGGCATCTGTGAAGACGGCATGTCGGGGATGCTTTCCGGGATCGCCAGCTTCGGCCACCACCTCCCGGTGGGGTCTTCCTACTGTGCGTTCATCGCCCCGCTGGGGCACATCTCCTGCCGGCTTCACGCCATCGGAAACCAGGCCCGACAGGCTCTCGACAACAGCCCCTACCGGCCCTTTGTTCTTATCTGCGGCCACGCCGGGGTCAAAACCGGCGAGGACGGCCCCACCCATGCCGAACCCCAGGCCCTGCAGCTGTTGCAGGGCAACTTTCCCAAAGGAACCATGATCACCCTTACCCCCTGGGACCCCCAGGAACTGTGGCCGCTGATGACCGCCGCCCTGACCCAACGGCCGGCGGTCATCGCCCCCTTTGTGACCAGACCCACCGAAACGGTGCTGGATCGTTCGGCCTTGGGGCTGGCGCCGGCCGTCGATTCCGTCTCCGGGGTCTATCGGCTGCTGTCCGGCGGCAAGAACGCCCGGGGAACGCTGGTGCTCCAGGGCAGCGAGGTAGCCTACGCCTTTATCACGGAGGCCTTGCCCCTGCTCAGAAAAGAGGGGATCGATCTGAACGTATTTTACATTTCCAGTGCCGAACTGTTCGACGCGCTCAGCCCGGAAGAACAGGAGCGGATCTTTCCTCCGGCCCTTGCCGTCGAGGCCATGGGGATCACCGGGTTTACGCTGCCGACCCTCTATCGGTGGATACGCTCCGACTGGGGACGCGACATGTCGCTTTACCCTTTCCAGAAAGGCCACTACCTGGGCAGCGGGCAAGGGGAAAGGCTCCTGCTGGAGGCGGGGCTCGATGGGGAAAGCCAGTTTAATGCCATAACGAAGTATTTGAGGAGAAAGCCATGATCAGACACTATCGGTTGCTGTTGGCGGCATCCCTCGCCGCGCTCATGCTCATACCGGGGACGGCCCCGGCACAGAACCCGCGGGATATGGGCGGCTGGGAAAAAGACAGCACCTACAACCGGCATTATGCCGCGACCGAGATGGACGACTTCAAGGGAATTGTCGTCGGCATCACGGAAATCGTTCCCCTTCCGGGAATGTCCCCGGGGGTCGCGCTGGAGGTCCGCGAAGGCAAGGGCGCGGATTCTGAGACCATAACCGTGCACCTGGGTCCCTCAGGGTTTCTGGACCCCAAGAACCTCGGGCTGAAAAAGGGGGATCGGGTGAAGATCAAAGGGGTTTGGGCCGAAATCGACGGCAAGGATGTGTTCATGGCGGCCAAAGTCAAAAAGGGGGATTATTTTGAGCTGAAGGTTCGCCTCACCCAGGACGGAACACCGTTTTGGACCATGAGCCCGGAACAACTCGAGAAGGAAAGAAAGGCCAGCCAGGCCGCTTTGGAAAGATAGCCTCCGTTTATGCACCATCCAAAAATTCACGAATCACGAATACGGCAGCTCAACGACAAGGACCTCCGTAATGGAACCTATGTCCTTTACTGGATGCAGCAATCCCAGCGAGCCGAATACAACCACGCACTGGAGCATGCCGTAACCGAAGCCAACCGGCTGGGGCAGACCCTTCTGGTGGCCTTCGGGCTGACCGATGCCTACCCGGAAGCGAACCTCCGTCACTTCACCTTCCTGCTGCAGGGATTGAAAGAGACCCAAGCCGCCCTTTACGACCGGGGGATCGCCATGGTGGTGCGACTCGGCAATCCGGCGCGGGTGGCCCTCGAAGTGGGCAGCCATGCGTCGCTGATCGTGTGCGATCGGGGGTATCTCAGACACCAGAAACAGTGGCGGGCCGAGGTGGCCAGAGCCGCCGGATGCCGGGTCGTTCAGGTCGAAACCGATGTCGTGGTCCCCGTGGAGGTGGTCTCGGAAAAGGCCGAATATGCCGCCCGCACCTTCCGTCCCAAAGTCCACAAGCATCTGTGGGCCTATCTGGACGAACTGAAGCCCACCCCGATAGCGAAAACGTCTCTGGAAACCAGCGTCCAGGGCATCGACCTGGCGGATCCCACTCATGCGCCGAACCGGTTGAAAATCGACCGGAAGGTCAAACCCGTCGACGCCCTCTGGTGCGGGGGAACCTCCCAGGCAAAAAGAAGGTTCGCCGATTTTCTCCGCCATCGGTTGGAAGGGTATCGAAACCATCACAACCAGCCCCAGACGGACGATATCTCCCATATGAGCATGTACCTGCATTTCGGTCAGATATCCCCGGTCTATCTGGTGCGCGAGATTCAGAAAGCCGATCCTGCCGCCGAACAAGAGACGGAAGCCTATATCGAGCAGCTGATCGTGCGCAGGGAGTTGGCGGTAAACTTTGTGCACTATTCGAAAACCTACGATGCGTATGATTGTCTTCCGGATTGGGCCCAAAAAACCCTGGCGGACCATGCAAAGGATCCGCGGGACCCCGTCTATTCGCTTGGGGAGCTGGAGCGGGCGGAGACCCACGATCCGTATTGGAATGCCGCCATGAGAGAGATGAAGCATACCGGCTTTATGCACACCTACATGCGGATGTATTGGGGGAAAAAAATCCTGCAGTGGAGCACATCGCCCGAGGCCGCGTTCAAGGCGGCCCTGAGCTTGAACAACAAGTATTTCATCGACGGGCGGGATCCCAACTCCTATGCCGGTGTGGCCTGGATCTTCGGCAGGCACGATCGGGCCTGGCCCGAACGACCGATCTTCGGAAAAATCCGCTATATGGCCGCATCGGGGCTGGAGCGCAAGTGCGATATCCATGCCTACGTCAAAAAAGTCGATCATCGCGTGGCGCAACTGGAAGGCCCGGAAACGGGCTGAGATTCAGTCGGCAAAGGATTTTATAATGAAGGCCATCGCATCCAAAGCGACAGTGACCAGAAAATACCCCGTCGCCCCAGCGACGGCGGAGATCCCAAAAAAAACCGGATTGCGGGTCAAGCCCGGAATGACCCTCTGCAGTATGCCGGTGCCGGTGGGCATCATCGCGTTTTCAATCGCTGCGATTTTTTTGACCGCCGCAACCGGCCGGTGCGCGGATGTTCCCATCAGCGAGGCCACCCAGGAATGCCTGGAGTGCCATAGGACCCTCCACCCCGGCATCGTTTACGGCTGGAGCCAGAGCCGTCATGCGGCGGTCTCTCCCCAACAGGCACTGGGCGCTCCCCGGATCGAACGCAAGGTCTCCGACACGGTGCCGGAACCTTTGCGCGCCGTTTCGGTGGGGTGCGCGGAATGCCACACGCTTCGCCCCGATGCCCATGCGGATTCGGTGGAGCACAACGGCCATCGGATCCACCTGGTGGTCAGCCCCGCGGACTGCGGCACCTGCCACCGGGTCGAGGCCGACCAGTACGATCAGAACATCATGGCCCACGCCCACGGAAACCTCGTCGAAAACCCGGTCTACCAGGACTTGCAGCGGACCATCATCGGACGAGCCCAAATACAGGGCGGCACGGTGGAATGGGCACCCGCCGATGCCCCGATCCAATCCCAGGCCTGCCTCTACTGCCACGGAACCCGTTTAACGGTGGAGGGCTTCAGCCAGCGGGAAACCGATATGGGGGAGATGGAGTTTGCCGACATTTCCGGGTGGCCCAACCAGGGGGTGGGGCGGATCAACCTGGACGGCAGCCGGGGGGCCTGCTCTGCGTGCCATACCCGGCATACCTTTTCCATCGAAATGGCGCGCAAGCCCCACACCTGCATGGAGTGCCACGTGGGGCCGGATGTGCCGGCATTCAAGGTCTACCAGGCCAGCAAGCACGGCAACATCTATTCCGCGCTGGGTGGGGGGTGGAATTTCCAGCCTGTCCCCTGGACCGTGGGCAAAGATTTCACCGCTCCGACCTGCGCGGTCTGCCACATGAGCCTTCTGGTCGATGCCGAGGGCTCGGTGGTGGCCGAGCGAACCCACCGCATGAGCGACCGGTTGGCCAACCGGATTTTCGGTCTGATTTACGCCCACCCGCATCCCCTGGATCCGGATACCACCCGCATCCGGAACAAGGACGGGCTTCCGCTGCCCACCGACCTTGAAGGGGCCGCCGCCGCCCAATTTCTCATAGGACCCGATGAACAATCAAAACGAACCGAAACCATGCAGGGGGTCTGCCGATCCTGCCATACGACAAACTGGGTCAAGGGGCACTGGGTCCGCTTCGATCGGGCCATTGAAGAGACCAATGCCTCCACCCGCACGGCCACCCGGATCATGGAAACCCTCTGGCAGCACGGCGCCGCCCAGGGACTGGCCGCGGGGAAAAGCCCCTTTGATGAAGCCGTGGAAAAGACCTGGAGCGACATCTGGCTGTTTCACGCCAACACGGTGCGCTTTGCCGCGGCCATGG
>ENA-OSEO01003480-OSEO01003480.1-sediment-metagenome-genome-assembly--contig:-NODE-3480-length-18541-cov-4.795331_pt1 | contig 18541 bp, 18 predicted proteins | sample MGYA00237883_ERZ534232 | MGnify/ENA metagenome assembly ERZ534232
GGCGTACTTCGGAGATCTCGAGCAGCTCGCCGCCGCCCTCGACGACCGACGCCGCCAGCGCAGGCCGGTCCCGCGTGGGATCCTCAAGTTCGACGATCCATGCACCGTCGCCCGCCGGATCCCGCTCGGCCGATCGAACGAACGGGAGCCGCCGAACCGCCTCGAACCGCTGCGGGTCCGGCCGGCCGAGACGGAGCCGCACGGCCCGGCGTGACCGGCGCTCACGGAGTCGCTCCGGCTAATCGATCGCGATCAAGCGCGTCCGGAGCACCGCAACCCGATCGCAGAGCAACTCTGCCTCCGCCAGGTTGTGCGTCGACAAGACGATCGTCCGCCCTTCGCCCCGAAGCTCGGCGATCAGTTCCCGCAGCGCCCGCGCCGCCTCCGGGTCTAGGCCGGCGGTCGGCTCGTCCAGAAAGAGGAGGTCCGGTTCGTGCACGAGGGCGCGGGCGAGCGCCAGGCGTTGCCTCATCCCCTTGGAGAAGGTGCCGACTCGGTCTCTCCGCCGGTCGAGGAGTCCCATGCGGTCGAGATAGACTGCGGTTCGGCGAGCGGGATCACTGACCGGGTAGAACCCCGCGAAGTACCTCAGATTGCGTTCCGCGCTCAACCGATCGTAGAAGCCGGGGGATTCTGTGAGCAGGCCGATCGCTTCGTGCAACCGCTCCGGCTCCCGGGCCGGGTCGATCCCGGCGACCGTCGCGCGCCCCGACGAGGGGGCGATGATCCCAGCCAGCATCCGGACGATCGTCGTCTTCCCGGCCCCGTTCGGGCCGAGCAGGCCGATGATCTCCTGCCTGCCGACGTCGAGAGAGACTCGGTCGACCGCAAGCCGACTCCCGAACCGGCGGGTCAGCTCTTCCGCTCGAACGATCGTCGTCGGCTCCATCGCCGCCCCGCCTCTCCTCTTGATCCCATCGCCGTAGGCGTCCTACGGAGCCGCCCAAAGCGCGGGCGGATAGATGCCGTCCGCCACGAGCCGGGTGATCCGCTGCGCGCTGATCGATCGGTCCTCGCGGTAGGTCACCCCGAACCATCTCCCCGCGGTCGGCAGGACCCGCACCCGGCACCGTCCCGCCCGCACCAGCTCGCCGATGACCTCGGGCAAGAGGAACTCCGATCGCTCCGGGTCCCGGGAGGGGTCGCTCAGAAACTCCGCAAATCGCTTCTCCAGCGCATCGAACAGCGCCGGTGTGAACCCCCACATGTTCATCGACACCGTTTCGTCGAGCGGAATCCGGGTCTCCGAGCCGCCCGGCTCGACGGAAAGTCCGACCCCGTCGTGCCGCTCGACGCGCTTTCGCTCGACGATGTCCTCCAAGTATCCATTCCGATCGACCGAACAGACCCCGCGGGAGACCGTTCCGTAGTCGGTCAGCGTGTTCTCAAGCCGATAGCCGACGACCGCGTACTCGGGAAGACCTCGCTGCTGCGCCGCGTTCTCGAGAAACCGGTACAGCAACGCGAACGCGTCCTGGCCGTAGAAATCGTCGGCGTTGATCACTGCGAAAGGGCCGTCGACCGCACACCGACACGCGAGAACGGCCTGTCCCGTCCCCCAGGGTTTTGTCCGATCTGGGCGCGGCGGGATGCCGCGCGGGAGATCGGCGAGCCGTTGACAAACGTAGGCCCGGCCTGCCCGGCCGTCGAGAACCGGTTCCATTCGCCGCCGAAATGCCGCTTCGAACGACTCCTGGACGACGAACACGATCCGGCCGAACCCCGAGCGGATCGCGTCGTAGACGGAGTAGTCGATGAACGTCTCCCCGTTCGGTCCGACCGGGTCCATCTGCTTCAGTCCGCCGTATCGACTCCCCAACCCAGCGGCCATCACGACCAGCGTCACGGGCGTCGCTCCTCGGCGCGTCATGCGACCTCCTTTCGGCCGCGTCTCGAGCTGCCTGCTTCGACGTTGCGTCGAATCCTATCCGCCGTCGACCGGTCGCCGCCACCCGCGCGTCGCGTCGACGACGCTCGAGCGGTACCATATCGTCGACCATGCGAATCGGAATCCTGCAAACAGCCCCTGTCTTCGGTGATGTCGCCGGGAACATCGAGCGGGCATTGGCGCAGGCCGAGGCCGCATCGGCCGACCTCTTCGTCCTGCCGGAGCTATTCGCCACGGGGTATCAGTTCACGTCCGCGAAGGAGGCCGCCGCGCTCGCCGAGCCGATCCCGGATGGGCCGACGACCGCTCGCTTGGCTGCGTTCTGCCGCGAGCGTCGCTGCGTTATCTACGCTGGGCTCCCCGAGGCGGCCGACGGCGTCGTCTACAACGCCGCCGTCCTCGCCGGCCCCACCGGGTTCCTTGCCCGTTACCGGAAGATCCACCTGTTCGCCGACGAGAAATCCTGGTTCGCTCCAGGCGGCGGTCCCTTCCCAGTCGTGGAGATCGAGAGTGCGCGCGTCGGGCTGATGATCTGCTTCGACCACTTCTTCCCGGAGTCAGCCCGGACGCTCGCGCTGCGCGGAGCGGATGTCCTTCTGCATGCCGCGAACCTCGTCATGCCGGATGTCGCGCAACGCACAATGGTCGTGCGCGCGATGGAGAACGGCGTCTTCACAGCAACCGCGAACCGGGTCGGTCGCGAGGACCGGGCATCCCCGGGGCTGCGATTCACAGGCAGAAGCCAGATCGTCGCGCCCGACGGGGAGATCCTCATCCGCCTCTCTCCGGACCTCGCCGAATCAGCCACCGTCGAGATCGACCCACTCCGCGCGCGCGACAAGTCGCTCGGCGCTCGGAACGATCGTCTCGCCGATCGTCGGCCCGACGCGTATACCCTGTGAACTCCCGTTGCAGCGATCATCGGTCGACGCTATCATCGCCCGACCAGCGGTCGCGGGAGGTGAATAGGTGTTCCAAGCCGGTCAGACGAGGGAACGTACCTGGACAATCGGCCGCGAGCACCTCGCCAGTGCCTTCGGAAGTGGGCTGGTCGATGTCCTTGCCACGCCTGTCCTCGTCGGGTTCTGCGAGGAGTGCGCCCGCTCGGTGATCGACCCGTTCCTCCCCGCTGGGCAGCGTTCGGTCGGAACGGCGATCTCGCTTGAGCACGTCGCTGCAACGCCGCTGGGCTTGACGGTCACCGTACGCGCGGAGCTGACGTCGGTCGACGGACGGCGTTTCTCGTTCCGGATCGAGGCGCGCGATCCCGTGGAGACTGTCGCCCGAGGGACGCACGATCGGTTCGTCATCGATTCCGATCGGTTCGGACAGCGCCTCCGGGAGAAGGTCGCGGCGACGGCCCCTGACGGAATCGCGTAGCGCTTGCCCTAGCGGCCTTCGTCCCACATGGGAAGTACATCCGATCTTCACAGCGATCACACAACCACAGGGCATCGTGAGCATCGGCAGCAGAAATGCCGCTCTTCCGCTAAACCTCCTTGCGGATAGCCACCACACCGGCCGGGGAGGTTCCGAAAGGGACCTTCCCGGTTGCCCTTTTCATCCACCGCCGACCGGCGGGAGGATCGTCAGCCGATCTCCGTCGGACAGAACCGTCGCGAACCCCTGTCGAGATGCGACGTTCTCTCCGTTCACCAGCGCGTTCATGTGGCGATGGATCTCGCCGCGGCTGTCGAAGAGCCGGTCGGCGATCGCTGAATGCCGTTCCGCCAACGCCCGCAGCGCCGCCCGGACGTCGGCTCCAGCGGGTAGCTCGATCGACGGTTGGGCCGAGCCGATCTCGTGCTTGAACGAGAACCCAATCTCGATCGAGACCCGGATCATCGCAGCGTCAGCCGCCGGGAGATCTCGTTGTGAACCGGGATGAGATCGTAGATCGACTCGTCGACGAGTCGGCCGTCCCGAACGCGGAATTCCCCGTTCACCATCGCAAGATCGACCCGATCGGCCGCACAATGGACGACGGCAGCGACAGGATCCGAACGAGCCCCGGCGAACGCGATGTCCTCCAGGTCGAAAGCGATCAGGTCGGCGGCCTTTCCGACCTCGATGGAGCCGATCTCGCTCTCCCGATGGAGGACGCGCGCGCCGCCGACCGTCGCCATGGTGAGGGCCTCGCGGGCGCTGAGGGCGCTCGCCCCGTACGCGACCCGCTGAAGGAGCATCGCCTGGCGGACCTCGCGGATCATGTTCGACGTATCGTTGCTCGCCGACCCGTCGACGGCGAGCCCAATCGCCATCTCGGTCTCCTTCAGGCGTGCGACGGGAGCGATCCCCGATCCAAGCGTCATGTTCGAGCTCGGGCAGTGCGCCATCCCGACCCGTGCGGCAGAGAGCTTCGCGATGTCGCTCTCGTTCAGCACGACCAAGTGCGCGAACCAGACGTCGGGGCGCAGCCAACCGAGTTCGTCCATTAGGTCGATGGGACGCATTCCGAACCGTTCGAGACAGTACCTCTCCTCATCGCGCGTCTCCGCCAGATGCGTGTGAAGCAGGACGCCGTGCACCTCGGCCAACTCCGCGCTCTCACGCATCAGCCGGGGCGTGACCGAGAACGGAGAACACGGGGCGAGCGCGATGCGCAGCATCGACAACGGAGCGGGATCATGGTGCCTCTCGATCGTCCGGACACAGTCCCGCAGGATCTCCTCCTCGGTCTGCACCACGCTGTCCGGAGGGAGACCGCCGTCCTTCTTGGACAGGGACATCGAGCCGCGACAGGGATGAAATCGGATGCCCGCCGCCCGCGCCCCGTCGATGTCGGCGTCGAGGATCGCTCCCCCGTCGTGCGGGAAGACGTAGCAGTGATCGGTCGTCGTCGTCGCGCCCGAGAGCAGCAGTTCGCTGCACGCAATCGTCGACGCGACGCGCATTGCCTCCTCGTCGAGCCTCTTCCACCGCTCATAGAGAAAGACGAGCCAGTCGAACAGCTCCGCATCGGACGCGCCTGGGAGATTGCGGAACAACGACTGGTACAGGTGATGGTGGGTATTGACAAAGCCGGGAAGCAGTACCTTCCCGTCCCCCCGCACGACCTCGTCGGCGGTGAGACCGCTCGGATCCTCGGCCACAGCCGCAATGCGGTTCCCCTCGACCAACACCCCGCCACTGCGCAGCTCGCGCCCGGCTGCATCCATGGTCGCGATTCGGTCGAATCCGACGAACAACGTCCGTTTCGGCATTCTGATCACCCACCGAGTTCCAGCCCGTCGGCCGCCTCGAGGAACGCGACGAGCAGTCGGATCGCTGCCTCCACGTCATCGCGATGGACGGTCTCAACGACCGAGTGGACGTACCTCGTCGGGACCGAAATCGTCGCGACCGCGGCGCCCTCCCGAGCGAGCTGCAACGCGCCCGCGTCAGTACCGCCCCTTGGCAGGATCTCCATCTGGTAGGGAATTTCCTGCTCGTCGGCCAGTCGGCGAAGGAGTCGAACGAGCGCCGGGTGGGAGATCGACGAGCTGTCGCTCAGCTTGATTGCAGCGCCCCGGCCGAGCCGCGTGATCTGCTGGCGCTCGGGGACCTCGGGAAGATCCGCAGCAGCAGTCACGTCGAGCGCGATCCCGATCTCCGGTTGGACAGCGAATCCGGCCACGTGCGCCCCGCGCAGGCCGACCTCCTCCTGGACGGTGGCAATGAAATAGAGGTCGCAGGCCAGTTTCTCGACCCGGCGCATCGCTTCGATGGCGACGTAGATGCCGACACGGTCATCGAGCGCCTTCCCGGAGAGAATATCGCCGTACGCGGAGAACGACTGATGCAGTGTGACGACGTCGCCGATGGCGACCGCGGCCCGCACCTGCTCCTCCGGGAGTCCGAGGTCGACGAACAGGTCCTTCATCTCGACCGGCTTCTTCCGTTCCTCGTCCGTCAGAATGTGCACCGGCTTCCGCCCGATGCAGCCGGGTAGCCTTCGCTCGCTCGCATGGACCACGACGCGCTGCGCAACGAGCGTCTGCGGATCGAAGCCGCCGAGCGGGTGGATCCGTAGGAAGCCGGAGTCCTTCTCGATGTGGCTCACGAGGAATCCAATCTCGTCCATATGGGCCGCCACCGCGACCACCGGGCCGTCCCCGGCGACATGAGCGATGAGGTTCCCCATCCGGTCGATCGAGATTGCGGCGGCCGTCCCCTGCAGCGCCCCGGCAATCACCTCGCGGACCGCTCGCTCTCGGCCGGGGATTCCGGACGCTTCGCTCAGCATCTTCAGCAGTTCCATTCCGCCTCCTTTGCGCTCCATTATGGACCGCAAACCCCAACCCGATCCAGCTGACCGGTTGCCGCACGTTCCGCACAGCCGGTACCATCGTCTCATGATCCCGATTCGCGATTCGTTGAGGAGTCGCCGGTTCCCCGTCGTGACGGTGGCGCTGATCGTCATCAACCTCATCATCTTCCTCTATCAGGGATACTTGTCGACTCAGCCCAACGTCGTCAACGACTGGCGTCCGTGGGAGGAGCGCAACCTCCTTCCGCCGCCCGCGTTCGACCTGCGGACGTATCAGACGCACCGGCTGGTCGGCGGGGCGCCGGACGTTTATCCGATCTCGCGATCCAACTACTTCGTCGCTCAGTACGCGCTTGTTCCGGCGGAGTTCCTCGGCGGCGTCGATCTGCCCCCGAAGATCCCGGCTCCACTCTGGATCACCCTATTTACGTCGATCTTCATGCACGGCGGGATCATGCACGTCCTCGGCAACATGCTTTACCTGTGGGTCTTCGGCGACAACGTCGAAGACGCGATGGGGCATGGGCAGTTCCTCGCCTTCTACCTGCTCTGCGGCGTGGTGGCCACATTCGCCCAGATCGCGGTCGACCCGGGAAGCCCGGTACCGCTGATCGGGGCGTCGGGGGCGATCGCCGGCGTTCTCGCCGCCTACTTCATGCTCTTCCCGTACTCGCGCATTCTGACGCTCGTCCCGATCTTCTTCTTTCTGCGGCTCGTATCCGTCCCCGCCGCGTTCCTGCTGGGGATCTGGTTCCTCCTTCAGGTGCTCAGCGGAGCTGGCTCGCTCGGCAATGCCAGCGGTGTCGCCTGGTTCGCCCACATCGGCGGTTTCGCTGCCGGCGCGGTCCTCGTCTTCCTCTTTCGGCGACGCGGCGTTCCCGTCGTCCTCTGGCAGGCGATCCGTCGCAGACGGATGTGACCAGAATGGAGTGGCCCTGTGTCCCTTATGAAGCGGCCGATCTCCTTCACATTCGCCCACCGGCGAGGTATGATGAATCGCTCGTTCCAGCCTGCATATTAAAGGAGTGATGCACGATGAGAACCGGTGCAGTCGTCTGTTGCACCTTGTTGCTGCTCGCCGCGGTTGTCGGGGCGGCCGCTGGCGCTGAGCGGATCGAACGCAGTGCGATCGTTATCTCAGCCGATCACGAGTTCACCCCGAAGAACGGCGTCTGCTCCGGCCAGGGCACGGCGGAGGCTCCATACGTCATCGAAGGGTATCGAATCGATGCCGGGTACGAGGATTACGGGATCCGGATCCAGGGCACCACGAAGGCGTTCGTCATCCGCGACGTGGAGATCAGCGGCGCGAAGAAGGCCGGGATCTTCCTCAGCTACGTCCAGAACGCTCGAATCGAGGATTCCGTCCTCAAGGGGAACTGGATCGGGATCACCTTGAGCTTCTCCTCGTTCATCCGCATCGCCCGCTGCACCCTATCGAACAACACTGATGGGATCCACCTGTATTTCTCTCATCACAACCAGATTCTGTCGAACACCTTCGGTCGGAACGACACTTCGATCTGGTTCGACGCGTCGGATCAGAACGAGCTGCTCAACAACCTGATCGCCGACTCCCACATGGGCGCCTACTTCACCCTCGGCTCGACCGGGAACAGGATCACGAACAACGCATTCCTCCGCAACGTTCACCATGCCCGAACGGCCAACTCAAACCGCTGGGACGACGGGGTCGGCCGCGGGAACTACTGGGGCAGCTTTGCTGGCGTCGACACGAACAACGATGGGATCTGGGACTCACCGTATCGCATCAACAACGATGGCGAGCAAGACCGGTTCCCATTGGTGACTCACCCATTGGCGCCGCCAGCGCCGCCGGAGACCTGTGGCTGAGCGTCTCACGACCCGTAAGGCAATCGCTTCCGAGACCGCTGCCACGCCCCCGAAAAGGGGACAGGCTACTTTTCCCACATTGTGGTATGACTGCTAGGAGTTGTTCTCATGTAGTGAGAAAAGGTAGCCTGTCCCCTTTTCTCGGTGGGCGAGCGGTTGACATCGCGAGGGGGGTGTCTACACTCTTCGCGATGACGGAAGGGAGGTTCAAGCGTGGAGCGATTCGCCGACAGGATTCGGGGAGAGGTCCCGTACTCCCTCCTGCATGTCCCGATCCGCGACATGAGAGAAGGTCTGCGGGTCAACCAGTGCTTCCTCGTGAAGCAGAAGTCAATCCGTTCCACCCGCAACGGCGATCCGTACTTGGAGATCCTCCTCGCCGACCGGACCGGCACCCTCGCGGCGCGCGCCTGGGCTGAAGCAACGCAGCGGTACGCAAGCGAGTTCGATGAGGGGGAGTTCGTCATCGTCGAAGGGCGAACCGAGACGTACCGCAATGCGTTGCAGGTGATCGTCGAGTCGATCCGCCGCGTCACGGAGAAGGATGGCGCCTCCGGCCAGCAGCCGGCTTGCGATGTCCGACTCCTCGTCCCGACGACGGATCGGAACATCGACGAGATGTGGTCGGAACTGCAGGGACTCGCCGAGATGATCGAACCGGAGGCGCTCCGCCAGCTCACCACCGATCTCCTCGCGCGCCATGAGGCGGCGTTCAAGGAGTTCCCGGCCGGCGTTTCCTACCACCATGCGTACGTGGGAGGACTGCTGGAGCATACTCTGGAGGTTGCCGTCTCCGTTCGCCAGTATGCGCTTGCTCAGCCGGGCTTCAACCTGCATCCAGGACTCGCCACCGCCGGGGCGGTCCTGCACGACATCGGGAAGGTCGAAGAGCTGGAGCACCCGATCGCCCCACGCTACTCGTTCATCGGACAGCTCGTCGGCCATCTCCTGTTGGGACGGGACATGATCCGGGACGCAGGCCGCGACGTCGCGTGGCCGGATCCCCGGATGCCCGGTCTACTGGAGCACATCCTGGTCGCCCACCACGGGGAGCTCGAGTACGCGGCGGCGATGGTCCCGAAGACCCCAGAAGCGATCGCTGTCTACCACTTCGACAACCTCTCCGCCAAGCTCAACATGGTACGAATGCACATTGCGAACGACACGGAAGAGGGCGATTTCACCGATTGGGAGCGGAAGATGGATCGCCGCTTCTTCAAGGGCACGCTGTCCGACGAGGAGGATGTCGCCCTAGAGCGGTGAATTGCGGAGCTCTCGTCGCGCCATATAATGGGCAGATCAGCGCCATATCGGAGGCACGTGCATCATGCGAACGGACTACTGCGGGGATCTCTCCACGACGGATGTGGAACGCTCGGTCGCGCTCGCCGGCTGGGTCAACCGACGCCGGGACCTCGGAGGGATCACGTTTGTCGATCTTCGTGACCGGACCGGCATTGTCCAGCTTCTGTTCCCCGGCGACGAGCCGGCGCTGCGCGATGCCCACACGCTGAATCGCGAGGACGTGATCGCCGTGTCGGGGACAGTCACGCCGCGATCGAGCGGAAACGTCAACCTCGATATGGCGACCGGAGAGATCGAGATCGAGGTCGAGTCGCTGCGCATACTGAACCGATCGAAGACGCCGCCGTTCCTCGTCGAGGGAGACGGGTCGGACGCAACCGAGGAGACCCGGATGCGGTTCCGATATGTCGACCTACGTCGAGCGCGCATGCAGCGGAACTTGGAGCTTCGGCACCGAGTTCTCAAGAGCACCCGCGACTTCTTCTCCGATCACGGCTTCCTCGAGATCGAGACCCCCTTCCTGACGAAATCGACACCCGAGGGAGCCCGCGACTTCCTTGTGCCGAGCCGAGTCAACCGGGGATCATTCTATGCTCTTCCCCAATCCCCACAGCTCTTCAAGCAGCTATTCATGATCGGTGGGTTCGACCGATACTTCCAGATCGTCAGGTGCTTCCGCGACGAGGACCTTCGGGCCGATCGGCAGCCGGAGTTCACGCAGCTCGACTTGGAGATGGCGTTCCCCCGGGGGATCGATGATGTCCTCGACGTGCTCGAGGGGGCGATGGCTCACGTCTTCCGGGAAGCCGCGGGGATCGATCTCCCCGTCCCGTTTCCCCGGCTGACGCACGCAGAAGCCCTCGCACGATATGGGTCCGACAAGCCCGATCTCCGCTTCGGCATGGAGATCGTCGATGTCTCCGCCCTCGTCTCCGACGCCGGGTTTCGCGTCTTCGCCGACGCTGTCGCCCGCGGGGGCCGCGTCGCCGGGATCGCTGCGCCTGGATGCGCCCGCTACTCCCGCTCCACACTCGACCAACTTCAATCGCTCGCGATGTCGAAGGGCGCCAAGGGCCTCGCGTGGATCAAGGTCGAGAGACCGATTCAGTCGCCAATCGCCAAGTTTCTCTCCGAAGAGACGCTCGGGAGGATCATCCAAGCGTTCGGCGCCGGGACAGGGGATCTCGTTCTCCTCCTCGCCGGCGACTCGATCGAGTCCGCTCTCGGGGAGCTGCGGTTGGCGATCGGCCGACAGGAGGGAACGGCGACCGAGGATGCGTGGTCGGCCCTTTGGGTCACCGATTTCCCGCTGTTCGAGCTCGACGAAGACGGACGCCTCGCGAGCGCCCATCACCCATTCACGTCGCCGCGTGCAGAGGACCTTCGGGAGCTGGAACGCTCACCGCTCTCCGCACTTTCGAACGCCTACGACCTCGTGTTGAACGGTACCGAGCTCGGGAGCGGGAGCATCCGAATCCACTCGCGCGACTTACAGGAACGGATTTTCCGCCTTCTCGGGGTCCACGACGATGAAGCGGAGCTGCGATTCGGGTTCTTCCTCCGCGCACTCGATTACGGGGCGCCACCTCATGGCGGTTTCGCTCTCGGCCTCGACCGTCTTGTCATGCTTCTCGCTGGCCAGAAGTCGCTCCGCGACGTCATCGCCTTCCCGAAGACGACAACAGGGTTCTGCCCGTTGACCGAGGCACCGATGCCCGTTCCCGACGAGAAGCTGGGCGAGCTGGGGATGGGGATGCAGCCGGGATGAGCGGGCAACCCGCGGTCCGTCGCCTCGCCCTCAGCGTCCTGGCTCTCGCGCTGATCGCACTGCTCGCCGTTCTCGCTGGCAACCTGCACCGAATCGACTTCCTGCCCGGAAAGCCGCTGATCTCCGCCGAGGACGGCGCGCCCCTCCCTGCCGGCGGAGAGGGAGCCAGCGCGCCGGGCGGAGGGACGATCTTCCGGGTCCTCGCCGTCCTCCTCGCTGTTTCCGCCGCCGCCCTACTGATCGGGTCGGTCTTCAGCCCGACGTATCGCCGGATCCTGTTAGCGTGTCTTGTGATCCTCGCTGTGTTCTGGCTCCTCGATCGCCTTGTGGCGCGGGACCAGGAGCTCGAGGCCCCCCTCCAGGAGCTCGCCGCCGGAACGCTCGGCGAGGCTCTCCCACGGCCGGAGATCATCATCCCGCCCGCAGAACTATCGACATCGGCGCGCCTCCTAGTGGCATTCGTGCTGGCCGGCGCTGCTGTTGCTGCAGCCGCCTACGCCTGGCGCCGGTTCGGGATCGGGCGCTTTCTGCGGCGCAGTGCGCCCGACGATCTGCAAGAGATCGCTGGTCGCGCCGCAGCGGCGGCGGACCGGATTCGCGCGGGCGGTGATCCCAGTGAGGCCGTCCTGCGGTGCTACGCGGAGATGCTGTCCATCGCGGTGCGCGTCGAGCGCGTGAACCCAACGCACCTAACCCCGAGGGAGGTTGCTGCATCGCTCCGCCGACTGGGAATGGCGAGCGAGCACGCCGCGCGACTGACAGAGATGTTCGAGTTGGTACGCTACGGCGCCCGGAGTGGACGGCCGTTCGCTGCCGCGGCTCTCGACGCCCTCGACGCCGTGCGCGCCGCGTACTCCGTCCAGGTCTCCTCATGACGCGGCAACGCGCACTCGTTCTTCTCTCGTTCGGTGCCGTGACCGTTGCCCTCGCGATCCTCCTCTTCTTCAGCGACGCGGCCCGAGCCGCGGTTCTCGACCCGCTGCTCCATCTTCTACACCTCTTCCGGTTCTACTTCACGCGGCTCTCGCAATCGCTGATCTGGTTCGCCTTCATCGCAGCGGGTGCCGCAATCTGGCTACGGGAGCTATACCGTTCTCTCCCCGCGGTCGACCCTCCCCGCCGCCCAGCGCTTGCGGCCGATGAGGAGAGCCTGACGCTCACCGTTCGGGCACTCCATCGAGCGTCGTACAGCAGGCTTGCGCGGGCCCAGCTGTCCCGCCGACTCGCCGAGATCGCCGCTCGCGCCGCGGCCCAGAGGCGCGGCATCCGGGTAGAGGACGCCCGCGCCGAGATCGCGAACCGTCAATGGCCGTCCGATCCGGACGTCGCTGCTTTCCTCACTCCCCGGCACAGCTCCCCCGACACTCGGCAGCAGTTCGCCGAGCGACTCGATCGGACCCTCTCCTATCTCGAGCAGTACCGCCAGGAGGTATAGATGCATCTGCAGGACGTCCAAGGGATGGGCCATCGGATCACCGACGAGGTCGGGAAGGCGATCGTCGGGAAGGAGGATGTCCTTCAACGTGTGATGATCGCAGTGCTCGCGGGCGGCCACATCTTGTTCGAGGACTACCCGGGGCTCGCCAAGACGCTAATTGCGCGAAGCTTCGCTCAGGTCCTTGGAATCGAGTTCCGCCGGATTCAATTCACCCCGGACCTGCTCCCGAGCGACATCACCGGCTCGCATATCTTCGACCGCGAGCGGAACACGTTCGTCCTCTCGCCCGGCCCGATCTTTTCCCACCTGATCCTCGCCGACGAGATCAACCGAGCGACTCCGAAGACGCAGTCGGCGCTGCTCGAGGCGATGCAGGAGGGACAGGTCTCGATCGCCGGGGAGACACGGTCTCTTCCGCTCCCGTTCGTCGTCATCGCGACGCAGAACCCTATCGAGTACGAGGGCACTTTCCCGCTCCCTGAAGCGCAGCTTGACCGGTTCATCCTCCGCCTGTCCGTCGGGTACCCGCGACCCGTGGAGGAGGTCGAGATCCTTCGCCGCCGCCTGGTGCGCCGCAAGGACGAAGTGGACCTGACGAGGATCTGCGGGGCCGATGAGCTCCTCGCGATGCGGGCGGCGGTCGGGAACGTCCACGTCGATCCGGATATCGAGCGATACATCGTCGCCATCGTCGGCCAGACCCGGGCGCACTCGAGCGTCTACGTCGGTGCCAGTCCGCGTGGGTCGATCGCGCTGGTCAAGCTCTGCCGCGCCAAGGCGGCTCTCGAGGGACGCGACTTCGTGCTCCCCGATGATGCCAAGACCTTGGCCGTTCCCGCTCTTGCCCACCGGCTGATCCTCAGCCCTGATCTGTGGGCGAAGCGCGTGACCGCGGCGGACATCATCGAGGGGATCGTGCAATCGTCCCCCGTCCCGAAGCTCCCGTAGGCGATGCCCGTCGACCGAAGGATTCCGCTCTCGCTGGCGCTCGGACTCGGGCTCGCGGCGTTCGCCATGGCCGTCCGCAGCACCGAGCTCGTGGCTCTGTCCCTGCCGATCATCGTCTACGGAGTCTCTCTGGTCGTCTCGATCGCGACCCTGCCCGTGCTCGACGTCGACGTGCGCCGCGAGATCGGGCGACGCCGGGTCACCGATGCGGAGCCCCTCACCGTTACGGTGACTCTCACTAACCGGACCGCGTCCCCGCTCCGCCTGGTCGCGCAGGATCGTCTCCCGAGCAACGCTGAACTCCTCGACGGCGACGCCGCTGGCGCGACGCGCCTCGCGCCCGGTGAACCGCTGACATTGAGGTACCGGGTCCGTCTTCCCCGAGGAGTCCACGAGATCGGACCCGTCGACGTCACAGTGCTCGCCCCGTTCGGGCTCGCTCGACGCCGGCTTCACGCCGGCGACCCGACCCCCGTCCGGGTTCTTCCGCGGTCCGACCCGCTCGACCGGATCGAGATATGGCCGAGACGGACGCGCGGCTTCGCGGGCGCCGTAAAGGCCCGCCTCGGCGGTCAGGGGCTCGAGTTCTTCGGATGCCGCGCGTACACGCCGGGGGACGATATCCGCCGGATCAACTGGCGCGCGCTCGCGCGACGGGACGTCCTCGTGATCGACGAACACGAGATCGAGCGAATCGCTGATGTCAACGTCATCGTCGATGCCCGCGCCCGTGTCCATCTGCGGGTCGACGATGCCAACACCCTCGAGTACGCCATCCGCGCGGCCGCCAGCGTCTCCGCCCGCCTGATCGATCAGGGCAACAGCGTCGGCCTCCTCGTCTACGGCGACTACCTCCATTGGGTCTTCCCGGGCATCGGGCGGACGCAGCAGGAGAGGATTCTCGACGCCCTTTCCGAAGCGCGGCTGTCGGACAAGCCGGCGTTCGAGGGCCTCGACAACCTGCCGACGCGCCTCTTTCCGATGCGCTCTCAGATCGTACTGATCAGTCCTCTCGCCGATGACCGCGACGTCGACGTGGTCTCCCGTCTCGTCGGACGCGGCTACTCCGTTCTTCTGATCAGCCCGAGCCGCTCGTCGCTCGCGCGGACGGTGCTCGAAGGCGACCGAGCGGCGGCGCTTGCAGAGCGGATCGTCCAGCTCGACCGCGGGATCTCACTCGACGCGCTCCTTCGGATCGGAGTTCGAGTGGTGGATTGGGACGTCACCCTGCCGGTCGCGGCCGCCGTCGCCCCGCTGTCGCGCCCGGCTTGGAGAGGACCGTGAGAGCTGCAGCCATCGTCCTCTTCTCGACGGCGGCCGCCGTCCAAGCGGCCGCTGCGTTCGCTGCCGGATATCCGACGATCGGTGGTGGAGCGCTCGTCTTGGCGCTGTGGAGCACTTGCGCACTCACGTGGGATTCCCGCGGGCGAACCCTCCCCCTGTCCGTCCTCGGGCATACCGCACTCGCAGCGGCCGCCGTCGGCACGGGCGTCGCGCCTCTCCCGGCGATCGTCGGCCTGACCGCTGCGCTCTACGGCTGGGACACCGCGGTCACGGAGCACATCGTCGCTGCGCTCCCGGCGGGCGCCCGCCGCGCTGTCACGCGGCTCTACCTCCGACGCTCAGGAATCTTCGCAGTCGTTGGGGTTGGCGTCGCTGCTGCCGCCCCGCATTTCCGCCTTCGGCTCGGCTTCCGTTCGGGGCTGGCTGTCGCACTCGCTGCGCTGCTTATCGCCGCCATCCTCGTGCGCATCGGCGCGGCGTCCTCCGCATCAGAATCGACACTGTCCACCAACCGAGAAGACGCGCCGGGCGACGGATCCCGTCGCCCGGCAAGGTAGCAATTCAGTGCGATTCGGTCTTCCTATCGGGACACGGCCAGCTCCCCGCAGATATCGACGACGAAGCGTTGCCCGTCGGCATACCCGCTGAGCCTCCCCGTGAGCTTTGGCAGCCCCGTTGCGTAGGACGGATGGAGCTCGTAGGAGAATGCCAAGATGTCTCCCGGCCGGAACGCATTTCCCCAGAGGACCTCGAGCATTCGCGTCTCGGGGTTCGCGTAGAAGATCGATCCGCCCGCGTCGATCACCTCAACTTGCCAACCTCTCGGCATCGTCTCTTCGAGGCCGATCGCCGAGCTCGCGCCGTGCACCGCAATCGTGATCAGAACCATGGTCGTTCCGCCCGGCTGCGGCACCAGTTCACGGACAGCGAGTGCGGGGGTCGCGCCGACCCACACGCCCTTCGTTCGAGCACTCGTTCGCCCGCCCGCCACCACAACTGTCAGCGTCACGGCGTGGAACCCCGGCGTTCCGAACGCTCGAGTGATCACCGGATCCTGCGTCTCGATCTCAGCGACGCCGTCACCGTCAAAGTCCCAGCGATACTGCGCCGCAGCGCCATCCAGGCACGACGTGCAGACTGCGAGGTTCACAACCTCCGACACCTCTGGATTGTAGGTCGACGGATCGAAGTCCGCTTCCCACGCGCCCGCAAGAACCCCGACGAGACAGGCGATTGCGAGGGCGCACAGCGCGCTGATTCCCGTCGTTCTCATTCCCCCTCCTTCGCCATGCAGCGGCCACGATCCGCCCCCCTAGGGGAGCGGATCGTGAACCGAGCTTCCGGTCAACCAATACGCGATGAGGTCTTGGATCACCGCGAGATCGATCGTCCGTTCCTCCGTGTACGGCACCGGATCCCCCGAGAGCCAGAGGGAGACTGCGTATTGGATCTGATCGAACGCAATCTGCTCCTTCAGGCACGGATCGAGCCGGCGTTCGGCGGTGTCCCAACGCGAGATCACCACCGGAACCGTCAGGTACTTCACCACCGTCAGTTTGTCTTCGCCTCCGAGCGCCAGCGAGAACCGCGGTGCGGAACTGCCAACGACGCCTCGGACGGACGCCTGAATTGAGCCGTCCGCGGGCGCAGCTGGCGCCGTCAGCGTGTAGCGGATCTCCCTCTTCGCGTTCACTCCGTCGGCGAGCAGCTTCTCGAGGAACAGCCACTCGACGGTGTTCCCGCTCACGCGGGTCGTCGCACCGCCGTTGTGCTCCTCGGCGAACACCCATCCCTCGGGAATTGTCTCGCTGACCGACAGGCCGTTGATCGTGGTGTTCGCCGTCAGCGACAAGCGGACGCGCACGACCCCCTGCCCGATCGTCCGGTCGTCGGGCAGACACGTCTCGATCGTCCGAATCGCCGTCACCGTCCCAAGGACGTTCACGGTCCTCTGGACGCTCGACCGTCCGCCCGCGTCGTCGACCACGGTGAGGCTCACTTTCGCCTCTCCCGGCACCTTGAACGTGTGAACCGTCTCGGGTGAGCTCGTCTCCCGATCGACCGTTCCGTCGGCGTCAAAATCCCACAGGTACGTTTGTACGGATCCGTCGAGGTCGTACGAGCCGGACCCGTCAAGCACGACATCGACTCCGGCGCGAGGACGCGTGATCTCCTCAAGCGTCTCCGGATTCCGCAGGTCGAAGCGAGCGATCGGCGGGGCATTCCCGATCACCAGATTCATCTCGTAGATCGGCGAAGCGGCTCCGCGGTCGTCCACCACGACGAGGCGCACCGGGAAGCTCCCGCGTTTCGCGTATCGATGCTCCGGATGCTGTTCCTGGCTCGTCCCGCCGTCGCCGAACTCCCATCGCCATTCGACCACGTCCCCGTCCGAATCGATGGACGTGTCGGTGAACTGAACGCCGTCGGCCGTCGTCGGTCGCTCCGGCCCGTAGGCGAAGGATGCCCGCGGCGGCCGGTTCGGCTCCACCGCGGCGATCGTCAACCCGCTGATCGTGAGCGTTTGGGCAATACCGCGGTAGTCAGCGTATCTCACGACCGACCCTCGGTCGGTCGTCCAACTTCCCTTCGACGTCGCCTGCAGCGCCATCCGGATTTGCGTTTCCTGGCCAAGACGGAGTTCGGCGATCCGCCAGCGTGCGATCGTGGTCCCGTCCGGCTGCGGCTCAATCCGGGTCGGCCCGGGTGACGCACTCACCAGCCGAAGCCCGTCCGGCAGGCGCTTTTCGATCTCGATCGCCGACGCGGCCGTCTCGCTCTTCAGGTGATCGGCGATCTCCGCTACGACCGACTCGGTCGGTCGCGGGAAGAAGATGCCTCCCGTCTCCTTCGCGAACCCCTCCAGGAGGGCGCGGTTGATGAGCGTCCCGATCCCGACTGGCACGATCATCACGCCGGAGTCCGCGGCGATCTGCCCTTCGACGTTCGGCTCAGGGCCGACATTGTTCTGGCCGTCCGAAATCAGGATCTCGACCCAGATTGCATTGTCCCGACCGTTCTGCACCAGTTCCCGGCGAGCCATCTGCATCGCAAGCCCGAGGGCCGACCTCTGCCCCGTCGACAGGTCTCCGATCGCTGTGCGAAGCTGCGTTCGGCTCTGTCCCAGTGGGACGTCCAGCCGCGCCGTCGAAGCGTACGAAACCAGTCCAACGCGGTCGTCCGGACCGAACGAACGGATCAGATCGAGCGCGAACGCCTTCGCCCCCGCCGGATCCACCGTCGCGGAGACGTCGATGACCAGGATGCAGTCGACCGGGTACCGCTCCGCCGGCCCGACCCCGCGGAGCGTCATCGTGAGATCGAATGCATCCGGAATCCCGCCCGAACCGACGACGAACACCTCAGTCGGCACCGCCGTCTGCTGCACGGAGATCGAATGAGCGGCCGCCGCGGTCAGTCCGACACCGGCGGCAACGGCGACCGCAAGAAGGAGGGCGAGGGGTTTCCCCCTCGCCGCATGGATGGTCGTTCTCATCGTGATCATCTCCTAATCCATCGCCTCAAGGGCCCGTGTTGAACGTGCCCTATCCGTCGCACGTCGACGTCCGGGGGTCACAGGGGCCGCTCGGGGCGCTGGGCAGAGGATTGCAGATGTTCGTGCCCGTCAGCCAGTAGGCGATGATCTCCTTGAGTCGATGGTAGTCAACTGTCTGCCCGCACGTCCACGGCACCTCCTCGTCCTCCAACCAGAACGCGATCGCTCGCTGCACCTGCTGGAACGAGATCTTGTCGGAAAGCGTGATGTCGAGCCGGTTGTGCTGGACATCCCAGCGGGAGATCGCGACG
>ENA-OSEO01003481-OSEO01003481.1-sediment-metagenome-genome-assembly--contig:-NODE-3481-length-18537-cov-98.420693_pt1 | contig 18537 bp, 14 predicted proteins | sample MGYA00237883_ERZ534232 | MGnify/ENA metagenome assembly ERZ534232
AGCTTTTTCAGGTCCGCTCCGCTGCAAAAGGCTTCATCGCCGGCGCCGGTGAGGATGCAGACCAGGACGTCCCTGTCTTTTTTAACCCCCTCCCAGACGGCTATGAGCTCTTCCGAGGTTTCCACATCGATACAGTTGTGGACTTGGGGACGATTGAGAGTAACGTAGCCTATCTTGCCCCTTTTTTCGTACAAAACCTTGTCGCCCATGTTTGACCTCCTTGATGTGTTTTGTCCTGAAAATTATCGCCGGCAATCTCAGTTAAGAGGGGTGTCGATCTTTGTCCCGGTATATTTATATTGAACGATCAATATAATAAAAAGAAAATTTGCCTTTCCAGCCTCTACTGAGTCGCTAGGTAATATAACCGCCGATCAATTCACTTAAATTCTTGCCCATCCGCTCGGGGTCAAAAAGATCGAGGTCAATGGTCCACATGATCCCCAAGCCCAAGCCCAAAGCCACGATCATCTCCGGCAGATGGTCCGCCTTGTCTTGGTCGAAAACATCTTCGGCCACGCCCAGGGCGATCAGGTCTTCCACATAAGACACCACATTGCGGATAAAATCTTGGACTATCTCGTTGACAGCCTCGTGGCTCTTGGCCTGGCCCAGGTAGTTGAGCAGAAGGACAAAGAAGTCAGGGTTGTCCTGGGGCGCTTGGTTCAGATTCTCTATATACTTGACCAGTTTGTCTCCCGGCGGCTTTATCGGCTCCACCGTGGCCATGACCTGATCGTAAGACTTCCGAAACGACTCCCGGAGGACGCGGAGAAGCACGTCTTCCTTGTTTTTGAAGTAGTGGTAGATGATACCCGTACTCACTCCGGCCGCCAAGGCGATGTCCTTAACCGACAGATTGGCCACGCCCTTGTCCACGATACATTTTCTGGCCGCTTCGATCACCTGTTCCCGCCGGACGGCCTCCATCCCGAGTTTGGGCATATCCTTTTACTCCTTTTTATTATATTGAATGTTCATTATAATATAACATAATGAAAAGTCAAACAAAACCTTGAGGTCGCGGCGTGCCTTGAATAACTCGGACCGCTCGGCTTGCGCTCTGGTCTTGAAGCGAACCTGCCCGCGGGATTTCTCTGCATGACCTTCGGATAAACTTTTATTAGAGGCAACCTGGCATGAAATGCGGTCCTGTCGCCGGTAGGGAAGGTCTTATTCCATCACTTCAGCCGGCCGAGGCGTCGCAAACGCTCAACCCAGTGTGGGTAAAACAAGTAAAAATAAGGCGGGATGGCTGGTTGGCCCCTGCATCTCTGGTGGGAGGCGATCCTTGTGATCGCTGATCGACCTTGGAGTGAAAATAAGTTCTGCTGGTTTTCAAGCGCGGGCTTGGAAACCAGCAGCATTAACCACGGTCAACGGTTTTACGCCTGGATCATATTATATGCGTCTGGTCGGAGCGCGCCTGGGCCGTATGGAACTGCCCGGAAGTCCGCCGCGACGGACGCAAATACATATGACACCAGCTAAATGTTCAGCGGCCGGTCACGACAAACTGGGCGCGCCGGTTTTGCTGCCAGCCTTCTTCATTTTTGTCATTGGACAGCGGACGCGTTTCACCATAAGAAACGGTGGACATACGATTTCCGGCTATCCCCAAGGACTCGATGAAATTTTGGGCCGATTTGGCTCGACGATCGCCCAACGCCATATTATAGGCCTCGGTGCCACGTTCGTCGCAATGACCCTGGATTTCCACCGTGACGCTGGGGTGGGTGTTCAGATAACCGCTTTTGGCTTTGAGGACCGCTTCGGCATCCGGACGAACATTGTACTTGTCAAAATCAAAATAAGCATGTTCGTTGAGGAAAGCCTCCAAGGCAGACCGTTCAGCCGCCTGACGCTGCTGTTCCAGTTCCATCTGACGCCGACGCTCCTCTTCTTCCCGAGCCGCTTTTTCCCGGGCCAGGCGTTCGGCTTCAAGGCGGGCCTTCTCCGCATCGCTCAAGCCCACCTCTTTTTTGACCTGCTGCTTGGCGCATGAAGTCACCGTCATGGCAAAAAAGGGTAAAACCAAAAGAGCCGCCAAAAACAATACCAATCCATGTCGCTTCATTCCTAAAAGACCTCCTTATTTTTTTCAACGCAATTATTTTCTCCTGAACTCATACTTCAGGAGGCATCCTTGCCGCGTCTTGCTCGCATAACTTGCCGGCACAGGATAGACCAACCGTCCGGCTCGAATCCGAAACAGATCGGTCATTCTCTGACCCAACCCGGCAGGCGGGACGGGTCTAACTTCTTATAACCTGGCGGAATCTCGAAGAGAATATCGGGAACCTCCCGTTCTTTTATGTTTTTGTATTCGGTGATCATCTCTCCGTCGGGACCCTGATAGTGAATTTTAATGGGATAATTTAATTTTTCCGCCACCCACTGCACGACCCGACCTTGGGAGGGATCGTGAAAAACATATTCGATTTTGTCGCACATATAACCATTCAGCGACTCCCGGCCGAGAACCTTCTTGACGGCAATCTTTTCCAGGGCTTCTTCATTTTCTGGAATGCTGTCCTCGGAGGCGCTTCTTATTTCCAGAAAAGTTTTCTCCTTGGAGTTCAAAAACCAGACCGTGTCTTGGTCCAACCGAGTAATGGTCAGTAAAGGCCCGTCCGACTTTTCCATTTCCATCCGAGCCAGGTTGCCCTTGATATAAAACTTGCCCCTAATCTCTCGACCGCCCTCGATCTGAATAACATCCGCTGAAAATTCAAGAGCCCACCCCGGTCTGGTCAAGAGCGCAATTGACAAGGCCAAAAAAAACAACCTGACAGCTTTCATTACCCTTGTTTCCACCATCAAAACCTATCAGGACGTTTTTTGCGCTATTCTTTCTATCCGTCGATTTTACAGCCGGTCCTTGATCGACCAGCCTGATCGACCTATTAGCAAGGCGCGAACCATTTTCATAACATATTGTTTTATATTATTATTTTCCCTAACCAAAAAATAAAGTCCGGAAGTTCCATTTCCGGTGTAAAATACCCCTGAAAAGGCTCAAAAAGGACGGCGGGAGTTTCCCATGTGTAACTATGGGATAAAACTATAAAATATTCAATAGGAAATCGATGTTCCTCTCAAGTGGGAGGTTAAGGAAACCGCACTTCCTAAGGTCTGAAATGATGCCGATCAACGAAAGGAGCGCCCGAGATAATTTTTCAACAAGGGGCATCGAATAATTATGTTGGCCATTCAATCGATTGGGCGACAACTGTTGTTCTGACTTCAAACTCCTTATTTGAGCGGAGTGATCAGGGGCGAACTTGTCTTGACCTTTTATTCCTGTTAGGCTGACAGCCTATGAAGATGGTGAAGTCTTCGTTGGACTTTTCAATGCTTTCCCCGTCGGATTTTAGTGATTGAAACTCCAGCCGCGGTTTCAGCCATTAATAATCCGGAGAGTTGACCCAATTAAGAAAATGGGGGCCGTTCAGTATGGAAACCGCCAGCTCCAAAACAGATGATTTGAGGCTTGGTCAATACCTCTGTTGCTTTTACAACAATGAAGAAGAACATCGGGAGACTCTCGGCCCCTTAATTAGGCATGGTCTTGACGGGGGTGAAAGGATTCTTTGCCTGGCCGAGGAGCTTTCGATCGATCAGGTCCTCGACGGCCTTCAATCCGAGGTGTTGGAGGCCGATAATTACCTAAACCGAGGCCAACTGAAACTAGTCAAGGTCGACCAAAAATATTTACACCAAGGCTTCTTTGACCCGGACAAAATGGCCGCTTATCTCCGGGCCGAAACAGACAAAGCTCTGGCCGAAGGCTATTCGTCCTTGCGGTTGTTCTGCGAAATGGCCTGGGTCCTGGACGGACTGCCTGCGCCCGAGAGTCTGAAAGAATACCAGGACCGGCTGGAAAAATTTTTATCGACCCACCCCTGTTCGGTGGTCTGCCTTTACCATCGCTGTCGGTTTGACCCCGCGCTGTTGCTTCACATTCTTACTTCCCACCCCTTGGTTTTCATGGGAGGGGAAATCCTGGAAAATTTTTATTACCTCCCGGCCGGGGCTAATCCGGATTCCCGAACAGCCGCCCAGATGCTGGAGAAATGCCTGAACCACCTTATGGATAGAAAGCTAACGGAACAGGCTTTGATAAAAGGGCAGCTAAACCTGGAAAATCGAGTGACCGAACGAACGGCCGAACTATCCTCGGCCAATGAGGCGCTGAAAAAAGAAATCCAGGAAAGGCAAAAGGCCCAGGCCGCCGCGGCCCGCCGCGAAACCATCCTCCGAGCGGTGGCGGCGGCCAGTGAGAAATTTTTACGGGAAATTGAGCTGAGCGCCGAAGGAATTCAGGACGTCCTGGCCTCTCTGGGCCAAGCCGCCGGAATAAGCCGGGTCTATGTCTTCGAGAACCACTTTGGAACGGACGGCGTTCATCTGACCAGCCAGCGGTACGAATGGACGGCCCCGGGGATTGCCTCCCAGATGGATGATCCCAATCTCCATGACTTTCCCTGGGAGGCCGGGGGAATGGGCCGCTGGGAAAAAATACTAGGCGCCGGCCGGCTCGTCCAAGGTCAAGTCATGGAGCTGCCGCCCAGCGAACGGGCCATACTCGAACCCCAAGGTATCCTTTCCATCCTCGTGGTCCCGATCTTCGTCCGCGGCCGCTGGTGGGGCTTCATGGGTTTTGACGAATGTCTGGCCGAAAGAGAATGGTCGGCCGTGGAAGTGGATGCCTTGAAAACGGCCGGGGCCCTCCTGGGCGCCCTGCTCGAACGAAAGCTGACCGAAGAAGTCCTCAGAGAAAGCGAACAAAGGTATAGAACCCTGGTGGATACGACTTCTCACGGTATTTCGGAAATAGACCTATCCGGGACCTTCACCTTTGCCAACTCGGCCCATCATCGGATTCTCGGCTTTAACGACCAGGAATTGATCGGCTGGTCCGCTTTGGACTTGATGCCCTTGGACCAGGAACGCCGGCTCTTCCAGAAATCCTTGGAAAGGATAAACGAGGACCGGCCTAAAACCGTTCCCTGGTTGGGTCGTCTTCAGACCAAGGAGGGTCGAATCATTGATGTTCAGGTGGAATGGGATTACAAATACGACGCCCAAGGCTCGTTGACCGGTTATATCTGTGTGGTCACGGACATCACCGAAAGAAAAAAGGCCGAGGCCGCCCTGCGGGAAAGCGAAGCTCATTTGCGCTCCCTGATGGAAAACGCCGTGAATTTCGTGGTATACCGGCTGACCAATGATGAAAGCAATAAATATCAGGCTCGAGTTGTTTTCGTCAGTCCTTCCATCAAAGATATCGTCGGGGTGGAAGACCCCATGAATTTTGAGAGCTGGTTTGCCATGGTCCATCCGGATGATTTGGATCGGGTGGTGGAAGCCAACAGACGCGGTTTTGAAACCTCCAAATTCAACGAAGAAGTTCGGGTTTATAATCCGATCAAGAAAGAATGGCTCTGGATCCAGGCCATCGCCACGGCCATTCCCGACGAGCTGGGCCGCCCGAAATACGCCAACGGAATCATGCTTGACATCACCGACCGGATCAAGGCCCAGGAAGCCCTCCGCCAGAGTGAGGAGACAGCCAGCGCCTTGCTCAATGCCTCCACCGAAATGATGATGCTGCTCGATATCAATATGAACATCCTGGCCGTCAACGAGCCCGTGTCTCAAAATCTGGGCCTGGCCAAGGATGATTTGGTCGGCCGCCGGGCTTTTGATTTCTTTTCCTCTGAATTGACGCGAATACGAAAACGAAATATCCGGCAGGCCGTGGCCACCGGTAAACCGGTGCCTTGGGAGGACGAATGGTGCGGCCGATTCTATTTCCACAATGTTTATCCTATATTTGACGATCAAGGACAGGTGGTCCGGCTGGCCGTGTTCACCCGTGACAACACCCAGCAGCGCCAGGCCGAGGAAAAAGTCAGGTCTTATCAGGAACGGCTCCGGCGCATGGGCTCCGAACTCCTTTTGACCGAAGAACGGGAACGCCGGCGGATCGCCAACGACTTGCACGACCATATCGGCCAGTCTTTGGCCATAACCAAAATAAGGCTGAAGGGTTTGCAAGCCGGACTGTCCGGTCCACAAGCCGAAGCCGCCGAAGAAGTCTGCCGCCTGGTCGAGGAAATGATCCGGCAGACCAGGTCCCTGACCTTTGAACTGAGCCCGCCGATTCTATACGAACTCGGACTCGAGGCGGCCGTCGAGTGGCTGACCGAACAGATTCACGAAAAATATAACCTGCCGGTCGCTTTCGAGAATGACCGCCGGCCGAAGATGGTGGAAGACGACGTCCGTATTTCCCTGTTCCGTGCGGTTCGAGAACTGCTGCTCAACGTCGTCAAACACGCTCAGGCCCCCCGGGCCAAAGTGGCCATGCGGCAGAATAAAGATCGGATTCTGATCGAGGTCTGGGATGAGGGCGTCGGTTTCTCAAACCTGGACCAGCGGATCAACACCGATAAAAAAACCTTCGGCCTCTTTAGCCTTCAGGAAAGGCTGGAAGCCTTGGGTGGAAATTTTTGGATCGAGTCGGAACCCGGTCGGGGAACTCGGGCCGTCATGACGGCCCCGCTGAAAAGCGATCTTCAAGAGGAGAGGGGAAATAAGTTTGACCATTAAAGTCCTTTTGGCTGATGACCACCAGATAGTCAGGGAGGGACTCCGAGCCTTACTCGAAAAAAAATCCGGCCTTGAAGTCATCGGTGAAGCGGAAAACGGCCGGCGCGCCGTGGAACTTGTCCGGCGGCTCAAGCCGGATATCGTGATCATGGATGTATCCATGCCCGACCTCAACGGCATCGAGGCCACCCGTCAACTCAAGGATTGCCCGGGCACCAAAGTCCTGGCCTTGTCCATGCATTCGGACCGCCGCTTCGTGGCCGATATTCTCAAGGCCGGTGCTTCAGGCTACCTCTTGAAGGACTGCGCCTTTGACGAACTGTTCTCGGCTATTCGGGCGGTGGCCATCGGCCAGGTTTATCTGAGTCCCAGTATTACCGGTCAGGTTATTAAAGATTATTTAAGGCGCCTGGCCGAACCCCACACTTCGGCCGCCTCCCTTTTGAGTCCCAGGGAAAGGGAGATTCTTCAACTGTTAGCCGAGGGCCGGGGCACCAGGGAGATGGCCAAAAAACTCAACGTCAGCGTTAAAACCGTCGAGACTCACCGGCGCAAAATCATGGAAAAATTGAATATCCGCAGCGTGGCTGAATTAACCAAGTTCGCCGTCCGTGAGGGCTTGACCGCTCTTGAACATTAACCGGCAAAACTTTTCGCTCACTGAATTTAAGCCGGCCAGGGATTTCGAAAGACAGAATCAGGGATTTCCCGATTGAAAGCCCTGGGCTTAAAGTTTAGATTGGTCTTAAGGAATTAAATAGCGCAGTGGATGCTCGTGAGGGAATTTATCAGCAATTAAATATAATTATAGTTTTTAGTTAAGCCTGGAAGGGGAAGCAGAAGAGGGTCCTTGATCCCGACATGATGCCAAAAGGAGGGGCCGCCGGGGGTTATCCCCTGCCTAGAAGGGGGCATAGCAGAGGGCCCACGGCGGCTATTGGGAAGAAATGGGATTAGGGGCTAATCCCAATCTGCATAAAGATGCAGACGTACTTATTATATTCAATGCGCAACCATTAATCAATACTTTTCCAAGATCGCCCTCCATTTTTTATAAAAATACACACCACCCGTTAACGTCTTATTCCAAGGGTGGAAATGAGGGTTAATTGGAGGGATAATTCGCCAGGGCCTCGAGCCGGAGCCGGATATTTCCGGTCAGCTCGATCTGCGGAAAACCCTGGTTTCTTGAACGGACAAGGCTTGGAATTAATTCAGGAGGTGAAAACGTGGGCCGAACGGCTACGGCGGAAGAATTGGAAGGATATTTGGACAGCGGGGTCTGCCCTTATTGTTACGCCGAGGACGTGGTGGAGGATGGAACGGATTGGGAGGGCAACACTCTGAAAAAATTTAAATATTGCACCAAATGCCAAAAGAGGTGGACCGAAATATTTACCATGACCGGCCTGTTTCTCGATGATGCCGAGGACTAATCCAGGTTGATTGCCTTTAAAAAAACTAAGAGCCGAGGTGGCAAAATCCTGCTTTCTCAGTAAAATTTAAGTAAAAATCAGCTGAACATTTACGAGAAACCAACAAGAACGAGGAGGGATTTTTTAGAGGCCTGAAGGCGGCTCTGTATTGAATTGCCAATTATTTTATATGGTTAAGGAGGAGATAATGAGAAAGCTCGGGTTTTTTGTGATTATGCTGGCCGCTTCGGTTTTGATTTATACCGGCCTGCCGGCTCAGGCCGAAATGCCCGGGGCCGACGCCGCGGCCCTGTGGAATTACATCACCAAGGAATCTCCCTACACCCAATGGAAATTTTGGCCCGACCACCAGGGCCTTTTACCCGGTCGCGCCCCTCACGGGCCATTTAATAAGGTTTACGTCAATGATTTGGCTTTAAATTCCCCCAAACCACCTTTGGCTTACGGCAGCATCCAGGTTAAGGAAAGTTATAACGACGACAAAAAATTAGCAGCCATCACCGTGATGTACAAGGTCAAGGATTACAATCCCAAGGACGGCGACTGGTTCTGGGCTAAATACTCGGTTGACGGCCAGGCCAATCCCTCCGGCAAGCCGGCCGGGTGCATCGGTTGCCACGGGACCAGGGCCGCCAACGATTTTGTCCTGGTGCATGAATTCAAGTAACCGGGGACACGCAAAAAAGAAAAACCCTCAGTCAGTAACTTTGGAGCAGGTCTCAAATGCTCAGAATACACCCTTTGATACAGTTGGCCGCCACGGCCCTGGCCTTTTATGTTTTATTTTGGGGCGTCCAGCGTTTCCGGTTCCTGCATCTAAAACACAAAACCCGTTTCCCTTGGCGGCGTCACGCGACCTGGGGAAAAATAACCATGGCCGCCTGGTTGGCCGGTCTGGTGGGCGGCCTGATCATGACCAGGTTGACCTGGCCGGGGGTTTTGATCACCGGGGCTCACGCCTGGATCGGTTTGGGCCTGGGGTGTTTGGTTGTTTTCGGTTTAATCACCGGAATTTATATGGATCGGGTCAAAAAGGCCCGCAAGGTTTTACCCCTGATCCACGGTCTGAACAACGCCCTGGTGGTGATTCTGGCCCTGATTCAGGTCTATACCGGCTGGATGGTTTACAACACCTTTGTGTTGGGGAACTGACTTCTATCGTAATTTAGGGGTGAAAGCCGTTGGGAGGAGATTGGGGTTAATGATCTTGGTTCAAGTTTGGTCGGCCAGGATGAGCAGGACATCGCCCGGCCGGATACTGTCGTCCTTCATTTCATTCCAAGCGCGAATTTGAACGGGGTCGACCCTGAAACGACGGGAAATCTTCCAGAGGGTGTCTCCCGACTGCACGGTATAGGATACGGCGCCGACTTTCCCGCCCGTCCGGGACCTGGATTGAGAAACTTGGGTGGTTTTTCCCTCCGGGCCGACTTGTTCGGCCGGAGTCGTCTTTTGCGGCTCCGGGCTTGACGCGATCTTCAACACTTGGCCCGGCTGGATGGTGTTGTCTTTCATCCCGTTCCAGACTCGTATTTGATCCGGGTCCAGGTTGAATTTCCTGGAGATCTTCCACAGGGTATCGTCCGGTTGAACGGTGTAGGTGCCGGCGAGGGTTTTCTTTTCGGGGGCGGAGATCTTTTCGGCGGTGCTCGAGATTTTTTTCTCCGCCGGTGAGGCGGCGGGGGGGACTTGGGATTTTGGAGGAGATTTTTCCGGGGCCGCCGGACCTTCCGCGGCGGCGGTCATTATCTTTAGGGTTTGGCCGGCGCCAATCCGGTTGTCTTTCAGGCCGTTCCAGGCCCGAATCTGTCCGATCTCCACTTCAAACCGCCGGGATATCTTCCAAAGATTTTCTCCTTCTTTAACCTTATATGCAATAACCTTGTCTTCGTTTTTATTTCCGCTCTTGGCCGCAGCCTCCGCCGAGGCGCTTTCTTCGGCCTTTTTAGCCAAAACTTGTTTCGGCGCCGGCGCCGGTTCAGAGTCACTCTTTTGAGTCTTGGCCGACTTTTCCTCGGCCGGCGACTTATCCAGATACAGAACCAGCTTCTGGCCGGGCATCAGTTTGGTCACGTCCTTGATGTCGTTCCAGGCGGCGATGTCTTTCCAGTTCAAGTCGAAACGCATGCCGATCATCCAGGGATTGTCGCCGGACCGGACCGTATAGACCAGGCGCTGCATCTTTTCCAGTTCCGCCCGCTGAGCGGCCAGTTTGGTCTGATAAGCCTTTTGCCGGGCCTGATACTCGTCGGCCCCGACCGGTATCCTGATCATCTGGTCCCGCTTGAGCCTTGTGGAACGTAATCCATTAAAATTCTTCAAAGTGTCAGATGGAATGCCGTACAGCCGGCTGATGGTCGCCAAGGTCTCTCCGCCCTTAACCTTGTGAGCCGATGATTTTAATCTCTCGCCTGATTCAAGCCGGGCGTATTTGTCCAAAAAGGCTTCCCGGCCTCCCTTGGGAATCCGCACCGGATAATTACGTTCGTCCAAGGGGGTGCACCAGAGTTTAAGGTGAGGATTAAGGGTCTGGACCGTGTCCGTGTCCGTCCCGACCAGACGAGCGATTACGGCCAGGTCCGTGGGATACGGCAGGACGACCTCGTCCACTTCCTGGGGCTTTTGGGGCGTAATATCCGTCAGGCCATAAACCGCCGCCTCCTTGGCGATAAGAATCGTCGCCAGGAACTTGGGCACATAGTCCTTGGTCTCGGCCCGCAGGTAATCCTCTCCGGCGATGGTCCAAAAATCCGTGGCTTTGTATCTTTTCAGGGCTTTGAGTATCTTGCCTTCGCCGGCGTTATAAGCCGCCGCCGCCAGATACCAGCAACCGAACATCTGGTGGAGGTCGGCCAGATAATCGGCCGCGGCCCTGGTCGACTTTTCCGGATGGAGCCGTTCGTCCGCCCATTCGTCGATTTTGAGACCATAACGTTTCCCGGTGGCCGGGATGAACTGCCAGAGACCGGCGGCGTGAGCCGGGGAATAGGCCTCGACCCTGAAGCCGCTCTCGATCAAGGATAAGTAGGCCAGGTCTTCGGGCAGGCCTTTGTCACGGAATATTTTCTTCATCATGGAAATGTACTTGCCCGAACGGCACAAGGACCGGGTCATGAAGCCCCGCCCCTCACCCAAAAAAAATTCCATGGCGGCCTGGACGTCTTCATTGATGGTGATGGGAATGGTTAGAGGGCGGCCCTCCAGGGCGATGATTTCCGAAGCGACCTTTTTCTTTAATTCTTCAGAAAATAAAGGACCGGGTTTGAACCCGGTTTCATTCGGTCCGCAACCCTGGACCACGGCCGCGGCCTGGGCTCCGATAACGGAAGGGCCCGGCGAGTCTTTTTTTTCCAACCCGGCACAGGAGGTTAAAACCACCAGAATCAGAATCGGATAAACTAGGGTACGGATATTTCGAAACATGACTCCCGAACGAAAACGGTATTGCCTCGCTAATTGGGTAAATAACACAAACCGGGGCGGCCGGGCAAGCAAAAACTGAGAGAATCCGAGTATTTTTATCGAAAAAATCTGTCGATCGACTAATATTAACCTTGGACTTCAGGTCCAACCTGTTTGACGCTTTCAGCTTCGTTGTCTATCATGGAAAATACAATGAAAGAGTAAAGATGGTTTATAAATAAACGTTGTAAGGATGTCCTCCCAAATGGTTAAGAAAGAGCGCCGCTGTCACGGCTGGATCGGGGTGGGCCTGCTCGTGGTCTCGGAAGTATTGATGCTGACCGGAGTGCGGCCTTTTACCACCTGGTTCTATTCCCTGGCCTGGTGGTCTTATATATTTCTCGTCGATCAGGCGGTTTACCATTTGAAAGGCGATTCGCTCTGGGTCACCCGCCGTCGGGAATTTCTCCTTTTGATCCCCGCCTCGGTCGGCTTCTGGATGATCTTTGAAGGAGTCAACGTCTATCTCCAAAATTGGCATTACGTGGGCATCATTCGAGAGGACTGGCTGCGTTGGCCGGGCTACTTCATCGCCTACGCCACGGTCTTGCCCGGCATATTCGAAACAACCGAGCTTCTGGAAGCACTGGGACTTTTCCGCCGGATTCGGATCAAACCCCTGCCCCGGACCACGGCCTGGTACGGGCCTTTTGTCATGATCGGCATTTTCTTTCTTTTTGCTCCCATCTTTTGGCCCCGGTACTTTTTTCCTCTTATCTGGGGCGGCTTCATTTTTCTCCTCGAACCTCTCCTTCACGCCCGGGGGGGCCGGTCCCTGATGCGGGAATGGGAACAAGGCAGCCCGCTGACCTTCTGTTTACTCCTGACCGCCGGCCTGATCTGCGGCGTTCTTTGGGAATTCTGGAACTTCTGGGCCGTGTCCAAGTGGGTCTATACCGTTCCCTTGGTCGGCCGGCTCAAGGTCTTTGAAATGCCCGTGCTGGGGTTCGGGGGATTCCCGCCCTTCGCCGTGGAATTATACGTCATGACCAACGCGCTCTCCCTTTTCCGCGGCGGGCGCGGCTGGAGGCCGCAGGACGCCGGCCGGCCCGGCGGAGCTTCTCCGGTCTGGATAGCTTTAGGCACGGCCTTATTTTTAGCCCTGTTTATCATGGGCGGCCGGTCCATCGAGTTTTTCACCATTAAATCTTTTGTTTGATTCAAGGATTCCTTTGAAAATGAAAACCATCCGAAACCATGAAAGAACCGTCCACCTGGTCAGCCTGGGCTGTCCCAAAAACCTGGTTGACAGTGAATATATCTTAGGCCTTTTGACCGAGCGAAACTACCGTGTGGTCGAGGAACCGGGCCGGGCCGAAGTTTTGGTGGTCAACACCTGCGCCTTCATCCAGGCTGCTGTCGAGGAATCGATTGAAAATATTCTTAATCTGGCCGAATATAAAAAGTCCGGCCCGGCCCGAATCCTGGCCGTCGCCGGCTGCCTGCCCCAGCGATATGGACCGGACCTGGCCGCAACCTTACCGGAAGTGGATGTTTTTTGCGGAACGGGTGAAGTCGCCCTGTTACCGGACCGGTTGGAACAAGCCTGGCAGGGCCGGGTTTCCGAAACCAGAACGATGCTCCGGCCGGGATTTCTGCCGGACTTTACCGTGCCCCGGCTCCGTTCCGCCCCTTTTTATCGGGCTTATCTCAAAATCGCCGAGGGCTGTTCCAACGCCTGCTCCTACTGCCTCATTCCCCGTCTGCGCGGTCCTCTGCGCAGCCGTCCGCTGCCCCGGCTCAGGGATGAAGCCGCGGCCCTGGCCGAAGCGGGGGTCAAGGAACTGATCCTGGTGGCCCAGGACACCACCGCTTACGGCCGAGACCTCAAGGACGGCTCTAACCTGGCCCGACTCTTAAGGGACCTGGCCGGCATTCCCGGACTGGAGTGGCTGCGGGTCATGTACGCCTATCCTTCAGGATTGACCGATGAACTGATCGAGGTTCTGGCCGGGGAATCCAAGGTTTGCAAGTACTTGGACCTGCCTCTCCAACACGTCAGCCCGGCGCTCTTAAGGAGAATGCGGCGGGACGATTCCCTTGACCTCCTCGGGCTGATGGGAAAGCTCAGACAAGCCGTTTCCGGCCTGGCCCTAAGAACGACCATGATGGTCGGTTTCCCCGGTGAAACCGACAGCGACTTTTCCAGGCTCCTCGATTTCATCTCCGAGGCCAGGTTCGAGCATCTGGGCGTTTTCAAGTTCTCTCCCGAAGAAGGCGCGGCCGCGTCCAAGGCCGGAGACCAAGTCCCGCAACGGGTCAAGGAAAACCGGCGGCGCCGGCTCATGGCCCAACAGCGGCGCCTGGCCAGGGAGATCAATCGAGCCATGATCGGCCGAACCCTGCCGGTGTTGGTGGAAGGTGTTTCCCCGGAAACCGACCTGCTCCTGGTCGGCCGGACCCAGGGGCAGGCCCCCGAGATCGACGGCCAGGTTTATCTGACCAAAGGTCGGGCCGCGCCCGGGGACATCGTCCCCGTCCTCATCACCCACGCCCACGACTACGACCTGGTCGGGGAAATCGCGGCCGAGACGCTGCCCCCAGTTAACTTGACACCAAAGACCCCATAGATTAATATCTGACAGCTTTAAAAAATTTCGGCAAGGCGTCCTGAAAACAGCAAGACACTCAGACCCTTCGTTTGAAATACAATACGGATTCGTAAATGCTTTCCCTCATTGAAGCCCTCAATTACCACTGCCTGCGTGATGTCAGACAAGATTTGGGACCGTTTCACGTCTTGGTCGGACCGAACGCCAGCGGCAAATCGACTTTCCTTGATGTCGTGGCTTTCCTCGGTCGGTTGGTGTCAGACGGGCTCGAAGCCGCCCTCCACGAACGTTCCAAAAACATCGAAGACCTTTTTTGGAACCGGACCGGAAGTAAATTCGAATTGGCCATAGAGGCCAAGATTCCGGAACATCTTAGAAAAGTATTGTCGAAATCCTCCTTTGAAACCATTCGTTATGAAGTCGTTGTCGGCTTGGACGCCGAGTCCGGGGAAACATCACTTATTTGGGAAAAAGTCCTTCTTTCATCGCTGCCTTCAGAGATCAAAAGATCACCAGCCCAAATCGAGCTATTCCCCATGTCGTCTTCACCCCGCCAAACTCTAACTACGCCCAGCGGAACAAGAGGGACCAAGGTTATCGTCAATAAAACCAAAGGGGGGAATGACAATTATTACAGTGAGACCACAAAAAAATGGAATCCTTCCTTTAAGCTTGGTCCCCAAAAATCGGCCTTGGGCAATCTGCCCGAGGGCGAATCAAGATTCCCCGTTTCAACCTGGTTCAAAAACCTTTTAGCCGAGGGCGTTCAGCCTTTTGTTCTCAACAGCCGGCTGATGCGCCAGGCCAGTCCGCCGGGTCAGGGTTGGAAACTGAAACCCGACGGGTCCAATCTGCCTTGGGTTATTGCAAGACTCAAAGAAAAGGCTCGCCAAAGATTTGATGATTGGCTCGCCCATTTGAGGACCGCTTTGGGTGACATTAAGGATATACAAATCATCACCAGGGAGGATGACAAGCATAGTTATCTGAATATTTTATATAGCAGCGGCTTGCAGGCGCCCTCCTGGGTTGCTTCTGATGGGACCTTGCGACTCCTGGCCTTGACTCTATCGGTCTATCTGCCTGATGTGAGTGGAATCTTTCTGATTGAGGAACCCGAAAACGGAATTCACCCCAGAGCTGTGGAAACCGTCTTCCAGTCGCTTTCCTCGTTCTATGACGCCCAGGTCCTTTTGGCCACCCATTCACCGGTAGTCCTCAGCATTGCCTTACCCGAGCAGGTGCTTTGTTTCGGCAAGACCGAAGAAGGGGCCACCGACATCATCTTGGGGAGCGACCATCCGAATCTAAGAAACTGGCGCGGCGAAACAAATCTTGGGGTCCTTTTCGCCGCCGGAGTCTTGGGATGACGGCCGGAAGGCCGAAAAACGATTTAATTGTTCTGGTCGCGGATTTAAACATGGAGTCAGCCCTAACCGGTATACTTTCTAGGACTGAAAGTCTTGGAATAAGAAATTTGACCAAAAAAATTAGACGTCATCCCCATAGAGACCCGGGCTGTTGGAAAGAAGGACCGGAATTTCTCCGAACCTTTGTGCATCAAGCCGAGTACGCCTTAATTTTGTTTGACCGCGAAGGATGTGGCCAAAAAAACTTGACCCGAATTGAATTGGAAAACGACGTAGAAAAACGATTAGGCGAAAATGGATGGGAAAACCGGTCCGCGGCCGTGGTTATCGATCCGGAACTGGAAGTCTGGGTCTGGAGCGATTCGCCCGAAGTCGATAAGGTGTTGAATTGGCCGAATAGTCCCCCGCATTTAAGAGACTGGCTGAAGAGAAAAGGATTTTTACCCCAAGGCGGAAGCAAGCCGAGACAGCCCAAGGAAGCCCTGGAAAAAGTATTACAAGAGATTGGGCGGCCCCGGTCTTCATCAATTTATGAAAGCTTGGCCCGCCAGGTAAGTTTGGAGCGTTGTGTCGACCAATCTTTTCTCAAATTAAAAAATATCTTGAAAAATTGGTTCCCTGAGAAGAAATCAAATAAAAAACGAATTGATCAGGTTCGATAATGAAAAAAGATCACGAGAACGTAATCGAACGTTTGGCTCCGGTCTTTGAACGGGTGGATCAGCAGCTTCGAGACCACTTGGCTTCGGATGTCCCTTATATCGGCAAAGTCTGCCAATATATTCTTTTATCCGGGGGCAAGCGTCTTCGGCCGGTCCTTTTTGTCCTGGCCGCCCGCCTCTGCGGTTACTCCGGCGACCGGGAATACTATTTTTCTTCGGTTTTCGAATATCTGCACGCCGCCAGCCTGCTCCATGACGATGTCGTCGACCAGTCCGACACCCGGCGCGGCCGGACCGCGGCCCATCTGGTATATGGCAACAAGGGCGTGATCCTGGTCGGAGATTTCCTTTTCGCCAAGTCCCTGGCCCTGGCCGCGGAAACCGGTTCGGTCAGATTCCTCGAGGTTCTGGCCAACACCGTGGCCCTTATGTCCGAAGGCGAAGTCCTCCAGCTTCTTCATGCCCGAGACCCGGGGACCACCGAAGAAGCCTATGAGCGGGTCATTCACCGCAAGACCGGGGCCCTGATCGAATCGGCCTGTTACCTGGGCGCCGTTCTGGCCGGGAGTGGAGACGGCCGCGCCGAAGGACTCAGGCTTTACGGCCGTAAAATAGGCCAGGCCTTTCAGATCGTGGACGATGCCTTGGACTATTCCACCACCCAGGATGAACTGGGCAAGCCTGTGGGGCATGACCTCGACGAGGGTAAGATCACCTTGCCGGTCATCAGGGCCTTGGCCCAGGCCGAGCCCGAGGACGGTAAGGAAATAAGAGCCCTGGTGACCAAAAAGGAACGAACCGCCGAAGAATTCCAACGGGTTAAGGCTTTGATCGACAAATACCAGGGACTCGAACAAACCATGACCCAGGCCGCACGACTGGCCGCCGAGGCCAAAGAGACCCTGGCCGATTTCCCGGACCGCCAGGAAAAAACCGATTTGCTCGATTTAGCTGAATTTATTGTGGCCCGCCGTAAATAATAACTGTCCAAATGAGTTTGAGCCGGCGATTGAGCTAAGGACAGCTTCCGAAACGGAAATCATTTTTCCGGCTACATTACTTACCGGAAATGCCGATACTCTATTTTGATTTATCTCGGTAATTAAAATAGATACTTAAACAATACCTAGAGCCCCTCCTTTTAGCGGTTGAACATCGGAAATCGTATTTCGTAGTTTTAATAAGAATCTTTAAAACAACGATGATAAGACCTTGGAAAGTTATTAAATCAATATATTGATGTTAATAACCAATTTATATAGAGACCTGCTTATTTCCTAAAGTTTTTTCTTTTGGTCAAGAAATTGAAAAAAAGCGTAAATGGGTTTATAGTGTTTACGGGAGGGGGGTGACGAGCCTTAATATTTTATCACCGGCAAGTCATCTAAATCCCCTTTTTTAATAGTCTGGGGAAATGATCGTTTTTGTTGTTTTGCTAAACGATCGGGGGGATGTTTTTAACGAATTACTTGAAAAAAATTTATTGAAAGGGGGATGGAATGAACAAAACCAAATTTTCACCAGTAATTATGGTCCTGGCCTTGACCATGGCCTTGGCCGGGGCGGCCCTCTGGATAGGGGGCTGCGGCGGCGGCGGCAGCGGCGGCGGGGGCGGCGCCAGCACGCCTGGAACGGTTACACCGGGAACTACTCCGGCCACGCCGACCGGTGTGGTCAGCGGGTTCGTCCAGGATGCCGCCGGCACGGCTGTGGCCGGGGTAACCATCACCGCTGTTTCGGCCACGGGCGCGGCGGCCGACGTGGCCCGGGCCAGGGACGCAACGTCAGTGACCACCACTTCCGCCGCCGATGGTTCCTATTCGATGGATGTGCCGGAAACGGAACGCTGCTTAATTACTTTCGTCAAAAACGGGTATGTGCTGGCTTGCCGGATCGTTCGAGTCCGCAGCGATCAGCCTGTCAGTCTCTCTGCGAATATGGCCGCTATCGGCACAACGGCCGCGATTGACGCGGTGACCGGCGGGACGGTGACCACGGCTAACGGGGCGACCTTGGTTCTGGCCGCCAATTCCCTGGTCGACGCCGTCGGTGAAGTCTTTTCCGGAGTGGCCAACGTGGCCATGACCGCCTTCGACCCGACCACCACGGCCGGCCTGAACGTTTTTCCGGGTGAATTTGAAGGGATCAACACCAGTGGCGGCACGGTGCCTTTCCTGTCCTATGGCTTCATGGACGCCACGGTCAAGGACGGCGACGGCAACCAGCTTCAATTAGGGGACACCAATACAGCCGTCGTCAAGATTCCCATCCCGGCCAGTCTTCAGGGCGCGGCCCCTACCTCCATGCCCCTTTGGTATTTCAATACCACGGACGGCCGCTGGTACCAGGTCGGCACGGGAACCAAGGACGGCAATTTTTATCAGGCCAACATCAGCCATTTTTCCTTTTGGAACTTCGACTATCCCTACGACCGGGC
>ENA-OSEO01003484-OSEO01003484.1-sediment-metagenome-genome-assembly--contig:-NODE-3484-length-18527-cov-4.667371_pt1 | contig 18527 bp, 22 predicted proteins | sample MGYA00237883_ERZ534232 | MGnify/ENA metagenome assembly ERZ534232
ATAGAACGTTGACCGGCACGCGGCGCGCGCCGGCGAAAAAAGCAAATGCATTTTTATATACGCGCTGATTGCTTAATCGATGTAGATCTCGACGTGTTCGTTTTCCTCATCGTCGTAGATATCCATAATGCGGCCTGTCTTGCCGCTTGCCAATGCTTCGGCCAATTTGGCGGTGTCGATGCCTTCCACTTCGGGCGAGAAGCGCATGCCCATGCGGATGCCGGCATTGACCATGCCCAACGGCAGGCGAACGTTCACACGGGTGCGGTCCGAGTCCATGTCGGTGATGCGTATTCTGAAGAAGCGACCGCTGCCGCCGGGGACTGGGGGAATCTCCCCGACAGTCTCATCACGCGCGGATTTGGCGCTGCTGCCGTCCAGCGTACGCAGCAGTTCAGCCGCCATCTCGGGCGTGATCTTGCCCTCCTGCACCATCTTTAGCACTTTTAATCTTTCTTCACTGGTGGTCATCAGGCTTCCTTTTGGGCAGCATCCTCATATTTTTCACCGCGCAGTCTGGCCTGGGCTTCCTCCCAGGAGATGGTACCCTGATCAAGTTCCTCCAGAATGGCGCGCCGTTCTTCGGCGGTGAGTGCGGCGGGGGCTTCCTCTTTGCCGGGCTCGTAACCGAGCGCGCGTACGATCTCGTTCAGGCGTCCGCGCAGGGTGGGGTAGGAGAGCTTCATTTCCTCTTCCATGCGGTTGAGCTTGCCCTCGCAGCGGACGAAGGTGAGCAGGAATTGCATCTGCTCAGGGCTGAGATGCCCAAAGGGCGTGTGCTCGGCCGTGAAATGGCCTTCGATGGTCGTATCGCAGTTCACGCAGTAATAGCGGGTCACCACCAGGTCTTCATTGCACACGGGGCACTTGTTTATGGGATTGTTGATCATGCCTTCCTCATCCTTCCGGAAAATCCGCTCATTGACTTCGTTTCACACCTGCAATCTGCGGGTTTTTCATTATAATTGTACATAATCCTGCAATACGCGCAGGCTGTGCCGGGGTTTCTCCCGGACAGGTTCATCATATCACAATCATCAATAATGTCAATAGAATTTTAAATATAATTAATATAAAATGATTATAAAATCAATTTTATTTATTGTGTCTTTTATATTTCTTCGTCGGTGATCTTTCGTTCCCCCATCAGCACCCATTTGCCCTTGCGGTCGTCGCAATCTTTGGGCGCGCGGTCGAAATACAGGTCGAAGATGCGCCCGCCCTGAGTCGTGACCCTGAAGTAGAAACGTCCCACGCCCCACGAGCCCTTCAGTTTGGCACTGACCATGTGGGCGGGCTGCATGTTGCGCGCCGCCTTGCCGCGCCGTTCGAAATCCACCCATTCCTCCAGCGCGCCGGTTACGGAGAATCTCTCTCCGCGCCAGACAAAACCCTGTGGGCAGGGTGGGCTCTTCTCATAAGCCGGCGGCTCAGTGAAGATCACCTCGATACGTTCATCGTAGAAGTGCAGAGGCGTGGTTTGCATGTATTAATTATATAAGAGTGGACTGGAAGTGCACCCGCGACCAAGCGGATTCTGGTTGTCAAATTTATAAGGAAAGGAGGATGAAAAACCTAGTGAAATTGAGCGGCCTCTACAAGACAACTGTGAGGTGCGCCTGGTCTGATTATTTTTTCTGACATTGTTTCCAAATTTAAAAGGATATATTCATCCTCTTTGGAGGTACCAAAAATGTATTGACCAGATACATCCCAGGCCATGGGTACATCCAATGGGGTTGATTGTAATGATTCTGACGAAAAATCATACAAATCCCAGTAATAGTACGGAGGATTGTTTGTACCATCTCTTAACCCAATCAATAATCTCTCAGCATTACTTGACATAGGGATATAACCGTACCCCAGTATTTCTGGAAGGCTGATCTTTCTGAACTGATTTTTTACCAGGTCTTTTACAATAAAAGTATTGGCACTGTATTGAGGATCATTGAGGATATAAGCGATGCGATCTCCATAGCCCGATATCCCGAAAATATCATATTCAATAAAATCGCCAGTTACCACCTCTTGATACTTTGCTGATCCATTGTGAAGATCGAGGGTCATCATAACCAGAGATTCATCAATTACATTATCAGAGTTTCCATACAATAGTAGCTGAAAAATTTTTTGATAATCAGGAGAAAACTGGAGTATGGAGTGTTCTTTCAACATTTTTCCCTGAAAATAATCATTAACAAAGAGAACGGATTCCAAAGTTTGTGAGGTGGTTATAAATTTTTTGATCTCCAATGGGGATATTTCACTTCTTGAATACTTTTCAAAAAAAAGAGCATCATTCAGCGGATCCAATATCGAAGTTCCATAGTAATTTTCCTCGTCGGATACTTCAAAAAGTTGGATCAATTGGTCCGGGTTTTCAAAGGAGGTCTTGTAAATAGCAAAAGAAAATGGGGGCATAGGGATGGGAGTGATATTGGGCGACCCTAATCCCATACCGATATTATCCATGGCATAAAGGGAAAAGAAGACTTCCCTGGTATCGGGGTTGTATTGGAACAATTCTCCTCCGCTATAACTGCTGAAACGGGATTCACCTGTATTCACACTCCAATTAAACTGGCTCAGATCGATTGTTTCTCTGATGAGCTGCTGTGTTTGAATCTCATATAAATTGATCTGTTTTTCATATTCAGATTGTGATTCCACAAAAAACAGAAATCGAGCAGGGGCAGCCGCTGTTGGTTTTGGAGTGCTGTTTGGAGTAGGAGACGAGGTCGGGATCGACGAAGTTTTTGTTGGTTCTGCGTAAGTTGTAGCTGGATTATAGTTACAACTTAATAAACTTAACATTATAAATAGCAGGCAGCATCGAGAGGTGAAACGAATCACTCTTGCTCCGTAGATAATTTGCAAAGGTTTATTTCTGTAAAGTTTTGTTCTCTTCATTGTTTTCTTTTTTCAGTTAGCGAATTTGTCTCTTTTGTTTATTTCGTTTTAATTTCGTCATACGCGGATTATAAACATATTAAGATTTAAATCCCACTAATTGTTGATGGTTTAAATTATCTCCACCGTCACGCCCTCTGCAATGGATTTTTCACATCATTCTCCTGAAGGGACGGGTAAATCCACCTTTGGCGGGATCGGCGTGCCGAAATTGGGTGTGCCGTCTTCGTTCCAGTTGAAGGGTTGGATGCGCGTGGTGCGGTGCAAGTCGCAGGCGCCGTTGGCGGAATCGCTGGCATGGTAGACGATCCAGTCTTGCGTGCCGTCGGGGGACGTAAAGAAGGTGTTGTGCCCCGGAGAGAAGACCTCGTTCGTACCCTGGAAGACGGGTATCGGCGATTTGCTCCACGAATCGCTCTGCATCGGGTCCCCGCCGGTGTAGGTGAGCATGCCCAGCGAGTAATCCGGGCTGCCGCAGTAGGAGGCCGAGTAGACGATGAAGGTCTGTCCGTCGTGTTGAAGTGCAACGGGTCCCTGGTTGATGCTGCGGACCGACTTTTCCCAGTCGTAGGTCGGGGCGGAGAGCAGGGCGCGCTCGCCGCTGACCGTCCACGGGTCAGACAAGGGCGCGATGTAGATGCGCTGTTCCTCTCCCTCCCGGCCGGCAAACAACAGATATAACGAACCGTTCAACTGCAGGATGCTGGCGTCGATATTTCGCGTATCCTGCGAATCCTTTAACTGGCCTTTGTAGGTATAGGGTCCCATCGGGTCGGCGCCGGCGCTTTCGATCACGTGAATGCGCTGGTCGTCGCAACACTTTTTAGGTCCGCCGGTGAAATAGCCGTACCAGCGCAGGCCGTCAGGTCCGTCGAGCAGGAAGAATTCGGGCGCCCAGTAATTGCTGCTGCGGTCAGGTGTCGAATCCGTCCAGATCTTTATTGGTTTGGTGTTTTTCAATTCGGCAATGCTGGCGGCTTTACGCATGGTGAGGCCGGTGCGCGGACCTCCCCAGGTGGTGGCGGCCAGATAGTAGTTGCCGTCGTAATAGGTCATCCAGGGGTCGGGTCCGCTGTCGTTCAACGGGTTAAAGAAAGTGCCTTCCGGCGAGGGGGAGGTAGGCTGGTGTGAAAAAAACAGAAAATAGACGGTCAGGATCAGCCCGCAAAAAACGAGGCCAACCAGGGGAATCCAAACGACTTTCTTGTGAAAAAAAGAGCCCATGCTTTACCTCCCAAAAAATGTTATTCTTCAAATCGCTCTTTCTTTTTTATAATACGCCTACAATCAGTTTTCGGGAACTTTCACTTCGTTTTTTAGGTTATCCATTGATTCGCGAATAACTTGCTTTGCCAGGTTTGCAATTCAATAAGCTTCTAAAATCCGCTTTACGAATTGTTTCGCGTAGATCCGATAAGAGACTTTTACCAGAAACTTTCAAAGAACATGGCGATTTTCCCAAACAATATGGGATTGTTCAACTCAAACCGATGGGAACCAGCCTGCATGTTCATGAGAAAGCTGATCAACAAACTTGCCAGGCAAAGGATGATCAATAGAAACAGTAAAATTTTTTGAACCGCTGGAAAACGAATCCGTTCATACGTTGACCAAACTAATATAGAAGTGCAGAGCAAAAGCAGAGGAGTAAAATCTGACAAATATCGCATGGTGGTCATCACAAAGCTGAAAGACATGAGCATTTGGGTTAAGGTTGTCCCGACCAACAAACAAGTGAACCATACGGGCAGTCTTTCTTGTTCAGGTTTATAAAATGTTGAAGGAATTTCATTGATCCATCTGATAAACCTTGTGATCCATCTAACCGGCAGAAGTATTAACAACCAAAGAAAGGGGATGGACACCAATATGCCGACTACCGGCTCTCCTGAATAATAGGTAGGCGACCGGTGAATGTAATTCGGCCACATTTGATCGAAAATAAACGGCGTGGTTAAAAAAGGGAATGCTCCAGGGGTAATGTGGAAAGGGCGGATCAGGTCGGAATAGAGATTCGGGCCTATATAACCCAGCGAATAAATCATGTGAAAATCATCAGGAATTGCATCGCCTGTCAGTTGATACCGAATTCCTGATTCAAAAATGTTTTCGAATCTGGCGTGGTTGAACCAGAAGATACCTGCCACGAAAATAAGTAACGGCACTCCGTACAGTAACAAAGGAATTATGTTGTGCAATTTGTAACGCATATTTCTTACTAATTGAATTCCGATGATCAAGCTGATCAATGCAATCGTGGGCGCATACGAAAAACGTGACGCAAAAGAAGCTCCCAATCCGAACCCGGCCAACAAGAACCAGCCTCGTTTATTGGGAGATTCATTCAAAGCACGCACTATACCGTAGATGCCCAGCAGCAAGAAAAATTGGGCGGATGCAATGGCCGTTTCATAAACGCTTGGACGGTTTATCAGATATAAAGCCGGCGCGGCTAATCCGCACACGAGTGTGAACAGGAAAACAGTCCACCGCGGGGAGGACCTGAAGTAGAACTTATGCAGGCTGCAGAAAAAAGCGCCAAATGTAAAGGCCAATCCACTGAAAAATATCAACAGCAAGACCTGGTCTTCGACCACGCATGGTTTAATCAATTTGATCCCTGCGGCAAGCAAAGCAGGCACAGGCCCCCAATAAAGATAGTATTTCCCCTTGAAATATGAGGCATCCCAGATATAACTGATCCCTTCACGTTCATGCCAATTATATACGTCTGTTAATTGAGCAAGTTCGGCGGGCGGTTCTTCCGAAAGGCTTAATTGGCCGGAGAGGAAGCCGTTGGCCTGATTATCAAAATATTGTGAGAACGGCGTCCAATGGGTCATTGTACCGGCAGTTAAAAGCCAGGCGGCAAATAAGGTTACAAATAAACTGGCGGATATTGCCCAAATCCAGGTGAACTTTTCAGATTGGTCGTCACCGGGTTGGATGCTCTGGTTAAGCAGGATACCCAAACGCGTGCGGGCAAGTTTTTGCCAGAAAACACCCCATTTCTTTGAAAGATGCCAGCGCCGGGACAAAGATAGTATTCCGATTACAACCGGGTGCAGAAAAATGAGAATTATGCCGATGCCGATCAGAATTTTCCGTTTTGGCCCCATGATGATATTGTTGTCCAACCCAAGTGGATAGGCAAATAAACCCACCAGAATAGCAATGGCTCCCATGAGGTAGATCAGGAGTATCGTGAGTAGAACTGCTTTTTTCTTTCTCATTTTCAGATCGTTCTTTTTCCTCTTTTACAGTTTGACTCACTCGTATACTCTGAAAAACATGTTAATGCAAAAATTACTCAGCCTGTCTGACGAGTCGGACATAAGTATTTTTCACCCCTTCGGCATTAGACGTTTTCCAGAGTCGACCATATTTTGGGCGGTGAAGGTGATATTAGTTTTAAGAAGGGTTGGTTTAATGTTGAGGGGAGATTTCTCCGACTCCGATGAATCCGACGCGATCATCATGGAAGTGAAGGGGTAAAGTTTGCATGGATTTATTATATATATGGAACCAAGCGAAAATCAAATAGTAAAAAATTTTAAAAATGTCAACAACGATTTTTCTGTTTAATGTATCTCCACCGTCACGCCCTCTGCAATGGACTTTTCGCAGGCTTCAATCACTTTTTGCGCGGTGACGGCGTCTTCCATGCTGGAAAGGGGCTGCCCGCCGTTGCGGACAAGATCGGCAAAGCAGGCATCCTCGTTGTTGATCGTGCCCTGGTAGGCGGTGTAGGTGTGTGAATGCGAGAAGCCCTTTTTGATCTCCACCCAGTCCTGGTAGGTGTAGCGCACGGTGCCGCTGGTGCCGATGACCTTGATCAGGAAGGTCCACGGGTCGGCGGAATAGTCGTCCGCGGCGAAGCTGGCGCACAGGTGGGCGATACCGCCGGACTGCAGTTCCACCAGTGCCATGGCCAGGTCTTCCTTGTCCAGCTTCTCGTAGTGCCGCATGGATTTCATGGCTGATACGCGCTTGGGCTGTCCGGCCAGGTAGAGCATGGTGTAGACGTTGTGGGTCAAAATGTGGCGCACCGTACCCGGCAGGGTAGCGGCGCGCTCCTCGGAGTGCTGGATGTTATAGAGCACGTAACACGACACGATCTTGCCCAGGTCCCCGTTCTGGATGAGCTCGCGGGCGCGCTTGATCGAGTCCTCGTAGATCATGTTGTGTCCGGGCACGCACAACAGCCCCTTGCGCTCGGCCAGGTCTTTGATCTCTTCCACGTCGGCCACGGTGGCGCCGACAGGTTTTTCCACCAGTACATGCTTGCCGGCCTCCAGCGCCATTTTGGTGTACTTCAGGTGCGTCTCCAGGTTGGTCAGCACGAAAACCGCGTCGATCTCGGGATCGTTGACCAGTTCCTCCGCGCTGGTATAGGAACGGCATTGATAGTCCGTCACGCGCTGGGCGGCTTGCGCCGGGTCGATGGTCCAAAAACCGGTCAGGCGGGCGAAGTCCCCGCCGCGGATGGCCTTGTAATGTAGTTGGGAGATTTCTCCGGCTCCGATGAATCCGATGCGTAGTGGCTGTGTCAAGATTTCCTCCTGTGCCATTGGGCTGGTAATGTGATGATGTAATTTATATATCAGATGGAAAACTGAAATATTGACTGCAAACAAAGTAAAAAAACTACAGGCGCAGTTCTTTTGCTATTTGTTGAAATTCGTTTTCCAGAAATGACAGGTCATTTTCTATAACAGACCAAACCACATCAAGATCAATTTCAAAGTAACCATGTACTAGCACATGCCTCATCCCAATGATTTTCTTCCAGGGGACTTTTGGAAATTGTGCTTGTGTCTCTTCTGTGATTCGGCTGGCTGCTTCACCAATGATCTGAAAATTTCGTACGGTCCATGATTGAAGCAATTCATCAGAATAAAAAGATTCCGCCCCGCGATTGCAGTATTTTTTAATGTTCTCGATTGCTTCAAGAATGTCGAGCACTCGTTCTGAGTCACTTCTCATAATGCGACAGCCTCTTTAAGGATTCCCTCCTTGATACGAGGCCGCAAGCCATTCTCGGTGACAACATCCACGTCGGTTTGCAATAACTCCTGAAGGTCGTACAGCAAGCCACCCAAATCCAGCAGACTGCGGCCGGGTTGCATATCCACAAGGAAGTCGATGTCGCTTTGCGGTGTTTCCTCGCCGCGCGCCACGGAACCGAATACCCTGACGTTGTACGCACCGTAATTGGCGGCGATTTTCAGGATTTTCTCTCTGTTTTGCAGAAGTGTTTGATTGGCAAACATTTAATCCTACCTTCACCAAGCCTTATCATCATAATTATAGCAAAACAGGGGTAAGAATCTGATTAAAACGAAGAAGTCCCTGTTGTTGATGGCCTTGTAATGCAGTTGAGAGATTTCTCCAATGTGTAGCGGCTGCTGCAAAATTTCCTCCTGTGTGATGATTTTTTGAATAAGTAACGGTGGAAAAAGTTCATTCCAAAAGTCTACAGCCTGCAGGCTCGTGATAAAAGATGAGTCGTTGTTCGATCCCTAATTGTTAATAATTAGGATAGATTAGCCAATGAATATGATATAGGTCGTCCCCAATTAAATTTGGATTCATTTCAATTTTTTCCTTAAAATTTTCCATGCTGGAATTCATCACTTTTTCCAAAAATAATTTTTCATTCGGCTCGTCTGCATATTGAATAAATCCTCCAAGAGAATAATTTAACAGGTTCTGGTTTTGTAGGCCTAAATAACAATTCTCAACAGCTCTTTTTTCGTAAAGTTTTTCAATGTCATAGCCAAAAAACTGTTCATTTTTTACGAAGACTTGAACTACCGACCAAAGTGAAAGAAAAGAATTTACGTTGATAACAAATATTTTGTCTTTATTATTTTTTACTATAATCTGCCCTTTCATATCATAGTGATAAATCTCCTTGCCTTCTCTTTCTTTGGTCATGCTGTTTGCATCCGGAAAGAATTGAACAAAGAGCAGATTCGCGTTTGAGGAGCCAACACCATCGCCTTCTACGTATTTATTTGCATTATTAAATGTTTGAATCCACGCATCCATGAATTCCTGATTACCTGCCATGATATTTGTCAGTATGCCTTTTTGACCTTCTTCAGAAGCCATTTCATAGCTCTCGCCCCAAGGGATAATTTCCCCATTAAGATTGCGAAGGGCTTCAAGGGTGTACCAGGCACCATTATAGTATTCCAGATTGCCATCTTCCTTGATTAACGCCTCGAATGCTCGAGAACTTTGTTCGAAGCGATTCTCGATCAACTTTTTCTGTTGTTCGTAGGGCAGCTCGGACTCCAAGAAGGTAGTCGGAGATGGTGTGGCAGTTGATGTTTGTGCGGTTAGCGGCGTGGGTGTGTCTGTGGGGACCTGTGTAGCTGTTGGCTGCGCGGCACAGGCGCTGATTTGCAATGCGATAATGATGAAAATGACGGCGTGTTTCAAGTGGCCTCCCATAAATTATTAACATCCCTAATTATGCCGGAGGTTGGTGAGAAGTGCAAACAGGTCTCTTAATCGTGGGATGCTTTTTTTAAGGCGAAATAAGTGACGATTAATTGAATAATACACATAAAAAGGGTAAAATATACACATCAAATGAGATCGGAAAAGGAATGAGCCATGCGAACCAATGTTGTACTGGATGATAAACTGGTGGAGCGCGCGCAGCAGTTAACCGGCATTCAAACCAAGCGCGAAGTGATCCAGGTCGCATTAAAAACCCTGGTGCGCCTGCAGGAACAGGCTCAAACGCGCAACCTGCGCGGAAAATTGCACTGGCAGGGCGACCTGGCGGAACTCAGGCAGGGGCGTATCGATGTTGGTGGTTGATACCACGGTCTGGGTGGATTACTTTAACGGCCAGATCAATCCTGAGACAGATTACCTCGACCGCCTCTTTTCAGAGGAGGTAATCCTGGTGGGGGATTTGATCCTTGCTGAGACGCTGCAGGGTTTTCGTGAGGACCACGATTTTTTGCTGGCGCAAGAAGCTTTTTCCAGGTTTGAGCAAACCGGGATGGTCAATATCAAACTTGCTCAACAAAGCGCTCAAAACTACCGCGATTTACGCAAAAAAGGCGTTACGGTGCGAAAAACCATCGATTGCCTCATTGCAACCTTTTGTATTGCCGGCAAGCATACTTTACTGCATCGCGATTCTGATTTTGATGGATTTGAAAAACATCTGGGCTTGAAAGTGGTTCATCCAGGATAGACCTTCATTATGGAAGTGAAAAAGAACTATTATCTTTCAATTCTTAGCATGTTGTAGGGACGAGATTCATATTAAAACAACACCGGCGACAGGGACATCCCCGCCGCCGGTGAACTTGGCGTTATTTACTCGTTGGTCACCGTCACCGTGATCATAATGGCGGTCTTGTTCCCCTTGGCGGCGTATTCCTGGTCGGGTTCGCTGAGTTGCACACTGCCTACCATCGTTCCATCGTCGTTCTGGAAGATGATCATACCAAATTCCAGCAGGTCTTTATCGGCATTGGTGTTGGCATAGAAATCCTTGATCATTTCCTCGTCGTCTTTGGTCACCAGCATGAGCACGTACACCTGGGTGGTATCATCGCCGTATTTTTCAGCGCCGATGAGCTTGGCCGGTTGGTAGATCGGACAGAAGTTTTCCGGGAAATCTTCAGGGATCTTCGGGATTTCGGCGAAATCGTCCGTAGTGCCATCCTCCATGTCGCCGAAATCGTCATCTCCCATATCGAAGCTAAAGGATCCGTCCTCGCCGGTTTCGAGGTCAAACGAAAAATCTTCCTCAAGGTTTTCAGCAACATCTTCAAAGTTTTTGGACACTTCTTCGGCGATTTTGTCGCTGACCGTGTCTTTGATCTTGCCAACGATCGAATCGGTCAGGCTGCAGGCGGTGGTCAGCAGCAGCGCGCCCACCAACAGCAGGGTTATCAGCAGGGTTGTTTTTCTTTTCATTTATCTCCTCTCCTTTATGGTTGTCTAAAAATGGATGTTCGCCAATAAACACATAAAGCATTCAATCAAGTCCGGTTTTCACGTTGAAGTGATGACATGATGAGCGGTGATTTCCTGTGATTTGATCGACGAATTGCCGCGAGTCGTTTAGATTGTTTTTGAATATTTCCCCTGGATTTTTAATGTGCATATTTATTATATAAGAAATCGAGAGCGAATACAGAGTTTTTCCAACTGTAAAATAAAGAAAAGGCGTCTTTTCAATAATCTTCCCAGCCACGCGCATCATACTGGTGGCTGACGCGATTCAGTCTTTGTTAACCGAAACAATGAGCGTGATGGCATTCGTGATCCCTTCAGCGGCATAGCTCTCGTCGGGTTGGCTAAGCTGGACGCTGCCTGTCATGGTTCCGTCTTTGCTCCTGAATATGATCATGCCCTGTTCCAACGGCCTTGTGGTGGGTATTAATTCTGCGTAGAAATCGCTGATCTTTGCTTTATCGTCTTTGGTCACTACCATGATTGTGTAGACATGGCTGGTTTCGGTTTCATACTCCTGGACGCCTACGAGGTCGGAAGGTTCGTAGATCGGGCAAAAGTCTTGTGGAAAATCTTTCGGGATTTTCCGGCTGCCGTAAAAACCCTCCATGTCGTCGATCACAATGTCGTCGAACCCATCGTCTTCTGTTTCGTGTTCGATGGATCCCTCCCCATCGGATTCGAGGTCAGGCATAATATCTTCATTCAAATCTTCATTCACATCTTTGGCAAATATATCTCTGAACTTGTCTATAATTTTTCCAACGAAGGTGTCGGTCAGACCGCAGGCTGTGGTGAACAGCAGCGCGCCTACCAATAATAGAGAAATGAGCAGGGTGGTTTTTCTTTTCATATGATTTCTCGCCTCATTATTTAAAAAAACCGGATCTCTGCCAGTGAATTTAAAATAGCATTCGATCTGGACCGGGGTTCCCCATTACTTTGATGACGTCATGAACGGCATTATACGGTGAGATAATGGCTGAAATGCCGCAGGAAGCTGATGACGTCCTTTGAATCTTTCCCTTGATTTTTTAAAGCACGACATAATTATATAAGAAATCATTTTTTTACGGGGTTTCAATGGCACCTTTGGAAGGGCAGGATCACTTCCGGTCTGAGCAGCCGTTTGGCAAACTGAGGTTGCAACCACATTCTTTGAAGGGCTATAATTGGCAATTATGACAGAACTGATCAACAAACTTAATCCGGCAGTCTCCAAAAGATGGCTGTACCTGGCAGCAGGGCTGATGTGGTCAAGCGTGGGGGTGATGCTGGTTTCCTTTGCGGTTCGCTGGCTGCAGTTGACCTCGCTACCGGTCATGCTGCTGTTAATCCTCTGCGGAGCGATATTGGGAACGGCGATCTTCCTCTTCGGGTTTTCAAAGTTGGCGCGCAAGAATATCCGCCGCATCAATGCTTATGTAAAAGAGCGCATCTGCCTCTTTGCTTTTCAGGAATGGAAGTCTTATCCGTTGATCGCCTTTATGATCAGCCTGGGCATCTACCTGCGGGCTTATTCCCCCATTCCGAAACCGATATTGGCGATCATGTATCTGGGGCTCGGACTGAGCCTGTTCGCCTCAAGCCTGCATTATTACCGCCAAACCATTACCGTACCAAAATAAATACCGCCGAAGCGGTATTTTTATATCTCACTAATCTTCCCAATCGTCCGGTTCAACGTGGACGTAGGCCCTGTCCACACCGGGGAATTCCTCCAGGCGTTTGATCACTTCATCTGATATCTTATGCACCTCGTTGAGGGTCTTGTTGCCATCCACGTTGATATGCAGGTCGAGCATCAGGCGCGGACCGACGTAATCGCTCATCATGTGGTGCACGCGTATCACACCGGGGATCTCTTCGGCGGCGCTGATGAATTCCTGCAGCTCCTCCTTGGAGGCGCTTTTGCCTGTCAGGAAACCGATATTGTCGCGGCCGGCCAGGAAGGCCTGCCTGAAGATCCACAATGCCACCAGGAAACCGGCGATCGGATCGGCCAGCGGATGGATCCAGTTGGAGGCCAGCACACCCACGAAAGCGGCCAGAGAGGTCAATACGTCGCTCAGATTATCTTTGGCGGTGGTCGAAAGGGTGGGACTGACCAGTTTTTTGGCAATGCGGCCGATGACCACAAACATACCCGCCTTGATAAGGGCGCTGACCACCAGAATGAGGGTGGGCAGATCCAGGGCGATACTCTCGCCTCCGGTCGAATAGCGTAAAAACGCGTTTCGGGCGGCTTCAAAACCGGCAAAGGCCATCGAAAGCGTAACGATCAGGCCCACAACGGGTTCAAATCGTGCATGCCCCTGTGGGTGGGAGAGGTCGGGGGGCTGCATGGCCATCCACAACCCGGCCACCATCAGCAGCGAATAGACCACGTCTGAAATGGAATTGGCCGCGTCCGCGTAGATGGCCGCGCTGCCTGAAATTGCGGCTACAACGGCTTTGCTGACCGCCAACAGGATATTGCCGCCCAGGGTGATCAGAATGGCGTTGCGGTACAGCCGGTTCTGTTCTTTTTGCGGTTTGGTTTCTCTGACCCAACGCATGGATGTTTGCTCCTGTGATAGATAATAAAATAACCTCAAAGGCTTTTCTGCTATCGATAGAAAATGCACCTTTGAGGTTATTGTTGGTTCTTCAGTCAAGGCTGAGTGCTCCGCCTGAAGTCAGAATTTTATCATGTTTTTTTAAATTTTTTAACACTAATTACACCCGCCATGCCCATCCAGGCAGGGTTGGTCCTCAAACTGGATGGTGGTGTGCTGGATGTGGAATTCCTCATCGAGCAAGTGTTTCAACTGGGTCATTACGGCGGCTTGCTGATTCTTTTGCGCTTCCGAAAGGATCACATGAGCGCTCAGCGATACCTGGTCAGATCCGAGGTTCCACACGTGCAGATCGTGGACTTCCTTTACGGATTCAATGGTGGTCATACGCTCTTTGATCTGTTTGATCGACAATCCTTCGGGTACTCCTTCCAGCAGGATGTGCAGGGAACTGCGCAGAATGCGGAAGGCGCTGAAAATGATGATCGCGCCAATGAAGACCGAGATGAGCGGATCGATCCACTGTGCGCCGGTGTAGCGGATCAGAATGGCGGCGACGATAACGCCTACCGACGAGATGGCATCCCCAAGCACGTGCAAAAAGGCGCTTTGCACGTTCAGGTTGCGTTTTCCGTTTTCATGATGTTCGTACTCGTGATCGTGTTCATGGTCGTGCCCGTGGGTGTGCTCATGGCCGCCGAGAACGACTGCCACCACCAGGTTGACCACCAGTCCGATCACGGCAATGATGAGCATTTCGGTACTCTGCACTTCAACGGGTGACTTGAAGCGGTCCACCGCTTCGATCCAGATTCCGATGGAGATGACAAACAGCGATGCGCCGTTGATCAGCGCCGCGATCACTTCCAGTCGATGCCAACCGAAGGAATGCTGGTCGTCGGGCGGACGCAAAGCCATGCGCAGCGCCGTGTAGCTGAGCGCTAGCGCGAAAATATCCATGAAGACGTGCGCGGCATCCGAGAGCAGCGCCAGTGAACCTGAGATCAGCCCGCCAATCACCTCCGCGACCAGGATCAGCGAGGTGAGGACCAGCGAGAAGATAAATTTCTTTTGAATGGTTTTATTTTCCTGAGGGATCATGATGGTGACAGTTTATTCCTTGTTGATCTCAATGTCGGCGACGGAATTGACGATACGAGACGGGCGGTAGGGGAATCGGTCCACGTCATCGCGTTTGGAGACACCCGATAGCACCAAGATGGTATCCAGCCCGCTCATCACGCCGGCCACGATATCCGTATCCATGCGGTCGCCGATCATGATGCTGTTCTCTGAATGTACGCCCATATAGCGCAGTGCGCTGCGCATCATCAGGGGATTGGGCTTTCCGATGAAGAAGGGAGAGCGGCCGGTGGCCTTTTCGATCAGGGCGGCCAGCGCGCCTGTAGACGGCACAACGCCGGCTTCGGTCGGTCCTGTTGAATCCGGGTTGGTGGCGATGAATAAGGCGCCGTCGTTGACCAGACGGACGGCCTTGGAGATCAGCTCAAAATTATAGGTATTCACTTCGCCAAGTACCACGTAATCGGGATTGGTATCGGTCAGCACATAACCGATTTCGTGAAGCGCCTGGGTCAGCCCGGTCTCTCCGATCACGAAGGCTTTTCCATTGGGATCCTGGCTCTGCAAGAAGCGCGCCGTGGCCATGGCCGAGGTGAAAATGCGTTCGGCGGGGACGTTCAATCCGATGGTGTTCAGGCGGTGTTCCAGATCGCGCTGTGTGTAAAGCGGATTGTTGGTAAGGATCAGGAACTTGGTCTCGGTATCAAGCAGCCGTTTAATGAAAAGATCGGCGCCGGGGATGAGCGTTTTGCCTCTGACCAGAACGCCGTCCATATCGATCAGATAATTTTTTGTCATAGATTAGTCCTCATTTACGGGAGTAATTTTAACATGAAAGAGGAATGCGAGAATTTGAGAAGTCAAGACAGACCAGGATAATTGAAGAATGTTACAGAAAACTCCTCTCCATCCACGGATGGAAAGGGGTTGGGGTGAGGTCATTTTTCAATAGCATGGATATTTTTCCATTTTTTCGATGCTATTATCCGAGAAGTCCAGACAAATATCATCATCAGGAAAAATCAAATCGAGTATAATCAAGCATATTAATTCTTGAAGAACAGGAAATCCCATGCCACGTCAGCGATCCATTGAAGATTATACTTCTGATGAATTGCGACAACTTCTAATTGAAAGAAGGTTGGCAGAGAGGGAAGCCAGACTGGAGTCTTTTCGTCAGACCGGTCGGGTCATCCAGGTGGAGTCGGAGACTCCCAGGGTTTCCCCTCGCATTCAAGAGGAAGAACAGGAAACTGAAAAAGTCCCGACAACGAACCGGCAGAGAGCCCGACAGCGCCGGAAGAAAGGGATGGATCGTTTCCTTTTTGCGATGGAACTTGTCGCTATTGCAGGTCTGGTTCTGCTTTTCTTCAGTGTAATTAACACGCTCAGGAACCTTAACAAAGAGTTTGCATCTGCGCTTGAGGGAGGCGAAATCACTCCCACAGCGTTGATCACTGCCGTAGTGCTTCCGGGCGGACATACCGCGCCGATCGCGGGTGTTGAAGCGGAATTCAACGAAGCCGAGATTCCCGAGCATTTGCGGCCGTTAATGCAGACTTACAGCGAGATGACCATCCCAACCCCCGGTGTTCAGCAGGCCAGGCAGATCCAAATCCCGGCCATCGGGTTGAGCGCTCCGGTTGTTTTGGGAGACGGATGGGAGCAGCTGAAGAAAGGGGTAGGTCAGCATGTGGGCACGGCCAATCCCGGTGATGTTGGCAACGTTGTTCTCTCGGCCCACAATGATATTTTTGGCGAGTTATTCAAGGACCTCGACAGGCTGAAACCAGGCGATACGGTGGTGTTAACCACCCAGGATAGATCTTTTACTTATGTAGTCACCGGCACACAATTTGTTAAGCCGACACGTGTTGACTTGATGGCGCAAACCCCTGAAGAAACGCTGACGCTGATCTCCTGTTATCCATACAGGGTCGATACGCAGCGAATCGTCGTGACCGCTATCTTGCAGCAAGACTAATTTTTAACAGAAACAAGGAGTAACGAATGGCCTCTTCAAAGAAACGTTCAGGCAATGCGAATTCAAACGCTGCCAATTCAGTTTCATCAGCAGCCAAGACAACCAAGACCGCCAGCACCGAGTTCAATCCTGACTATACTTACGTCAAGAAAGACCTCTCTCGCATTGGCATCCTGGCCGGAAGCTTTTTTGTCATTTTAGTAGTACTTTCCTTCTTTTTACGCTAATAATCCCGGCGCTGCGGCAATGGGGATAAACCACCACGTTTTGTAAAGGAGAGAATTATGACCCACATGTTTGTACCAGGTCCAGTCGATGTGGCGCCGGAAGTATTGGCTGCCCAAACGAAACCGATGCTGCCCCACCGCAGCAAGGATTTCGAAGCGATCTTCCAAAGGTCTGAGGCAAAGGCCAGAGACCTCTTTTATACAAAGACCCGAATTTTCCAGGCCGCCTGTTCAGGCTCAGGCATGCAGGAAGCCGGAATTCGCAACTTTGTACAAGAATCTGTTCTCTCCTGTATCAATGGTTCATTCTCTCAACGCTGGAATGATGTAGCCAATTGGAATGGAAAGAAAGCGGATAAATTGGAAGTGAACTGGGGCGAAGCCATCACCCCCGATATGCTGCGTGATGCCCTCAAACAGAAGCACTACGAAGCTGTCACCATCGTCCACAATGAAACCTCGACCGGTGTCGAAAACCCCGTCAAGGACCTGTGCGCAGTCGTACAGGAAGTCAGCCCCGATACGCTGGTGCTGGTGGATGCTGTGTCTTCAATGGCCGGCGTCAAGATCGAAATGGATGCCTGGGGCATCGATTTCCTGCTGACAAGCTCCCAGAAGTGTCTGGCGCTTCCCCCTGGTCTGGCTTTGGCCGGCGCTTCTGACCGCGCCATGAAGAAGGCCGAATCGGTGGAAAACCGCGGCTGGTACTTTGACCTGCTGTTGATGGAAAAGCACCGCCTGAAAGACTCCACCCCCATGACCCCCGCCATGGCCCTGATCTTTGCTCTCGACTTCCAGCTCGACCGCATCTTTGCCGAAGGGCTCGACAACCGCTTTGCCCGCCACGCCGCCATGTCCACCAAGGTGCAGGACTGGTGTATGGCGCACGGCATGACCATGCTTGCCAAGGAAGGCTATCGTTCCAAGACCGTGGTCAACGTCAATAACGACCTCAAGTGGAATATCGGCGACCTTAACAAGTTCCTCATGACCCGCGGCATGCGCATCGCCAACGGCTATGGCAAACTCAAGGAATTGACCTTCCGCGTCGCCACCATGGGTGAGACCTCTCTCTCCGACGTGGACGCCCTGCTGGCCGGTTTTGAAGATTTCATGAAACAAGGCTGATTTTTTTATTCTGACTCTGAACCTCCCGATTCTTCGGGAGGTTTTTTTTATTTCCTTGCCAAAATTGGAAAACGAATTATAATATGAACTTGAGGTTCATAAAATATGAATAATACATTCACTTCAATAGATCTTTTTATCCGCGAAGCTGAAGAAAGAGGCTGGGTCACCCGCACTTTTCGACGCCTTGATTTTGATAAACAGCAGTCGATTATTGCCGCAATTATCAACGAGGCATCCACCAACGGGCCGGCCGAATTGAATGTTAAAGCCATCGCTGAGCGCGCCAATATTTCAGTTGGTTCTCTTTATCAATACTTTGGAAGTCGTGATCAACTGCTTGAATTCACGCTTGAACTCGTCGTAAGGCAAACGGTCCAGCTCTTTGAAAGTTACACTGAACAACTGGCGGAGCTTCCGCTGCGGGAAGCGCTGTCTGCCTACCTGGGCGGCGGTATAAGCTGGAGTGAAGAGCAGCTTGGACTGGTGCGTTTATTTGGCCAGGCAGCCTATCAGAATGCCAGCGATCTCAACGAAAGAGTGGTGCGGCCCATCGCCACTACCCTGACCAATATGATGCGCAGCATGCTGTTGGCAGCCAGAGCGCGAGGAGAGATCCGTGCTGAATGTGATTTGGAAGCG